>Ga0126342_10021132_pt1 | contig 10877 bp, 11 predicted proteins | sample Cyp1metagenome_FD_92528 | JGI IMG/M metagenome (GOLD analysis project Ga0126342, IMG submission 92528) | Coral microbial communities from Lord Howe Island, Old Settlement Bay, Australia - Cyphastrea 1 metagenome | ecosystem: Host-associated > Invertebrates > Cnidaria > Coral ... | reverse complement strand
GGTTCCGGAGAAGGTCGGGGAGGCTTTGGTGCAGAGCCAGGTCAGGTTCAACAGGGTTCTGGAGAAGGTTCCGGAGAAGGTTCCGGAGGAGGCTCCGGGAGGTGTTCAACAGGGTTCGGAGAAGGTTCCGGAGAAGGTCGGGGAGGCCTTGGTGCAGAGCCAGGTCGTGTTCAACAGGGTGCCGGAGAGGTGCCGGAGAAGGTCTGCAATGGGAGGCTTTGGTGCAGAGCTTCAACAGGGTTCCGAAGAAGGTGAGGCTTTGGTGCAGAGCCAGGTCTGGTTCAGGTCAACAAGGCTCCGGAGAAGGTTCCGGAGAAGGTTCCGGAGAAGGCTCCGGGAGGCTTTGGTGCAGAGCCAGGTCAGGTTCAACAGGGTTCCAGGAAGACTTGGTGCAAAGCCAAGTCAGGTTCAACGGGCTCCGGAGAAAGTTCCGAAGGCCTGGGAGGCTTTGGTGCAGAGCCGGGTCAGGTCTGGGAGGCTTTGGTGCAGAGCCAGGTCCGCTTCCAAGGAGGCTTTTGTGCAGAGCCAGGTCAGATTCAACATGTTCCGGAAGGTTCCGGAGACCAAGGTCAGGTTCATTTAATTCACGGAAAATCGGCTGAAGTGTTTCCAGCGCCTGGCTTCCCAGCACGCTTCAGAAAGATTTGTAAAAATAAAATTTTGCGGCCGTTGGGGATACCACCGAAGCTTATTTCATTATTATTGTTTTTATTTTTGTTATTATTATTATTGTTATTATTTGATTTATAAGTTATAATATACATGGTATATTGCTATATAAAACGCATTGGCATAGCACATTCTAATTTTTAAAGATTAGAATGTGCTATGTCAATGCGTTATATATATATATTATACGTTTGTTGTGGTTTGTTTTCTCGTGACGTGCAAGTCTTTCGTAGTGCAGGCCATGATTGAGTTCGGGCTACTTCTCCAGTCACGTGGAGATCCCGGAGCTGTTGAGTACTTCAGAAAGGCTGCTTTGAACAAAAATGCGTATCTTGGTTCACACAGAATCCCTGTCAATGAAAACATATGAAAACTGTATGTCATCTGCATCGCCACCATGCAGTTCTGTGCAGTTTGCTATCAGTTCGCCGCAAGGAAAGGATTCGCTCTCCTTGCCGATGTGTTCGAACGAGGCAAGTCGCAAGTCCACGTGATGTATTCAGTGACTCAACGTGGTCTGTTTCTCTGGTGCTGCCAAGGTGAGCTCGGAATTCCGAAGAACCCTGAGGAAGCGGCCAAGCTTCGCAACTTTGGTGCCCAAGACGCTTCACCACATGCACCGCACAGTTGCAGCAAATTCGCTCAGATAGATTTGATATGATATGATATGATATGATATGATATGATATAGATGTACTACTTGAAGAACTGTGAATTAGACGTCCAAACGGTGGCCCTGTCAAATGCAGTAGAGGTGCTGCAATGGAAACGTGACTTTGCTGCATCAAGCCTTGTGTCAGTGGAAAAGCAAGGCAGCAACCTTTTGCCTGTGAGCTGACTGGTCTCGTTTGATTTTTCAAAGAGTACCAATACGAACTTGAATTCCAGTGCTAATGCAGATAGGCTTGACAGAATTGCGTGTGAAGTCTTTAAGCCTTAAGCATCTTCAAGCAGTTGCGTAATCCAAAAGGGACTTGGAGACATTTGGAGGAAATCACTCGAAACAGTTGTATGTTGGGATCAAAGGGGCATTGCGGGGCATTGCGGGGTCAGTTCGATGCTCAGCGAGGCAGCTCGGTGGAAATGGAGAGCAGGGTGACACATCCAATGTGAGCGAAGCAAAGCCGGGCTGACAGCGTTTGAGAGGTTTCCACACTCCATAAAACATCTTAAAGTAGCTCAAAGCCTATCAATGACACTTTCATGTTTCATAAGTTTCGTAGAGTTTTGCAATCTTTTACACATATTTTCAGATGCTGCTTGTTCTTAGTAACCTGTCTTGCTGGGCTTGGACAGCCTCGAAGAGCTCAGCACAATGCTGGTTACAGACGCGCACAGTAAGGAAAGACCGCAGGCTTCAGAGGAGCTTGCACCTTCCACAAAGAGACCCAGCAACAAGCCAAAGGGCTCATTTTGCTGATCTCAGGTAGTTAGGTAGTTATGGTGATAGCATGTGATTGCATTTGACTGCAATGCCCAGTTCGTTTTCATAAAATAGCTATTTCTTTCGGCTTTGACAACTTCCTGGGTCTAGATCTTCGCATGCCGTACAAACAGCAAGCTCAAGGGAACCGAAATGATGCCAAGCGTTTTTGTTGGGGATGCAGCATTCGGAGTGGAACACATGTCAGGGAATGGTTGCCTGTCAGAAGGGTGGCAACAAAGATGGAGAGGTGCCCCGGAGGGGAGTGATGCAAAGAAGCTGTGTGTAGGCAACGCGTTGTACAAGTAGTATGATGTTCGATTATGTTTATATATTCATGTACAATCATGTACATATGAATGTGCAACAGGCATAATATAACATGCTTGGGACCTTGTGCAACTGAGGGCAGACGGAGTCAACTTAAAGTGATCTGAGAGAGCTGGGTGGTGTATTCTGCTGCCATTGAATGCTCTTGTTCCTTTCCATGCAGGCTGAATGTTTGAAGGTTTTGAGCCGGCTGCACCAGGAGTGAACCACAGTATTGCTCGAGGTGTACTGCGAGTGTAATGCCTTTCTTTTTATCACGTTTTTGCCCTTGCAGTTTCATTTGATGAAGTCGGTGTAAAGATTGCCCAAGAGGACATTGTCCAAGCTGACTCTTCACTTGCTTCGATCATCTTGCCACCTTGTGAACGCGCCTTCAGCAACTTTTATCAAGTCCTCAGAGGACTGGTATAGAAAGATTTGCCAAAGATTTCAAATCTAACCAAATTCATGGCCACCGCTGTCATGACTCCTCGTCGCGCAGAACAGTGCCTCGTTTTGCTTGAAAGACGAAGTTATGAAGATTCAAACGTCTGTGACATTCTGTGACTGTGCAGGTGTCATGTGGGTTCCTGCAGTTACCATCAGTTACCATCAGGTACCCATTGAATGTGCCCTTTAGCACTTGGAATTAAGGGACACCTACGACGGATCAGCTTCGCCAACAGCCTCGGCAGTGGCTTGGCACGTCTACGAATTGCAACGGAGACACAATGTGACCCGGTGTGACCAGAATGTAACGGCAAGGCTACTGATAATTATATATACATTTGCAATTGTCTTATAGGAATAAATCGTGTATCAGATTTTATCAGATTATAATAACAGATTATAAGAACAAATTATAATAACAGATTATAATGACACATTATAATGACAGATTATAATATCAGATTATATCATCTTATATCAGATTATATCAGATTATGTCAGATTATGTCAGATTATGTCAGATTAATCAGTATATTTTTGCATGATACAATATGAAAGTTGTCTTTTATTGGAAACCATGCACCAGTCGTTTGAATGACCGCAAGCAACTCTTCAGGCCAGAGCCGCTGCCCTGGCAGTTGCCGGCCCCGAAGATAAGCTGTGCTGGCTCGATTGTTTCATTCCATTTTGGACAACGGAAAACCGTTTTCAATGTTTCATGATGTTTCATGATGCTTCCAGTTTCAATGTTTTCCACCAAAACAAGATGAACAAAGTGCATCAAAGTGGACCAGAGTGGAACAAAGTGTTCATTCAGTTGAGCTAGACATGGCTTTACAAGCAAAAATATGTGAAACATTGTGAAACCAAGTCTCCAAAGCTTTGGAGGGTTGGTGTGCTGGCACAGTTGGCACAGTGAAATTGAGAAGAACCTGCCAGGCCCAGGAATGCTGAGTACCTGGCTCCCACGCTTGCAAGCCTGAGAGCACAGGAGGCCCACAACAGGGTACAGTCAGCTTATTGTGAATAGATGTGAATAGATGTGAATAGATGTGAATAGATGTGAATAGATGTGAATAGATGTGAATAGATGTGAATAGATGTGAATAGTGCATATTCACGTTCCAAGTCTAGAATTGTTCAGGCTCATCTCGCATCACTGGACCTGTTCAAGACAAACATCCAGGTGTGGCTTTGAATATCAGGTGACCAGATCCAGGATGATCCAGGTTGCCTTTGACAACTTTGACATACTTCCACCATCTTCCACCCTTTTCGCCACGTTGTGTCATGTCACAGCCAGGCCTCTGCGGCAAGCGAGCTACCTGCATCATCTGCACCTCAAAAAAGTTCTGCTGAGGAGGACCAGACATGACTACGCGACTACGCTGTACTTGAAGTAGGGATTGAAGGAGTGCTAAGCAAATATCACACCCCTATTAAGATTGATGTCTATATTTGTAGAATCTATAATCAATATCTTGTCATAGTATACATTATTCAGCTTGAATACGGATACCGCAGTAGGTTTGGTGTCGGTCGAATTGACACAAGCTGGACAGACATTGCACAGGCAGAAGAACCACGGATCATTATGTGGGAATCCGAAAAGGAACCAGCCTCAGAATCGCAACTCCATGGGTTTCTGCTCAGTAGACTTTCTCTCTCAAGTGTTGGACCTTTGAGTAGCAAAATTATCAGAGCTCAGGTAGCGATGCAAATGCAGAAGCAACAAGAAGAGCAGGCCATGTCCGAAGCTTTCGCTGCTTTTGCACAGTGTGAGACGAGAACAAAGACACAGGCAAGACTGGTTTCCCCCTAAAACCGAGATTGCCAGGCAAGTTTGATTTGATCACTGCCGAAAAATCTCTGCTAGGAGAAGAAGTCAGAGCGGCAGATTGTGACAGCGCCTCGTCCGTGAGAATTTCTCGCAGTTTTGGCTACGTGCGTAGCCATTCTACTCGAAGCCAATGTTTGATTTATTTGATTTGATTTGATTTGATTTGGCTGTGGGGTCGATATCAAACAATGTTACTATGTTCTTTCGGGTGTTCACCGGGGAAGATTCAATTCATGCCCATATTCTATTCTCACCCATATTCTCCCGCTACCGCAGGCTGTGGATGATTGGTTCGACCTCGGTCCGCTGCCAAGATTGCCAACCCCTCCTTTCCTGTGCCACATTGTCTTCATGGGTGTAGCATTTTTGCTTGAACTATTCAGATGAAATCTCCGAGGTGCTATGTTCGGTTGCTTCTCCTGCAGGGAAAAGTAAAAGAGCTAAGCTGAAGTTTTTTTTGTAGTTTGCCGAAGTTTTGCCGGATACTGGCAAGTCTTTTGGAGATTTGCTCAGTGTCTCGCAGATGCACAAAGCTACCTGCGCTTCTGGCCTCCAGATAAGGGTCTCCGGTGAAAATGGATTTTGTGACCATCTCACAGAATTGCAACATCCGGACCCATAACGTGGCTAAGAGGCTTGTCAGGTGGCCATATTTCACTTTTAGACGTGTACAGAGGCCTGCAGACGGAAGGGCAAGCTGTTGCACTGCACGGAAGTGCCACAGCTGCCCTTTGATCTGCCACTTTAGGTTCAGCCCGCAGAGCTGTAGCAGCTGAATATAGCGAGCTCTGCTGCCATTGCGCAGAAGAAAAACGTTTCTGTTGGAAACCGACCTGTATATGTCTAGTTATGAGATGTATTGATATGTTACGAGTTATGATATGTTATGATCAATCATGTGCAACCTTGAAAATTCTAGGACCTGCAGTTGCCACACTGACCCTTTTGATCCTTTTGACCAGGAGACTGGTGACCTCGACTTAGCCTTGGATGCCTGGACCTTGCAGGGTCCCAATGCATAGGAAGTGATATTTTTTAAGGGAAATTTCGAAAAAAAAAACACAGTTTGTTTTTTTGTGGATTTCTGGTTCCCAGCTTCTCTGCTTTTCTGCTTTTCCATGCTTCTTTGCTTCTCTGCTTTTCCCTGCTTTTCTTTTGTTTCTCATACTGTAAATAGACCCTAAGACGCATCATTTAATACATAAACCCTAAATCAGCCCTAAATCAACTCTGAATAAAATCCAAAACAAACCAAAAAAGCACTAAAGCAACTCTAAGTAAACCCTGAACATTCCCTAAATAAATCTGAAACTAATCCTAAATAAACCCAAAACCCACCCTAAATAGATCGTAAACCAACCCCAGCTAGATGCTACTCGTAAACCAAGCCTAAATAAACTTTACACCAACGCTAAATAGATTTTAAACAACCAACGCTAAACAATCCTGAAACCAACCCTGAACAGGTCCTACACCAACTCTAGATAGATCCTAAACCAAGCCTAAAACCAACCCAAAATAGATCATAAACCAACCCCAACTAGATGTAAACCTTACACCAACCCTAAATAGGTTTTAAACCAGGCCTAAATAGCTCCTAAACCACCCCTAAACAACGATTAAACCAACCCTAAATAGGTGCTAAACCAACTCTAGATAGATCCTAAACCAAGTCTAAATAAGCTCTAAAATTCTAAAACCAACCTGAAATAGATCCTAAACCAACCCCAGCTAGATATTACCACAAGCCTAAATAAACTTTACACCGACCCTAAATAGATTTTAAACCAGGTCTAAATAGCTGCTAAGCCAACCCTAACCAACGATTAAACCAACCCTCAATAGGTTCTAAACCAACTCTAGATAGATCCTGCACCAAGCCTAAATAAACCCCAAAACCAATCGTAAAAAAATCTTTAACCAACCATACATAGATCTTAATTACGCCTACATAAAACCCTAAACCAAAGCACAAATAAACCCTAAACCAAGTTTAAATGGATCCTAAACCAACCCTAAATAGATCTTAATCAAGCCTAAGTAAACCCTAAAACCAACCCTAAATGAACCCTAAATAAATTTTAAACCAAGCCTCAATAAATCCTAAACCAACCCTAAATGGATCCTAAACAAACCCTAACTCGAAAACCAATGCTTACACAGCCTAAAACCAACCCTAACTGAAACTCTAAACTAACCCTAAAACCAACCCTAAATGAACCCTAGTTGCAAACTATCATGTTCCATGAACAGTTCGATCACCAAAACGTTGCAAATTCTATAATGTTAGGTTCTAACTCAAAAATGCTGCAAATACCGTTGACATGGCAGCTTCCAGCTCCAAAATGCTGCAAATAGCAAGGAAAATGAACAGAACAGGAAATAAAAAAAACACACAAAACCCAATTATGAGATGTTGCCATCATGAAGCAAGATCGCGGAAGCAAAATCATAGCATAGTTCACCAACCGTTTCAGGGATATTTCACCACCTTTGATGGAATACTGCTTCTAATGTACGGGTTTGGGCCAATTCCTTACAGCAGTGTCTTTTTGGGATCGGTTTGATTTTTTATTGGCTGTCATGCACGCATTCGCTGTGAAGAAAGAGAGGGTTACCCCACTTTTCTACTCAAATGGCAATTCCGGACCCAATGCATAGAGATCGGTGGCACTTGAAAGTTCTTGAAAGATGTTCAAAGCACGAATGGGCCAAAGGCGTCGCGCAAGGAACGTTTGGTGAGGGAGAAGGCACGGTAGAACGGGTGATTTTGCTCCTAGCAAAACCTTTTCATAACTGGTGCAGTCTGCCTATCCTCAATATCACACATACATAGTACGAAAGTACATCAGTGCACAGAAAAGAGCACACCTGTAGTCGTATTCTAGTCGTATTGTAGTTACCCCATGTTGCCTCGCTCCAGTATGCTCTGGCTTTTGTGTGTTTGGCAGGCCAGAGACAAGCTAGGAGCAGCAAAGAGCCGAGCTGGCAGTGCTGTCAGGATTGCCCTATACGGTCCTACCCAAAGTCCTAAACCGATTGATGCTGAGGCCCAAGCACTACACAACATCGCTACAATTCATTTGAGCTCAATCCTTGGCAGAATCTTTTGTCGGGTTATGTCGGGTTGAACTGGTTGCAGTTGAGACGATCCATGATGATCATGTTCGTCTTGTGAATACCATTGCATGGACGCCATGGACGCCATGCATCAGCTGCCCATACTTTAGTTTGCAACCTGCAGCCATTTTGCAAAGCATAGACTCCTTGCACCGGGGCAGCGTGGGTGTCAAAATGGTTGAGCACTGGTCTCAGGCAAAGTTTCTTTCGCACTTTGTACCTGAAGTTCTTATCATGCTTTATCACTTCATCCAGGTGCGGATGATCTCAAGATTTAAAGGCTTACGCCTGACAGCCGGGCGCCGGCCAAGCAATCTTGGCACCATGTTGGCCCTATGTTGGCCCTATGTTGGCCCTATGTTGGCCCTATGTTGGCCCTATGTTGGCCTATGTTCTGAACTGCCTAGACACTAGCTTCAAACCTTCAATTTGCTTGCCTTCCTGCACTGCCAGCTTCCAACTTGCTTGCGTCCTCTTGCAGCTGGCTTTTGTCCTGCCCAGCTCCGGTCACGGGACCGTCCCGCAGGGCCAAAACACCACAGGAAGTGAAGGGCCCGCGGCCGGCAGCCCATACTGCCAAATGTTGCTTTCTGAACTGACTACAACTAGCTTCAAACCTTCAGTTCAAACCTTCAATTGCCTTCCTGCTGCCAGCTTCCAACGTGCTGCGTGCACGACTTGCTGCGTGTAATTGCTTCGTCTTCTTCTTCTTCTTCTTCTTCTTTTTTTTGATCTTCATCATCTTCTTCTTCTTCTTTTTTTCTTCTTCTTCTGCTTTTTCCTTGCTTGCTTCTTGCTCGTGCAGCTTGCTCCCGCTCCTTCTTTCTTTTGCCTCTTGCTTCTTGCTTCTTCCTTTCTATTGTTTCGTTTTCTTCTTCTTCTTCTTCTTGATCTTCTTGATCTTCTTGATCTTCTTGATCTTCTTCTTCTTCTTCTTCGTCTGCTTTTTCCTTGCTTGCTTCTTGCTCGTGCAGCTTGCTCCCTCTCCTTCTTTCTTTTGCCTCTTGCTTCTTGCTTCTTCCTTTCTATTGTTTCGTCGTCGTCTTCTTCTTCTTCTGTTTCTTCCTTTCTTGCTGTGCCGCTTGATTGCTTTCTCCTTTTCCATTTTGTAAACTTGCTAAACATTTTCCTTTTGCGTCGGCACTTTGACATTTGCTGCGTGTACGAGTTGCTGCGTGTAATTGCTTCATCTTCTTCTTCTGCTTCTTCCTTGCTTGCTTCTTGCTCGTGCAGCTTGATTGCTTTCTCCTTTCCTTTTTTTAAAATTGTTTAACTTTTTTGCTTTTGCGTCGGCACTTTGACACTTGCTGCGTGTACGACTTGCTTTGCGTAATTGCTTCATCTTCTTCTTCTTCTGCTTCTTGCTTGCTTGCTCCTTTTTTCTTTTGCGTCGGCACTTTGACACTTGCTGCGTGCGCGACCTGCTGCGTGTATTTGCTTCTCTGACGCGCCCCTGCTGTCGGCAGGGGTCGGCGCATATTCTCAAATCATGTTTCCCTTCGGACTTTGTCATTCCCGCTGGTCAATGTCGGATTTTGTGGCTGAGGGGAGAGGTTCGAAGACCCAGGGAAGAACCCATGGAAGCACAGCGAGATCAGCGAGCAACCAAGCTCAGGAGGGACTTGGCTCGTCATTGGGTTTTCACGCAGTGCTATCATGTTTACTGTTGCGTTTTCCAATGCTGTTGGGTTTGTGAATCGAGGTCAAGCGGTTCTTTTCTGCACGCAACCTGCATTTTCCATTTTCTCTTGTCCACATAACTGCCGCCAGGAAGACGGATTCGACAGCCTCCGATTTTCACTTTCCACCTCCTTCACCAGCGCCAGCAGAATCTCTCCTTGCATCACTTTGCAAACAGCAACGCATGTTGTTTACCCTTCTAATTATGCAGCTGTTTTCGCCGTGAAAATCAGCTGCAGAGCTTCCAGTATCTTCTGGTGACTGAGGATGAATTTGATGAAGGGTCGAGGCATGTTGTTCCTCCACCATCTCCAGCCAGTGCAGCATTCCGACCCCAAGTGGAAAAGGCGCGTGAGTTTCTGTCGTTTTTCCATGTTTCTCCTTGCGTCTCCTGCAATTTTTTTTGCCTTTTCTGCCACATACACACTGCAAACATTGCAAACACTGCTCAGTGTGCCATCTCGCAGGGCGTCAAATACATCGTTGTCTCTGGTGGTGTGTGCAGCTCGTTGGGGAAGGCGTTGGCATTCTGTGGTCTTATCATTCTTATCATAGACTGAGTGACTGATAAATTTCAGGTCTGAATCGCATCAGGCCACAGATCTCAGAGAGTTTGGATTTTGCAACAGAACCACCATTGTGAGAGACTGTAATGTGGCCAGGGGGTAGCAACGTCTTCAATTGGGGCGCTGTTGCGAGGGCACGGCTTTCGGGCACATGACTCAGAAGTTCAGCAGTTGACGCGCTCAAGGCGTTTCACGCCCTTAAACAGCCGCAGGGAGCTGCATTTTGAACTCTGCGCAGTGGATTGCATTCGAGGTCACAGCCATAAAACTGGACCCATACATCAACATAGATGCTGGATTGATGAGCCCGACATTTGGCTGCATTGTGGGGGCAAGTTGAGCACACGACACGTGAGCAGTGCAGCGCGTTGTGGCCTAAAACTTGAGCTGCTTGAAACTCAGGTACGAGCATGGCGAGGCACCAGAGAGTACATATGACGACCCATTCTTTGTCACTTTCGTAGCAACTGATGCATGTTTCCAAACACTTCTAAACATGCAGTAATATTATGACGCATTGTAGGGGTAATGCAATTGCAACAGGAACAAACCTCAGAACGGATTTCAAGATATTTGATGTATACTTGAGCCGGTCTCAAAAGCGTCCCTTCATCATTTTTTGTTTTTTTACCCATGTTGTTTTGCGCTTGTTCAGGTGTATGTGCTGCTTGGCTGGAATCCTTGCAAACACATATATAATCCCCGTCTGGTGGTCCTGGCTGAAAAGGGGGGAGCTCTACCTCAAAAAATTAGCCAGCTGCAACTGTTACCTGACACTTGTACCCATGGTTTTCAGCCAAGCCCCAGATAGCATCATTTC
>Ga0126342_10021131_pt1 | contig 10877 bp, 10 predicted proteins | sample Cyp1metagenome_FD_92528 | JGI IMG/M metagenome (GOLD analysis project Ga0126342, IMG submission 92528) | Coral microbial communities from Lord Howe Island, Old Settlement Bay, Australia - Cyphastrea 1 metagenome | ecosystem: Host-associated > Invertebrates > Cnidaria > Coral ... | reverse complement strand
CGCGCCACAACGGCGTACACTTTTTCGACATCTCAACTTCCAAAAGTGGTCCGACCATGGTGTGCTTTGTACATTTTGACTTGAAAATGTGCTTCGCGCCACAACGGCGTGCACTTTTTCGACACCTCAACTTCCAAAAGTGGTCCGACCATGGTGTGTTTTGTACATTTTGACTTGAAAATGTGCTTCGCGCCACAACGTGCACTTTTTCAACATCGCAACGTCCAAAAGTGGTCCGAGAATGGTGTGCTTTGTACAATTTGACTTGGAAATGTGCTTCGCGCCACAACGGCGTGCAATTTTTCATCTCTCACCTGGCCAGCTGGCTCCGCACCCGCCGCTTTAGCGAGCCTACTCCGGTGCCATCATTGGAAAAACACTGTGGATCGCGACTTTCCTACCTTTTCGCGCATCTACTCTTCTCTCTTCTAATCTTTCTCTTCTCTATGCCTCTGCCCTACTCTGCTTTTCATCTGTCCATATTGTCGGAAGTATGACTTCTAAACTTCCTTCGATAAATTTCAGGATAATAACTTCCCTTTACCTACCAAATATCCAATTTGTGGTTTATTATTGGGTACCCCGCACTCTTTTATCATTGGGAATCCAGGGCCGGAATCACCACAAATGCATGGTATATGAACTGTCAGGCGACCCTCTAAAGACCTACCATTATTGGCAAAAGACGTACTATTACTTGCAAAAGGCCAACTATTACCGTGAACCGAGCGTGAAACCTTAGGAACCATTTTTTTGAGTTAACATTGGTAATTTATGCAAAATCATACCATATCTTGACGGGAGCCGCCACGAATTTGCTTTGCAAAAGCTCCGGAATGTCAGTCTTAGTGGCTTTTCATTGCAAATTGGAAAGGCCCCTTCGGGGCTGTGATCTGAAGGTGATGAAAAAATGGTGCTTCCAATCATGCGTCAACAGTTTCAATCAATTGGGGTTCAAATCAAATTCAGCAGTGAACGGATACAGTCTTCGGTCGTCATTTGTGGCTCTGATACCAATAAAATGTGGGCGCAATGGAGGACAAATGTGGAAAATAACTTGGCGACGATGAACGCGAGGGAAAAAAGGGCTGAGCTCTATCAAACCAAGGTAAACCAAAGGTCCTCGTAAAACTTGATCTTTAGCCAAAGACATCGTTAAACTTGACCTTCGGACTTGCAGGGATATGATATGTGTATATAACTGTATATATATATACATGATATGAGACATATACATGGTCATACATATTCATATATATATATATATACACGCACACACACACATATATACATAAATAAATAATTGAATATATATATATATATATATATATATATATATGTATAAATACATATATATATATAAATAGATAGATAGATAGATAGATAGATGATTCTTAAAAAAACAATGCCATGTGCGTTTTTTGCTTAAGCCGCCATTGTGTCTTGATCAATTTCGATGCCCCCCATGTTTTGCAAGGGTCAGCCAATCATTGACGCACTTGTGCACCTAAGGTACGGCAGCCTGGAGGATAAAATATATCCACCTCCCACACAGCCCATTACAGATGGCTTCATTGCCGCCAATGACATTTGGGACCAGTGGCTCTGTCAAAGCACAACGAGGGATAGAGGGGGAAAAAGTTCCCATCCTTGTGGTACAGTTGAATATCTTGTCATTGGTGCGCTACTTAATGTAATACATCTCAACTCATTTTCATATAATGCATCTCAATACATCTCAAACCATCTTAAAATGTTTCAATGCATCTCAAATCATCTCAATTCTTGATATAAATTGTATACATTATGCAGATTTTTTAATATGACGGAAACATGTCGCCGCATGATTGAATATGATGAATCCCTTCCAACTAGCCCCTAGTGGGAACCCTTTTGTGCCAAGATGACGCGGTGGTATTCGTCCGATTCTTTTGTGGGACGAGATGTGGATATTTTGATAGACACAAATCAAATTAATTATGTCAGCAAGGCACTAGCAACCCCAATGAGCTGAGTTGGGTTAGAACATGGGAAGCCCTTGAACCAGCAGGTATGGAGGCTTTTGAATTCAGGTGCATTAATATGAATACCAGGATTACCAGGTTTCCGGGCATGTTCAGATCGCTCGTCAGGAATGCAGCATGTTTTTTTGCGTGCGTTCATGCCAAGTTGGAAATCCAGCATGGTTTGATCACCCAGGTTGAAGCCACTCCTGATCCAGGAAGAGCAGGAGCCAAATCGTGCTTGGTTTGTCTGGATCAAACAACAGCTGTAATTGCTTGCTATACTGTTAGGTATAGTTCGGGATTTGAGGCAATGTCACTCCGAGGGCACTAAGCAAAGTAGTTGAGGATGGATGAAAGTTGCTAGAAACCCAACCGAGACCGCTTCTGAAATGGTACCGACTCTGTCGCATTCGTTCGAAGTCCCTTAGGTGAAGCATTCTACAAGTTCACACAAGTTGTAATTCACCGTGTATCTTCTGCAACATGGATTTATATCCGGATCCAATTCTACCGTTCATCGCATATTTCTGGATTAGTATGGATTTTTCACGTGTTTGGACCTGTTTGTGAAGAGTTAGTCTTGTCACTCTGGGTTTGACATCCCTTTGGAGTTGAATTTTAGCCACCGTATCGGGTGCCGGTAGCAATGATAATCCAGCACAATGCCCGGGGTGCCCCGAGGCGTTCATTGGTGTGTGGTATCAAAAAATATCACCACATAAATGCAACTATTTTGGTGGTTGTTTTCAGTTGGTGTTTTCGTGCGTCAGAGGCGGAGGGGTCAACAGCCAATCAATTTGTGCTGCGTCCAATGGTTGTTGTTTGGTATTATCTACATTGCATGCTAGTTTGTTCCCACCAGTTGTTGGTTGAACACGAATTTACTATACTTGTTTACCTCGCATACTGAATGCAGATGGATTGTATCATGGTTTCTTGCCAGCAGCTTTAGGCACACCTAAATATCCAATATAGCCAGCCAATATCGGTATAGGCTTGGAATAGATATATCAGCAATGTTGAAGAGTATCATTACTGGATTTCTGGCCTTTTCTGCATTTGCACCGGGGGATTCTTCAGGGATGTGTGTGTGTGTGTGTTGGCGATTTGCCCCCCGTCAACAGGATATGGCAGCAGTGCGGCTCTTGACTGAACAACTTGCAACCTGAATGGCAATGCTGGGAATGGGAAGGCTTTTGGATGCTTTTGGCACATAAAAGAGCACAGATATGTACAGAATATTACAGAATTATGTTTCTTGATGTTTCCCGTTTTCATTCTGACTCAGCTGTTCTATTTTGGTGGTAGAAATTTGCAGAGGAGGGAGTTCTATTTCTAGTGACTCTAGTGGCCTTCAGGGAGATCAATGGTAACCAAGGAGGAATTATGGATAGAATTTTTAGATGCATGAAATGTACATATCCTTAGTAATTGTATAGATGGAGGTTTCATTTTTTTATTTTTTTCAACCCTAGTTGGGATGAGGATCCCAACTGAATATAATATATATATATAATAATAGATATATATATATAATATTGTTACAGGTCCAAGTCGATTTAGGTAGCTTGTGGCCCGCTGACGTCCAAGACACGAGTGTGTTGCAGACCAGGAGCAGGATTGCTCCAAACATTACAGGTAAACATTCGTGATTTTTACCATATGTTTACAATACTTTACCTGTTTTTGGCCAGTTCCTCCCCGTGTATCTCTGGTTTGGAGCTGCCCGCCTTTAAGGCAGAGGCGGCTGCAAGTCTGAATCCTGCCCCTCGGCGAAACAGCATCTTGGTGGGTAGATCATATACGGCGGTTTTTGGCAAACCATACACAGAGAGATGGGCAGACAAAAAAAATGTATGCTGCATATGGTCACACATGTATAAAGCATAATTTTTGCATACATGTACTTTAGGACGGAGAGAGGATGAGAGATACGCGCGCACGCAGTGTGAATGCAGTTCTGCCTTTGTGTATGTAACACATACCGTGTTATATATGGGTATTTCCTAAAGTGTGGGAACCCCATTTCTCATCCATTGATAGATGGGATTTTCCCATTATAAACCATCCAGCTATTGGGGTATCCCCATGACTATGGAACCTCCCATTGAAATGGCTGGTTGTTTCAACATGCCTTGCTCTTTCAGGGGGGAATGGCACCTCAAGGCTTGACAGAAGCAACTTGCACTTCTCCCAATGGGCGATGGGTCATGGGACTAGTTTACTGGTTGGTAACTAGCTTATAACTCATGAAGTATAGCAAGTTACGATCCCCAGCTCATTATATAAGTGCCCATGGCCAACAGTAGGTTACGTACATGATTTTGAACCATCATTGGAGGTTATGTTAGGCCACCTTATCTTTTTCAATTTTGGATAATTTAGGTATATTTAGGCTTATTAAGAGGTATATTTCTGCACCGTTTATAAGTGCTAGTGAGTTCCATCATCGCCAGTTGCTGCTGGACGGGGCTTGGGAAGCGTACCCTGCGCTGGAAGGCGGAGCGGCGGGGATGGATGGTGGAAGGGCCCAAGGAGCTACGAACAGAAATATTATATATAGGGAAATCCGTGATATAGCCATAGTCAATTTACTTATTAGTGTACAGCTCATGATTGTTGTAAAGAAAGGATTATTGCAAAGCATCAACCGATATTTAATGAGGTGTCCCTCAAACCTGATGGGTTTCAGTCAGTTTCACACATCACCTCAGATAGTGGTATAGAAGAAATATGAGGAAGGTTGCGCTGGTCCCAAGAACATAAAGTTGACTGTTGGTGGTTGGAGATGTTGATTTCTTCGCCATTCCCAGGATGGAATGACTTCCAGCTATGGCAGCTATGGATCAAAACCTATGAAATCCATACTACTCATGTTATTCACACCCATCCCAGCTATTTGGGTGTGAGTTTACCAGGGGCTTCTGTGAGTTTCGACGTGGGACTGGTGACTGGATCGTCTTTTCTCAACTTGGAAAAATGACCCCTGGAATTAGACCCTGATTTCACATAATGGGATCTACAGTACGTTGATATGCTTGTAGTTTTTACATGCACAGACATATTTCTGTAATTATACACGCATACATGCATACATCATATATGTATATATCATACCGTACCTATATAAATATATATATATATATCTTGGTGTGAGTCAAACCCTGTTCCTAAGGGCTGTTCGTTTTTTTTTGCGTTTTTTGTACGATTTTCTCATTCAATGTTCAAAACAGGGGGACTGCCTGACTTCTAACAGTGGCAGTCCAACGAAGAGGCTGTTACAAGTCACTGAAATGGATTCTGGAGCAGAATCCACGTACCTGTTCTGAAGTGAAGAATCACCATTTTTCAATGTTTCGAAGAACTAGGTCATTTTCTCTCAACATGGCAACTTGGCTAAGAAAAAAACCACCCATGTCGATCACGGCAACATAAGGCCTTCCCGGGAATTTTCCCATTATATACTCAGAAGAGTTCTAAAACCAACGACGACGTTACGGTCTTTCAAGTGTGTTTCGGCCGCGTTTCCGTCATGGTCCGGTCGTGATCCTGGTTTTAGCAGGCTAGTGATGTCCTCCAGTTGGTTGACCTGTTCACAGGTTCTGATGCTCTTACCGTGAATACGTCTGTCCCTGTCAGGCTCCAGCAACAGGGCAAGTGTGTTCATCTTCTGTGTGTCAGAAGCATTGTTTCATTGAAACATTTTAGCCGATTTTGGATTAGGTGCAATATCTAGTCCTACCTTTGAAGTGACGTGAATGGTCCCATGTTGCATTTGAAAGCATCGGGTGATTTGTCACCCATGAATTGTCTAGGTGTATTGATTGCCATTTTTTGGCCTCTGAGAACCACCTGTTCATTGGAATTATTATGGTTTTATTATTTTTCATTGTTCACTCAGTAGTTTTTTTTCAATTCAAGCCATGTCATACCACATTTATTTCATTGCGGGTGACTTCGATCCAAGCAGGGCGCAGGCAGTACCAGAAGCATCAGCAAGACCAAAAGCCATGACATCAACAAGGGATCATCAAGTTGTTCCAGCACCAGTAGCTGCACACACGGTTCATCGTCCTCGTCCATCAGCTCCTGCACGACCTCGTCCATCAGCTCCCATACCACTACCCGTTCCCCCACGTCCCGTCAACACCTACCGCACTGACCTCTAGCCCATCCCCGGTTACACCTCTACCAGCCCCACCAATCCGTTCCCCCCAACCTCCTGCATCACCACCATCGGCATCACCACCCACAACATCATCAACAACAACAACAACAACAGCAACCACCACAACCACAACCACGGTGACAGATCGATCAGGACAACAATTCCCTACAGACCTCTCAGCAGTCAGGCCAAAATCAGGATCAGCAACAACATGGAGCAGATCGCCATTACCTAGACGACACGGGCACCCAGCTCCAGATCTTCAGGTTGAACCTCCTTTGTCTGGACCCCCAGGGATATGGCACGACAACGAGCTCACTGGAGTTTGGTCACCGTACTCAACGCTTCCGACGCCGTATTCAGCATTCCCGTCATCAACAAGACCAGTTAAAACTATCACCACTCAAGAAGCAGATTTCAGAGCGTGGCTTCGACAGCCACAAGATCCAATTCACCCTATGACTTTTGAGCAGGTCAAGTATGTGACCAGCAGTATGAGCCCCGCGCAATTAGATATAGCTTGTCTTAGACCGTTGCGAGTGTTTGAATTTGATCCGACTTGGGCACATCCACCCACTGATGCTTCAACTATACAATATTCCTAGGTGTTACCAATTCCAGAATTCAAATCCCGAATCGGTTTTGGAGAGGATATTCCTCCAAAGCAACGTAGAGCACTTAACGCTGATGGTCGTGATGCTATTGAACATGTGCAATTGGTTCACGCAACCTCGCCTGGAGGCTTTTCTGCTTCAAACGTTCCCGATGGAGACCCAGCAACCTGCGATGAAGATCATACAGATTTTGAATGATTCTGGTGTCACAAAAACAGATCTTCAGCAGGCAGCCATACAATGTGGCCTTCCCATGGACATATCGTTGAAAATGACGCCATCCACTTTGCACCAAATTGCTGTCATTGGTTCTAGTTTGACCGCTTGACTATTTCGTGATCATGAAAGCATGAATTTCAAAGTGTTGTTTCCTGTTATTGACATTCTGCTCTCGGCTCTGGTCCATTTTGATCCATTTTGTGCATTATGACCAGCCATGTGGAGCTTGAGCATGTTGCATGTTCTTTTGTTGGCACGCAACTCAGCTCCCACATTGACTACTCGTCAATGGCGCAACTGTTTAAAGAATTCAGGCGTCTCCCCACACATGTACACTTACCATTTTCTTCAATCCTCATATGTGGTATAAGCAAGATGCAGTTTCACCCACCTGGCCAGAAGCGGAGGTGGTGCACACAGTCCGGACTTTTTTTGGTTCAACTGCCATTTCAGCCGTGAAACGTGAGTCCAACAGGCTTGCAAAATTGAAACAAATTCGGCGCAACCTCGCAGTTCATGCAGAATTGTCAATCCGTTACTGGAGCATCAGGACAGAATTTGAATCGTACACGTGTATTGTTTTGCAAGCATGCACAACGTACGACAATGCCTGGGTCCGCGAACAGTTGTTAATTAATTCTTGGCAACCTGCTTTGAATCATCCCTTCATTTTAAAATTTCTCAAACTCAAATCTGAAGGTTGGCTGATGCAGTTACGAAAAAATCGCCTAGGTCCTGTTAAATTGAGTCCGGGATTGTACTGCAGAGTTCGACGACGCATGTTTTCTCTCGGATCGGTGCCGCCACCTCATTCGTTTCAAGAACAAGCTTGGATAATTTTGTGCCAAATTAGCCTGTTCACGAGAGCGAGCTTTGAAGCATGCAAGCGAATTCGATCTGGAGAATTTCATACCCTGCAAGTTTATGCTTTGTACAGGCTAACGATTCACATGGAAGAACCCGGTATAGAGTCAAGAGTTTGATGGGAAAAGCGTTGCTATTTCGCAACGCCGTGCACAGTTCCCAAAAACAAATTCCCATTGCACATTCCGTTTTTGGCACATGACAATTTTCGAACGAATCTTGAGACTTGGATTCGGCAACTCATTTTACATTTTACAACATAAAAATGCTGCAATTCCTCTCTTTTTACGAACTCATCAACTCAGAGAACAAGGTTTCCCCAAATTGAGCTAAATTCTGCACAACCATCGAAAAATGGAGAGATGATGGGAAACGTCTCACATACAAAATCTGCCTTGCTGCTGTAAAGTACTACGATCCATTGCAAAGCAGCACATACAAAAACCAGGACATGTCCCCATCAACTTGGACGACGTCAACTGGCCATCAAAGCTACACATCTTTGCCAACGCCAACGCCAACTCTACGTATTTCCTTTCCCGGTCACAATATTCTGACATATGTTCAAAAGGGGTGACTCGTTGGCTGAAACGTCATGGATTGCCACTTCAATTGGCTTCCGCGTTTATGCAGAAGATCACCGCAGAATGGAAGCTTCACTTGAATGCCATTGACAACTTACCCAGATTTTCTTTTCATGCTGTTCAACACCTTTTACAATGGCTCCCAAAGGACTGTGTGATTCATCATGGTGATCATGAGCAATTTCGTTTGACCTTGTTTTGATCCGGAACTTTCTGAACAACTACCCATGTCTCCTCATGAAGCGCAAGTTTGTATTCAACAGACTTTTCCTACTTACCTGGTTAGAATGTATCCATGGGGCTTTCGTCGCAATAAAGCCACCTTGCTGTATGGATTTGTCTTTTTTGAAACGGCAGAAAGATTGGCAAAAAGGTCAGGCTCTGATTAGCTATTTTCAAAGCTATCAGTCCACATTGTTAAAAGCTGTGTCATGCGGTTTAGATTCCATGCTCCGAGAAGTTTGGCCCCAACAACTGGGGCAACAGAGCGTCCCTCAAATTTGGAACACAATTCATTCGGCATTTCGTGAGATTCCCGAAGAAGTTCAGTTGGAATTTTTGAATGACGATGTGGCAAGTGTTTGCAACTCTGTTCCGCAAGACCGACTTCTTGATGCAGTTCAGGCATTGATCGTATAGCATGGAAAGACCGTCACCCAGGAGATCTCTCAATTTCAGTAGACTTGTCAACACGGGAGACCCGATACAGTTGATGTTTGCAGGCACTTCCAGAAAAGCAGCCTATACAATGTCAGGTCCATCAAAGTTGACGACCTCTTCATCATTGTGAAGGCAAGCCTCACCAGTCATTCTTTCACTGCACTTGGAAGTATGGCGTCAAATCCGAGGAGCCGGTATTGGGAGTCAGATTAGCCCGACCATTTCCAACCTTGCCGTCACCATGGTGGAGCGAGCGTGGCAACATTCGTTCGAGGCGCTTCTCAGTCAGAAACCATTGAACTCTGCCTCCGTTAGATGTTTGATAACCGTTTTGCGTTTTTGATTCTGCTTGCCAAGTCAGATCCGATTGTCATTTATTCTGACCCGAATTTCTATGGACACCCAGTAGAGCGGGTGATCCCATGCTCCTGGGATTCAATGTTTCAGTTTCCGAAAGAACTGTGACAGTCCCAATCAACAAATTCGAGATATTGCATCAGCTGGGTCTATCCGTCTCAGGCTGCGCGGCTTGAAAAGCCGTGCTCACCTGATGAGAAAATATTCATTTCCGTCATCAGCAATTGAACCTAGTTTACGTCAGCTTGCACTTTCGTATGTACAGAGTGATTTTTCTCCCTCCGAAGTATACCATTCCATTGGACTCCTTTGAAGTCAAAAATGGATTGAAAATGGTCTCTGCGACATACCTCCTTGGTGTGTGAGCCAAACCCTGTTCGTAAGGGCTGTTGATTTTTTGCGTTTTCTTGTGCGATTTTCTCATTCAATGTTCGAAACAGGGGGACTGCCTGGACTTCTATAGGCTGTTACAAGTCACTGAAATGGATTGGAGCAGAATCCACGTACCTGTTCTGAAGTGAAGAATCCCCATTTTTCAATGTTTCGAAGAACTAGGTCATTTTCTCTTAACATGGCAACTTGGCTAAGCTAAAAACCACCCATGTCGATCACGGCAACATAAGGCCTTCCCGGGAATTTTCCCAATTACAGTACTCAGAAGAGTTCTAAAACCAACGACGACGTAAGGTCTTTCAAGTGTCTGTGTGTGCGTGTGTACATACGCAAAAAAAATACATATGATTTGGAATGGAGTCATGTTTTTCCGTGACTTTCCTAGACCTTGGGCTGATGAAAGGCGCCAAGATCCAGACGTCCGCGTCTCTCCTGCTGCTCCTTCAGCGTTTGACGCGTGATGCGGTGCGCTTCGCCCTGAACGGTCAAAGTGCTGCCTTCCAGGGAGATATCAAGTCCGTTGATGAGAACCTGCAGGCGGAAATCTGAGTCATGATGGCTTCACAATTGATTGGATACCTTGGATTTGTAGATTGGATTTGGGATTTACCATGGGGATGTTTTGGGCAATTTGGACACTATGGGGGGCCATTGATGGTTTTCGGTTTTCTGATGTGTGTGGCCTTCGGAAAAAATGAAGAAGCCAAGCGGCGGCCTATTCTTGTCGCGATCTTTTCGGACTGGTGGTGCCCTTAAGATTATCGGTGGCCATACCAGCATTACCTAGTTTTCCAACGAATCAGCCTTGCTGCTACTGCTGCTGTTGCTGCTGTTGCTGCTGGTCGTGGTGGTGGTGATGATGGTGGTGGTGGTGGTGGTGGTTATGGTGGTGGTTGTGGTGGTGGTGGTGGTGTTGGTGTTGGTGTTGGTGTTCTTGTTCTTGTTCTTGTTCTTGTTCTTGTTTGTTGGTTGTTGTTTGTTGTTTTTTTTTTTTGTTGTGTTTTTGTTGTTG
>Ga0126342_10021130_pt1 | contig 10877 bp, 7 predicted proteins | sample Cyp1metagenome_FD_92528 | JGI IMG/M metagenome (GOLD analysis project Ga0126342, IMG submission 92528) | Coral microbial communities from Lord Howe Island, Old Settlement Bay, Australia - Cyphastrea 1 metagenome | ecosystem: Host-associated > Invertebrates > Cnidaria > Coral ... | reverse complement strand
TCTCTTGCCATCACTTGCCACCACTTGCCATCTCTTGCCATGTCTTGCCATCACGTGCCATCACTTGCCATCACTTGCCATCTCTTGCCATCACGTGCCATCACGTGCCATCACTTGCCATGACTTGCCATCTCTTGCCATCTCTTTCCATCTCTTGCCATCACTTGCCATCACTTGCCATCTCTTGCCACCGCTTGCCATCTCTTGCCATCACGTGCCATCACTTGCCATCTCTTGCCATCACGTGCCATCACGTGCCATCACGTGCCATCACTTGCCATGACTTGCCATCTCTTGCCATCACTTGCCATCTCTTGCCATCTCTTGCCATCACTTGCCATCTCTTGCCATCTCTTGCCATCTCTTGCCATGTTTTGCCATCTCTTGCCATCTCTTGCCACCTCTTGCCATCACTTGCCATCTCTTGCCATCTCTTGCCATCACTTGCCATCACTTGCCATCACTTGCCACCACTTGCCATCTCTTGCCATCTCTTGCCATCTCTTTCCATCTCTTGCCATCACTTGCCATCACTTGCTATCTCTTGCGATCGCGTGCCATCACTTGCCATCTCTTGCCATCTCTTGCCATCACGTGCCATCTCTTGCCATCTCTTGCCACCACTTGCCATCTCTTGCCATCACTTGCCATCTCTTGCCATCTCTTGCCATCTCTTGCCATCTCTTGCCATCACTTGCCCATGTTGTGCAGTCCCGTTGTTCAGTGAAGGTGGGACGTATTGAATAGTTTGAATTTTCTGAATGGATGAAGGACTATATATAAATTCCAAGTACATCCAAGCACCAAGTATTACCACATGAGAATCTCGCTGAAAGTTTATCTTGGACATTCTTGGACGCACTTTCACAGCAAGCTGCTTCGGCGCAGGGGCCTCCCCTGGCCAAACTACAGAATCAAAGTTGAAGCTACGGGCTCCCCAGGAAGCCAAAGCACGGGCAAAAACAGTTTCCCAACATTTCCCAATTCCCATATTCATTAAGGAGTCATGAGCATTCTTCATCCTTTTTCATCCTTTCTCATCCTTTTTCCGGATTTCGGAGATGATGAATGCTATCCGTTCACCTTCCTGGAGAGATAACGGAGAGCGGAGCCAGCTTCGGCGCGGAGTCGCTGCTCAAACTTACACTATCTGGAATAAACGAAGATGTTATTTGCAAAATCCTGGAATTCAACATAACTGCCGCCCAGCCTCACAGCCATGTTAGTGGAAAAATGCAGCTTGGATATTGGAGAAAAAACTTCCGAGCATATACCATAAATGGCATGCAAAAAAAACATCCTCAAATGGCATTGAATCCGACATTATCACCCATTGTCCCCATTTTTTCATATCACTGTATAGACTATAGATTATTATCATCAATGATCAAAATCATTCCTGTGATTATTAACGCCTAGTATTACTATAGATTATTACATGTTACCTTGGAATATTTGTACTCATTAATTATATCTATTTATCATTTCTTTCGTTATTCATTATTATAGATAATCATCATTGTTTACTGACGACTACTATACATAATCTATATATATATATATATTAATTTATCATGTTTGTTCATTGATGGGTTTTATCACCATCATGCAGTGCTTCCCCTGGACCCCGCGCGTAGCCGCTATGGTCATCTCACCGTCGCCAGTTGTCGTCGGCATCAGCCCGGGTGGTGCGATACCTGTGGGCTGTGGCCCTTGATGTGGCGTACATATGGATGCCCATACACATGGATGCCCATACACATGGATGGATGGATGGATGGATGGATGGATGGATGGATGGATGGATGGATGGATGAGAGATATTAAGATATATAAATAGAGATAGCTAGGCTTACGGCCAGTACTGTCTGTTGGAATGGTTGTCGGATCCCTCATTCTTGGTGACCCTTACAGTACTTTGTAGCTTTCTAGGATGTGGGGCTCTAATAACCAAATGTCCCTAGGTCAGCTGATTTAGGGACGTCATTGATAGCCTTCTGCAGTGGATCTGCTGTCCTCCAAAGCTGGTTTCGCCGCTTTTGGGAGAGCGAGGCGGGCTATCCCTTTGTATGAAGTAAGTAAGGGGGTCCGTATCTTACCCTTAATTCGAAGTCTGTAATCCATGTAATAGTTTGATTGATGGGAGTGAGGAGTCTTAATTATCCCTCTATAAGTATGAAGTGACTACGTGTGGGGCGTTGGGCACGTCCTGCAGGTAGGATTACATAGATAGATTTACATTGATTTAGACAGATTTGATTAGATTTGGATAGTAGATAGAGATAGAGATAGAGATAGAGACGGACGGATGGATGAATGAATGGATGGACAAATAGGTCGATCGATCGATAGATCACAGAATTCCCTAGAGGTGCCACAAGATCAATTGTCTGGTCACTTTCATTCACTTTCCATGATCCAATGCCGGCCTTGCTCCACCAAAGGGATCTGGACGCCCAGAGGCTCGCGGAGGACTGTCCTAGATGGTTTTGTCTAAAAATCAAAGCAGAAACCCCACGATCCCATGGTTGATCATCCGCTGCTAAACTAATCCCATCAACCTAATATTAAGCACCCCCCGCAAATCATGGTTTAGTAGGGGGTTTAACAATTTTGGGATCATCTAGGGTGTGCTGAATATTAGGAGGATGGGATTACGGACATGGCACTTTGTGTGGGAACCCCCCCACTAGCCCCGGCACCTGCATCCCCCCATTTTTGCTCCTCTTGATAGCCTGCATCGCCTGGCATTGGTTTGCTTCGCGGCTTCAACTCCAACCTACGGCAGAGAGAGAGAGAGAGATCGTGGCAATGGGCTCTGAAGGCTGAAGGTCAGACAAGTGATGAGAAACAAATGTCGGTGTAGAAGTCTGCATAAGCAAGAAAAAACGATGCACTGCGAATATAAATTGAGTATGTTCTCGCATCTATCTATCCATCCGTCCATTCATGCATCCTACATCTATCTGGCCAACAAACATGTGGACCCGAACATCACACAAAAAAAATAAATAAATAATAATAATAATGCGCGGATAAAGATTGGGGACCCAAGCAAATCCACTAAAACCGTCCAAATTTCACAGGCTAACCGTGTAACTTGTTCATCTGTCTACTTTTACACAATGATACACCTTGATACACCTATACCGGACGAAACAAATCCGAAACAATGCCATCAAAGGCCAGGCATTTGGCGCAGTAAGAACTGGCCTGGGCCTTTCGCTGCCAAACTCTGCACGGCTAGGAGGACCACGGTCTTCGCGACGACCTTGCTTTTTTTTCAGGGTCTTGGTTGGCAACTGGTTTGAAATCGCCCTTAGCAACTGGATTCGGGTAATTGCCCCCGTTGTGGTCGTTCTTTCAAGCTAGGTCTCTTCCTGCATGCGCACAAGTTAATGAAACCCAAAATGAGGCAGCTGGACTGGATATACAATGATATACATCATGCGTGACCCCAAAATAGGGGAAGGCGGGCTTGTGGTCAAAAACATTTTGCATGACTGTGAGGCAAAGGCTAGGGACTGCAATTCAAATTAATTTCCACGAGCCAAGAGAAGCCTGAGCACTAAGCCCATTCCTCTGTCATCACCTGGTGATGGCGACAAAGGCCAAAAATAATTGAGGAGTCCACTATCAGATTAAATCATGAATTCTGGCTTTACACAAGTGGTTCATTAGGAGATTTTGTTGGCATTGGCGCAGCCCAGAAACAATTTCGCAAAGCCGGTGAAGCCATCTGAAATCCACACGTTGCTGGAATCTTCAAAGCCACTCGCCTCGACTCTTGCCCATGCCTTTGCCGCCTGACCAAGCAGTCTCAAGTGTAAAAACCTGGTGCAACTCCATTTCATCTATATATCTGTGTGTGTGATATTCATTACTTCAAATTCATTCACATATATTTATGATCATCTATTCAAATATAAAGAGATGGATGAAGATGATTCAGATCTACGATATATATATATATATACACATTGTGCATATATATATATATATACACATTGTGCATATATATATGTGTAATTATATATATACATACATACATACATACATTACTATAGTCACAGTATGTGTATCTAATCCTATTGACTTACAACATATCCAATTGCCGCCTCCGCCAGCACCAGGGGCGCCACCAGAGCTGCCCAGCCGCCGTGCGGGCTCGGGCTTGTTGTCCTCCTGGCAGGACTGCAGCATGGTAAAAGATCCAGGTTTGGGGATCAATTTGGGTATAGCATGGTATAGCACCCTCCCAAATGAGACAGAAAAGTTGAAAACCTGATGAAATATATGGAAAATTATGGACATGTATGGAATGTGACGAAAATCTCACAAAATCTCATCTATACCATCCTGGAAACGCTTTTCTATCTTTTTTGGGGTGGCTATAAATCACGGCAACTTGGGGCAAATCATCCCACACATATCACACATCCAAGCCATTCCAATTTACGGCCGGATTTTATTTCGGGCAGGGGGTTAAACATGGTCGACCCACACATCATCGTGAATCCAGCAAATGCATTAGTATGGCTGAGTGATGGAGCATTACAGTGACCAAAGATTTCGAAGGATTGTCCGACCGTCCAAGTCTGGGGTGAAGAAAATTCTCAACCATTGCTGCTGTTGCTGCTGAGCCTGCCTTGGTCATGATTGACACTGTGATCTCTCGCCCCTTGAAGACGGCACTGAGCACAGGTGTAGCAAACGCGGACGGGCATGTGTGAGGGTCTTGATGCGTCTTGATGAGGGCTGTAGAGGTGCATCGTATGGGCAATTAAAAGAGCTCACATTCAAGTTCCAGCCTAGGAACGAGGGACAATGAAACACAAACATTGTAGGATTAGGGCCATGACATGCCATGACTTCATAACTTTATAAGCATCAGTAGCTTGTTATTTGATCTGGCCCCGCAATTCCCGAAGCACCTGTTGAGCCCCAAAGCTTTTCTTAAGGACTCCTCGCAATCACGATTAGCAACATGGTGCAGCATTCAGCTACAATTACAGGCTGTACATGGAGGGGGAAGATGCGGAGCTTTAGTGCAGATATCAATTCTCTCAAACCACATTGTTGGCAATTTGTTTCGGCATGATACATCAAGGAGTCGCACCAAGAAAGTCGCCTGATCTTTGAATTCCACCGTGCCGGCATGTCTCTCATTCTTGAGCGGATACATCTTGGCAACAAAATGCCCGTGGTGTGTGAAAATGTCGTTTGGCATTTCGATCATCACACAGGATGCACATGGATAAACATGATGAATTTAACGGTGGAAAGTAACACCTCATTGTTTCCACAAGATGAACTCCATGTGATTCTGTATGATGTGATCCCACCAACCTTTTGGCAACATCCATCAGTAGCTCAGCAGTTTGAGGAGCATATCTGGGGGCACTGCAACACCCTCACATTCGCAGTCTCTATCCCAGAAGAAGTAGCCAAGGTCCTGCAGGGTGCAGCTGCTGGTGGTGGTGGTGGTGATGATGATGATGATGACGATGATGATGATGATGACGATGACGATGACGATGATAAATATCTGCTTATTCCAAATATGACAGCAAGAGACAGTGAGAAGTGGAATGAGCCTATTCCGACAGAGTTGCACAGACAGTTTCAAAAGAGCTCCTTGAAAAACAGTGGTCAGGTTCGCCAACGTGCCCCCAGAAGTGGAGTAATGATGAACAATGAGGTGTAGTGACTAGTGTTTCAACGGTTTTTGGTGGTCAGAACGTGTTTCAGATCGCCAGGGGCCTCGGATCTACAGTACCCAGGACTCCCAAAATCCAGTCCCTCTGCGTCACCGACTTGTCGAGGCCTCTGACGATCACCTGCCACACGGGAATGGAATGGAATGGATTTAACTCAACATGATGTGGAGACCAAACAGAACACCCAGTGCTTTCTTCAGAAAAAATGCATCTGACTCCATCATCTGACTCTCCAAGTTGTTTCAGTTTCCAACTATGCCTTGTATGGCCCTTCTTCTGGCAGAGGACCAGTGTACCTGGAACCAATCTTCAGACGATTGAAAAGAACTCCACATTTTTCAAAGGTGTGGGCCTCAAAACCTCACAAGTTCACGAGCCCGAATGGATGTTTCCGATGCATGAACTAAACACAACTGTGGCTTAAGAGAAGGACCCAATCCCCCAGTGCATTTGGTTCACGGTTTCAAGGGCTTTGCTCCCATCGCTGCTGCAGCGTCTGCCAGCATCAAGATTCAGCAAGTGTGATTCACTACAGTCGTCACAGTGTCACTCGAAGCCGCGCATTGCAACGCTTCGTTGCTGGTTGCACCTGGGTCATCTGTCCACAACTCCACCTTCACTTTGCGCCTCAAGAGGCTGTGTCCTTGGTGTCATGTGTCATCGCAGGGAAATTTCATGGGTGCTGAACGAGATTGAACAAGTGATACTTTGTCTGAGTGTGAATGGCTCAGTTCCACGGTCATTTGTGATGTCTACACAGCATGATGATTGCAGAGTCCATAATGCCAGTGTGGCACAGCGGAATGCGGAATCGACCTGAGACTCCAACCACTCAGCTGCAAAGCCTGAGGAGCGAAATGGTCGGTCACTTTGTTGCAACACCTTCCTGATATTTCCTGATAGGGAATGCACCCACTGGCAGAAATTGATCCATTGAGGCCAGAACGATCTCAAGGGAAGCCTGATCAATGGCCGGCTGACTTCACGAGAGATCGGCCCTAGGTGTTTCAACATGGTACTGTGGTACTGGCATTGACATGCAATCGTGATAATAGTGAGCACAAACTTTAAACCTTGAAATGGCCCCCATGTTGCTGAACAAACCGCTGTTTGCAACGGTGAGTTGCGCAACTTATGAGTCGCCTTTCCAATGGAAGGATGACGGCAACAGGTTTCCCGTTGATGGGGACTGGGAGTCACGAACAAACATACACAGCTGTTAAACAAACAGGTGACTGCTGGTTCCGTGCTAAATCTGTATAATGACCAAACAAGCAACACGTGCCACTGCAATACACATACGCAACCAATTGATTTACAGTAATTGTAGCGATGCATCTTCCCTCTTTGATCGTGCCCGCCTTGTCGTGAAAATCGATCCGCGCTGTATGCCGCGGAACGTCAAACTGTTCTACTGATTTCACTTTCACATCGCCTCAGTGCCAATGGCTGTGGAAAAATCATGCGATTATCAGGGCATAAGGTTCTGTCAGAATACAATGTGCCTCCGCACACCATGAAACTCATTCAGGTACTGGCGCTCTTCAAAATATTTTTCGATGTCCTTGGCAGATATTTGATGCGAATTGATGCGAATTGTGCATCCACAATTCATGTCCAGGTGAACATGGAGTTCCTTCGAGTGTTGCTCACCCGGCAAGTCATGATCGGCATTGTTTTTGAATTGTTACATGTTGTAACTCATGTTGTTACATACTGCATCTGGTCCTTGCAGATTTTGACATTCAACTGCTGCCTTGCAGTATCTTGAAGTTCCCCTGTGCGCCGCACATCATCGGAGGCTGTCTTGTCAATGCCACTCATGCGCACGGAAAATGGGCCGTCCTGTGGGTTCATTTCAGAGTTGTTTTCAGTCATAGTCATAATAAAAAGGCTCTTGTGAGAGTTGGATATGTCTTGGCATGATTTGGCAGGGTTGATGACCCCTTGCTCAATGTGGCGCTGCGAAGTGCGTTTGACCCAAGAACCCCATGCACACACACAGAGCCAACCTGTAAATCGTTTAGAATGTTTACCCATGTCCTCTGGGAAATCGTCTGGCAAACCAGAATTGCGCTGGACCATGTCCAAACCTGCGATTCAGCTTGCATTTTAAACAAGTAGGGCGCACTATTAACTGCAGGTCAAAATTTAGTTCCGATAGAGTTGAAAAAGTCATCAGTTCCCATAATGATTCCTGTCTTGTGTCAGTCCAAATATGTCGAAATCCTCAGCATGGATTTGCTCAGCATCGGTGGTTGCAAACAACTGTGTCAACGGTCATGCCTGCACGGTCCGCTAACCACTTCCACCTGCACGTCCAGCTATGTGGATCAAAGTATGAGTCAAAGTTGGGGATCAAAATCACCAGTGCGTTTTTTTTTGTATTATATAATTCAGCCAACAAAGTTGATTAATCCGGGGTTGACATTCATTATCAGTTGCTGGCTGAGATTTTGACACTTTCTCAGGCTGCGAGCGGAGCAAATCTCCATTTTCCTGCGTTTTGCAAACCAAGTTGGATGATGGGAAACCAAAATGAATTGATGTGAAATATTGTGCAGTATTGTGCAGTATTGTGCAGTATGTTTCCATCAATCATTTACTCTTGCTAGAAAACGAAAACTAACCATCTGAGGGGTAACAAATATCGACCCCAAACTGACATCGGTACAGAATCAGTCCTTCCGCAGCTGTCGCGTGTCCTCTGCCTCAGCAAACGCCGGCTCAATGGAGCATTCGCAAAACACAATCATTGTCAACGCGTTCAATTCGGGACGCCTCACTCCCTGAACGCTTCACAGAGTTTATGGAAACACGTGGCGCAAAGTAATCATATCATATCCATTCATAGCCCTCTTTGGGAATTCCACGTTTATAATTAAGCGCGTCACTGGATATGTTTGTAGAGTCTCAATCCAAGTCGTTTTAGGGCACGTATTTACTTGTAAAATCGGGGTTCCCGAGATAGACACAACCATTAAATTGTTTACAAAACAGGCGGGGTGAGATACACAAAAGTCACAGAACCATTTTTTTGTTTTCACCAAGGTTGTTTGCTTATACAATTTGGGATACCGAGTGGATAAAACCAACCGCAAAAAATAGGGGGAATATCGGGGTGTCAATTCATTATGTGAGGGTTGTCCAAAATTATGGTACCCGAAAACGCCCTTACGCCGCGCTTTCGCGAACCTTTCGCGCCCTTTCGCGCCCCAGCAGAATCGGGACATGAGATTATGATCAGGTTTTCGTTTACTTATAATATAGGTTTATAAGTAATGGTATTCAGACCTTTCGCGAACCTTACGCCGCCCTTTCGCGGCCTTTCGCCACTGCAGCAAAACATACACATCCATATCTGCAGATGTCACTCGGATACTAAAAACCTTGCATGGGTTTTAGGACGACTCCCCTGTGATAATGTGCAGCAGTTTTAGAGCGGCCTAGCTTTTGTGCATAGGGCCTTAGGCTTTAAAATGCAGAAAAACAATGGGAACTGTTTCTGCTATAAACTGTGTTTCCAGCAAATTCAGGGCGAATTGGCACCCAATTTTTTTCCAAATTCGAAGACCCTCAGAAACGTTTTTTTGAAAAGGGCTCAATATTTTTTTTCGATAGATGTATTTTAGAGTGAAGGTGCCCAAATATTTAGTGTTTTTCTTCTTTTATAGCATTCTATAGCATACATTATATAGTAAATTCCTTAACCTTCCTTAAAACTCCTTAAGTTGTCTTTATAAAATCCTTCAAATTGTTTCAAAATCCTTATTTTTTTTGGTAAAAATCCTTCAAAAAATTCTTTAAATTTCTTTAAAATTACCAAAATTACTGGCATGTCCTTAAAATTCTTTATTTTTTTTAATTCCTTCAAATTTCTTAAAATTGCTTAAAATTCCCTAAATTTCCTTAAAATTCACCATTTTTTTTTTTAGAATTCCTTGAAATTCCTGAAAATTCGACGATCTAAAATGACATGCCCAATAAAATCGATATAAAGAGATCCTGGAAAAACACTGGTTCCATTCTGCAATGAAATGCTCCAAACACTCAATTTTTTGCAATAAAATTAGAATTGAATTTTAACATGTTGAAAATCATCAGGATTTCCCTGGCCAATAAAATGCGCAGACCAACCCCTTAACAATAAAATGACTAACCTGACTCCAATTTTGAAATTCCAATACATTACGGATCTCGCTTAGACTATGCACAATTCATCCATTTCTAGTGTGGAAATTGCCACGGGGATGGGGGAATTGTTATTGTTTGGCAAGTGTGCCGTACACTACATGTGGGTCCGATACGTATGATACGGATGTAAAGTTTGCGCGTTTCTTTGTGCGTTTCGGAGAAAAAAATATGCGTTTCACTGGTCTTGGGACCCTTGATTTTATGAGGTTTCCGCGTTTCACTGGTCTTGGGGTGCCTGATTTGATAAAAAAATGTGTGTTTCGCTGGTCTTGGTTGGGAAAAAATATGCGTTTCACTGGTCTTGGCGCCGGGACATGCACGTGTCTTACATGACATTTCATCTCTACGGCTACATGCTAGACATGAGGTTTTACCCATGGTATGTTGCCAGATTCAGAAAATCAAAAACAAATAAGTTACGACTGTTGTTTTTCTTCGGCCAGGTTCTTCATGGCATTTGCCAAGCGAGTTGTTGGCCACTCAGGCTGAGAACCTGAAAAAATGAATAGATTGAAGCCTTGAAAGATTCCTAGCAGGTGACAGTTGGTTTTCCCAAGCTCCTACAAGGTCCTTGAGCCTTCCATTGCCATGGGGCGTTGCGATTCTGAAGTGTCAGGTGGGGATTGAGAAAGGAGCAGCAGTTCTCGGTTGGAATTTCTGTCTCGTAAGTTTTGCTTCTCTTTGAAGGGACCAGAACTTTGGCACCTGGTCAGTGTTTCTTCAGCGTCGTTTTGAGCGAGGTTTGAGCGACATGATCTTTGTGATGACCAAAGATGAAAATTCAAGAAAAAACAATGAATCATGATAACACCAAAGATATCCCAACACATGATTTTTATTAATGCCAAGAACATGTGGACTTATCCACCCCTTGTTTAATTATTCTGGTGACCATCAATGCCATGGATATTGTATGATATTATGGTGTTGGGGGTGCCCCAATGGAAGAACTGATCCTGAATG
>Ga0126342_10021129_pt1 | contig 10878 bp, 10 predicted proteins | sample Cyp1metagenome_FD_92528 | JGI IMG/M metagenome (GOLD analysis project Ga0126342, IMG submission 92528) | Coral microbial communities from Lord Howe Island, Old Settlement Bay, Australia - Cyphastrea 1 metagenome | ecosystem: Host-associated > Invertebrates > Cnidaria > Coral ... | reverse complement strand
GGGGATCTATTTATGGCCTCCATATGTGGTAACTTGTTTATTAAAGTTTAATGTTGGAAACTTAATGCCATGAACATCCATGAACCATTATAAACCTCATGCTGTATAGCACCCATAAAAAAAAGGTGATTTTGCGGCAACTTATGTAATTGATAGATATTGATACCATCTGCCTATAGAGCCAGCTAAAAAACAAGAGTGACCCCAGACCCAGATGCTCAGTATTGAATGTTTTTGATTTGCCATTTGAATCTGTTTTGAGGATTTGGCGCACAAACTGTGTGAAAAGGCAGGATTTGTTGATGTTGGTCAATGGACATTATGTTGTGATTCCTTGGCATGGCCACCAACAGGTGACAAAAATGGAAATGAATAACAATTTGAAAAAATGTCTGGCGCAGCCGCTTTTGCAAAATTGGATCGACAAAATATCAGATATACTGAGTCAGCAAAATCGCATTCGGCGTTTCATTAATTAGTAACCAGTGGCACCGGTTCTGCAATCTTTCATCATCCAATACGACCTGAACAGTATTTGCGAGCAACCAACAGACCTTTCACAGGAGAAATGGCAGATTCAGCAGGTTTTACCCGCTGGTTGTTCTTAACAGAACACCCTTTCCAAAAACATGAATGTTGGATTTTTCAAGTCAACAATTGCCAAACATGTAGAAATCTGTGGTTCCATAATGTGCAGAATCAAGAACGATGTTTCATGATGTTTCATGATGTTGCCTGGTTTTTTATTACAACGTTAATCTGAACAGATTTTTTTTATAAATTCATAGTCTTCATAGTCTTCACTTGGATTTTTTTTTTCCTCATTTTGAGATTCAACCAACTTAGCCAAGGCTTAGCCAAGGCTTAGCTAAAACTGAGCTGTTTCGTAGCGTCTTTTTTGATGTCTTTCGATCCGTGACGCCATGGGATCATCGCCATGGCGGACGCGGCGGCCGTGGCGGACGCCGATGCGGCCGCTGCTCTAAGAGCGCTGCCGCCGCTGCCGGAACCGAATCGCTGGGAGCAGCGCTCCGAGGCGTGCTGCGGCGCCAGCCTCGTGTGGCTTCGTCAAAATGTTCGAAAAGGTGTACAAAGTGTGCCACACACGCTGGAAATGACCGTTTTTTAAACAACCGATGAAAACGAATGAAACTGTTGTTTTTTTGGCGATTTTTTAACTATATTTGTTTCATTTTGTTTCCCTATATATTTCCATGAAGAGGATGAAGAGGATGAAGAGGATTATGATGTAACAATATGTAATGTGATGTAGAAAGTGTTACATTGTGTATACCATTGTGTATACCATTGTGTACCTTAATGTATAAAAATGAAGAAAAACTAACAAAGACAAAGTGAAGAAAAACTAACAAAGACAAAGTGATACGAGTGCAAACAAACAGCAACACCTGTCTAACAATGTTGAAATGTCAAACTGTCAAAGAACAACTTAAAACCAATAGCCTATAGTTACAGGCTGTACAGATAGAATCAACCCACGCCTGCAACAGCTCAGGCTCACGCTTTGTGGTGGTTTTGTGGCTGCAACACGTCACATGAGCAGCAAAATTGCCGACCATGAGGTGACCCTTAGGGTGTTGCACGATGTGGCAGTTTGGGCTTCATGTTGCGTGTTTCAGATTAGCACCATTCAGATGGATACAGAAGATTTCCGCATTGGTTTTCATTTGCTTTGGCGATTCGCTTTCGTTTATATCGCGGAAAAAATGAAGGTCCTGCGAGACATCTTTGTGGGGGCCATCCATACCGAGGCGCTGATGACGGAATGTCTCAACCATTTTAAGTGAGCACATTGAAGGCGGCAAACATTGAGAATATTGAGAGATCAAACGTAACATGAAACATCTGACGAATCTGAAAGATCTGAAAGAGATCAAACTTGTGAAAGTTCAGAACAGGTTTCTCGGTCCAACCTGGTCGGTCCAACATGGTCCAACAGCGTGCAGGTTTTGACTCGTGTAACTCGTGGAACTCGTTCGGTTTCCATGGCTGCAGCTGTGCAGCTCGCCAGGCCTTGGTGGCGCTGATTTGTCTCTTGGGCCTCATGTGGGCTGATCCAGGCCTGGCCACGATGTGCCCACGATGTGCCCACGATGTGCCCACGATGTGACAAATGTTTGACACATAGCCATGGCATAGCGGCATAGCCATGACCAGTATTTGGATTTGCTTAAGCAGTGTTTACCCTTTGTTTCAGGAAAGCATCAGTCACAAACGCACTTCTTTTCTTGTGCGGATGAGTGTGATCATTAAACAGAGTTTCCTCGTGTTTCCTGTCAAAGAAAGCTTAATCGATCTGACCAAGCAACAAGAATCAACAGCAAATAAAAATCATGAACACTATTGAACAAGGAGCGACAGCAAGAATCAACAACCACAACTGGTAACAAGGATCAGCAAAGAGCAAAATGGATCAACAGGAAGAAGCAAAATCATCAATATTTTTTTTCCGGAAGCGATATGCAGCTCAAATTGAGCCACACGTCCGCAGCAGCGCGCCCTTAGCTGGTTACTTATTTCAATTTTGGGGTTGGACAGGTCCATTGCTCGCGATTTTCTGCAATTGGTAACACAAGATGAAGGAAACGGGTGGTGTTATACCATTGTTTCATACTTACAGAGGAGAATTGTTTTAATTCAACTATGGTGAAATGTTGGTAGAAGGTGTGGGGGGGAGTTGTTAAATATGGTGACTCTACGTGCAGCTTCGGCTAAAGCATGCCAATGTGCCCGTGGGGCTCTCCTTCAAAATAGGGAAGAAATGGCACGGAGGGAGTGAGAAGGATTGAACATGATAGCAAATTCTGCTGAGTCGGGGTGACGGAGGATGTGGCCTAGGCAGTTGATTCGAGAGTCGGAAATACGAATGGAGGAGGGGATACAGGATGGAAGTACGGGATATGCAAGTGAAAGGAGAAAGTCATTGGAACAGGGAGAATCTGTAGGAGAGAGAACGCGATGGTAGTAGGGACTCTTAATTTGGAAAATTTGGCGAAGGGCTTTATAATGGAGGCTATCAATTTTGTAATTTGTGCTGAGGAGCAGATTTGAGATTCAGAGCTGTGGAGGAGGATGGATTGGACGATTTGGGTGTAAACCCGGAGCTTGAACCGCTGAGATATGAGAGGATGTCGAAAGAATGGATCGAGTGTCCTAAAGGCGGAGGAGGCTTGAGAACAACGAAAGTTGACGTCTGGAGCGGAAGATGAGGTAGGAGTGATGAAGGAACCGAGAAATTTGGCACTGGTGAGTGGGGTGAGAGGAAATGGCAGGAGTAGTAAAAAAGAAGGGAGCACAATAAGGGCAGTTGCACTGCGACTTGGAATCAGCAACAAGAGTGAGGGAGACTGGAGGAGATGCATGGATTGTGGGAGTTGACATTTAGGTCCATTGAGGAGAAGGCTAATTCGTGCTGCCAAATGTTGGAGAAGATAACAAAGGCGGCAGAGAGTATCATTAGTCCGAGCGATGAGAATTGTGTCGACAGCATATCCAACGTCAGTAAGTGGGCGTGCAAATGAAAAGGTCCAGGGAGTGTATGAGAAAATTTCTTGGAAAAATGAGTGGAGATCTGTGGTGAGTGCTGAAAGTGCAATGATGAAGAGATAGAGGCTGAGAGGGCATCCTTGTCTGATGCCTTTGGAGAGAAGATAGGAGGAGGAATCGCCAGTGGGATCAGTAGCGAAAAACTTGGCATTGTGGATTGCTTATCTGCGGAGGGGTGCAGCAAGGTGTTGGTGGCCAATGGAGTCGAAGGCTTGTGACCAGTCCAAAAAGAGGATATACAGGGAAGTGGACTGGCGTTCGAATATCTCGGTAAGTCGTCTCAAGACAAAAAGTGGGGTGGATAAAGAGCGTTCGGCTCTGAAACCATATTGGTTAGGATGGAGAAGATGGTCAATGGAATGGGAGAGGCGTTGTTGGATCATACAGGGGTACACTTCAAAAATGGAGTGAGCAAGAGAAATTGGGCGATAACTGGATGGAGATCTGCTGTTCTTTTGATTGCCTGCATAAATCATAACAACTTTGCTGAGTTTCCAGTGGTCAGGGGCAGCGCCCAACAGGAGACAATCATTGTAATGAGCATGGAGATATTTCTTGAATGGGTATGGAAAGAGTCGTCGTGTTTCCATAGGGAGGTTATCTGGACCAGGAGCACGTCCAGTTTGGAAAGCACCGTAAAGTTCGAACATTGTGAAAGGAGTGTCAAGGTCTGGTTGCGGGGGAGCAATGGGATCTTCGATAGGGTGTGGGAGCGTTTTAGAATTCCAAGCATTATCTCGAATCTGTGATTTTTCAGATTTTAGACATGGAGTGTCGTCAGGCTTGTTGAGTGTGGAAATAGTTTGGACCAAATTGAATGTTGTTGGATCCGGGGGTAAAGTGGGAGGAGTGGAGACGGGGAGGGAGGGAAGAGGAGAAGGGGGAAACGAGAGAAACGGCCGATTGGAGAACGTGAAGTGACTCCTCTGGATGCATTGGAGTCTGCTCTGTCATTACCTGTGATGCCAGTGTGAGATTTGACTTTGCGGAATTCAACGTAGGAATTGGGTTGGAGGTAGTGGAAGTAATCGAGCAGGAAAAAGGTTAATTCCAAATTGGTGGAGGGCAATGCGACTCCGGAGAGAAGGTCCAGTGGGGAGGAAGGGGGGGGTGGTAAAATCAAAAAGGCGATTGCTTCGAGTGGAGCCTGGAGTTCAGCTGTAGTGTTGGAGCCAGTGACTGTGAATGGGAGGGATCCAGCTGGTCCATAGAGGTCTAAGTAAATACTTTCAAAGAAAAGTCCCAATCCTGCTGGGTTGTATGGAGAAACGTTGTATTGGTCAGGGCAAGATCCGTTTGTGTAAATGTGAAAAGGAGCGAGTGAGTTGGGGAGAGATGGAAAGAAATTGAAGGCGTTGAGAGTGGCCAATTGATACTGGAGTTTGCTGTCGGTGGAGGTAAAATCCCTTTATGATGGAGGAGGAGGAGGAGGGGTCGAGGGTTGGTGAAATATGGCAACTGAAGTTTAGTTCCAAGGAGATAGCGGCGGTGGAACCATGGGAGTGGAACTGATGGTAGTGATTTGATGGAACGGAAATAAGTCTGGTGTTCGATTCGGCAAATAATGTGGTCGAGTACCGCGTATGTGTCAATTGTTGGAGAATGAATTGGTGGGGGTGAGTTGGAGATTTCTAGGTATGTGATGAGTTGTGAGGGTGGACGAGGTCTCATTGAGGAAACGATTGACAGTCGTTATCTTGGAGAAAAATCTCCCATGAGTATCGGGATATAATATTCGGATTTACAGTGATTGAAAATATGATGAAGTTAATCCCAGAACTGATGTTTGCGGTGAATGTCGTCTTGGATGGTGGATGGGGCAAATAAAAATAATGCAGCTCGATGAGGTCTGGTCTTGAGGATAAGTTCTGAGATTCGAGAGTTCCATGGATGGCAATCATAAACTATTGGGAGGAGAGGTGTACGGGTAGCAAATCCTTTCCCGGCAGGTGGATCGTCTGATGGTCCAGATAGATCAATATGTGAGTGGGAAAGCTTCAAAATATCCGTGCGGGTAGATTTGCTTTCTTGTAAGCAGTAAACCCCCGGTGGGAGGCAGAGGATGACTTCTTGAAATCGGATATATTTTCCTACTCCGATAAAAGTTTCAACATTCCAAGTATAGAGTTGTTATTGACTGGAGGGAGTAGCGAAGTTGTGAAGTCTAGCGGGAGGGTCGTCCAATCTGTCATGGAGAACGTATGCGCGAAAAAAGTTTGCTCGCAAACGGGATGTATGGGTATAAGGAAATGTGGAGGGTAATGGCGCTGTTGAGATACGCTGCTTACTTGCACCTTGTACGCGGAACCTGATGGTATGGGCAAGGTGGGACCTATCCATCGGAGCCGTTGAGAAAGCCATTCACGATAATCTCTACGATGTTGTCTTCTTTGGGAATTTTATCTCTCATGTCAACTAGTACTTGAAGCTTCGGATCGGAGATTTCTGTGGGAGCGGTCCCGCGACGCACGGCAGGGTTCGTGACCACTAGTTTGTTGGGAAGGAAAAAAATGAACTTTTAGAAGGACCGTGGTCTCCCGGCAAGCCTTTGGCGGCCTCTGCCAGCTTTAGCTTTCCATGTAGGAGGTGTCTGCTGCATCCGGTATATAAAGGATTGGTGGTGGACTAAGATGCCGTTATTATGTTTGTTTGGGTGGGAGCGAAACTTCTTTGGACATTTGGTGAAGTCCCAGTGGCCTAAATAACATTGACATGATGAACACGTATTTGGAGGGATGTTTCCATTAGAGATGTGCATATAATGTTTGGAAATGAATTTGAATTGTGAACCCAGAGCAGAAGTTTGTGCCTTGCAGGCAAGGTCTGCCGGCCATTCATTGGCAAAAATGGGTCCAATCCCGCCCCAATCTTGCATTTGCTCGTAAAAGCGCTAGACCTTCGATGGATTGGGAACGGATAAAGAACCCTGCTGGATGGTAGATACAAGTGGGAATACAGTAATAGGGTCGAAGGTCACAATGCACGAGGCGAGCTTTGGTCACTTCATGGATGGATATGTAATCTTTTGATTTCTGAGCTTGAAGTGCAGGAACAATTGCTTATAGGTAATGAAGAACGGAAGTACAGTGGTAATAAGTGACTGTTGGCAATGAACTGGTAAGTTGGGGTGCTCAGAACGTTTTCATCCATGTGCTCGTTGCTGGAGTAGAGGCAATTCTTTATAATGTGAAAGGAAATGAGCTGTGATATGAAAGTTCTTTTGGATTTGAGTTGATTCAATACGACCTGCTTCAGTAAGAATTGCTTCAATAGTGGTAATTCAAAGAAAAGTTCTGTAGTGTAATGTAAGAGCTCTGTACTCCATAGGAGCTGAGGATGATTATAGCACCCAGGGTCCTTTGTTGAATTCAATATGAACTGCTTCAATGAAATGGTTGGGTGTGAAAGTGAAAGTTGGTTTAGGTTCAAACTTTGGGGCTTTGTGCCCTGGAGCTTATGTAGCCCTGTGCAAAAGGATTGGAAGTCCTGGAACTTCTTGAATTAGAATTGCTTCGGTAAAAAGGACGTGTTGTCTGGAATTGCTTCAATAAAGATTGGCAAGTGGACTGGAAGTCCAGTGGCTGAAAGTCCTGGATAGGATATGCAATGAATGAGGGGAAATTTGAAGTTAAGGGGAGGGGAAAAACAAGAGCAGAAAAGGTAACCAGCGTTAAGGGGGAAAGGGTCAGATGACATCCACTACCCAGGATGAATTGGGGTCGTTATTTTGATGCATAAAAATGACCCACAGAGTTTGCCAAAAAAGGAGGTGTTCTCCTGATTCAGCTATTGAGAATGTCGGGATTATCCTTGAAGGAGATCTGCCAGTTGTCTACGATGGTCCTCAAGTTGTACCTGATGAATTTGTCGATATTTTCTGAGTCCCATTGACATGCATAGAGGTGGTCAGTAAGGAGTTTCTCATTGATAGGGAAGCCTGAGTTGATGAAGTCTGGTTGACCTTTCTGGAAGTCAGGGAGTTTGTATGGTAGTTTGGCTGGATGTGGAAGTGGTAACCAGCCATCAATCCTGGAGTCGAGGTGGTAGAAGAGAACGAAGTATAGTGGCCAATCTTCAAAGTTGAAGGAGTTGAAGTCAAGCTGGTCATACTTCATGGGGAGAGATTTTGTAGCGTCCTTGAAGTAGTAGACAAAGGAGTCTTCTTCGGCAATTTCAAGCTGGTGGAGGTAAAGGTCAAAGTGGAGGATCTTTGTCCATTCAAAGTAGAATGGTATAATTTTGACAAAGTGGGCAAGGAGTTCCATCTTGAAGGATACCTGGGCACCAATAGTCAAAGACTGGAATGGAGATCTTGGTCCAGTGTCAGTTCTGAATTTGATGACTGGTAGTTGGTGGAGTCCTGGCTGTAGAAAGTGGTAGGTCTGGGTCTGCCTTTCCTGATCGATAGGTTGATCCTAAGGGTCCTGAATCAGATTTGTCATCATATCTTCTACCAGAGAAAGTTTGATCAGGGGATCTATCTGAGTAGGAGCCCTTGGGTTTACCCTGGGATTGTTTTCCCTTGTTGGACTGGGAACCTTTTGAGGAAGCAGTGCCTCTTCCTTTCGACTCGGTGTTCTTACCAAAGGAAGCTGAGGCTGTGCTGAAAGGAGGTTGGCAAGGGTCTGAGACATGTCCATGAAGAGGATGGAATATAGGAAAGTTGATGATGGAACCTTGGTGTTGGAAATGCCAAAGGCTTTGTCATAGGAGAATCTGTAGGTTGTAGTTCTGTCGCTGGCTGCTCTGGAAAGTGCCTGGAATGAGTTGGTTGGCCGTGTCCATGTTGGAGTCACAGTTAGATTGAATGTCTTGGATTTTTTGGCAGATGGCAAAGATGACGCAAACATATCGTCTTGGAAATCTGAGGTCGAGGATGTAGGAAACCTGGGCCAATAGTGAACTGGAAGGAGAATCTTTGGTGGGCCAAATCTGGAGGGTGTTGATGTCGCTCTGGAGCTGGCCTCTGGTGCCTTTGTCCTCCTCTGGTAATATGTTCCTGAAAGCTGTTTGGCAAGTCGACCACTGGTGGTGGAGCCTGGTTCAGCTTTGACTTTGTATTTCTTCTGATGGAATCCCCAGTCTAGTCTGTTCTGCTTGACATAGGTAAAGAACTGTGTTCTTTGGTTCTCTGTTAGGAATTCAGGTCTGAGAATGCTGGAGCCTGTGTCGATAATGTGGTTGCTCATGGAGGAGATAGATTCAAAAGGTACTTTGGCTAGTTCACAAGAGTATTTGAGGTTCCAGCCGGTTGTTCTTTGTGAATCCACGGCTGGCAGTCCTTGAAGTAGGAGAGATTTGTTGCAAATCTTGGCCTCGATGGTGTTGATTCTGGAGTCCATTGTATCAATTTGAATCTGGGTGTAGTACTACCCGAGGATGGTGTTTGAGGAAATTGTTTGCAAGCTTCAAGCATGAACCGATGATTGGGCAAGAAAGTGGTTTGGTGGTACTGGAGCATTGAGCTTCTTGAATCTCAAGTGTTGGAGTTTCTACTGACTGAAAGTCTGTAAATGGTCTCAATTTTGTGAGCAGTGGAGAGCATCTGGTGTGGTGATGTTGAGGGCAAGAAAATCTGCTCTGGCCTGAGGTGAAGCTCGTAGTTCGTGTTGGAGTCCAAAATCCAAGTCTGAGAGCTCAACATCTGTGGCTGCTAGCGCTGAAAGAAATTCGTCCCATCCTTGGATAAATTCTGGGTTTCTTTGTAGGAGAGAATTCTCTGGTAGCGGCACTATGCTGCTTGATGAGTTCAAGTTCTTCAGGAGTGAGAGTCTCAGTGGTAGAAGATGCTGGAATCGTAGTTGATCGTGGTAGTTCAGGAGGAGCAGGTGTTTCTTGGGATTCTTGAGAGTCTGGCTGCTTCCTCTCCACGGCTTCAATAAAGAATTGCTTCAATAAGTTGTGCAATGTAAGTCGAAAATGTAACATAAGGCAACAATAGGCACAGCCCAGTCAACATGTGGAAAACGAAAGTAAATCAAATGTGGGCAAGGGAAATGGAAACAGGGCTGTTGGGAATTCAGCGCCATTGTTCATGACAGCATTGCTGACAGTGCGGCGAAAGCTAAAGCTCGTGCCAAATGCCTAATTAGTAAGAATGAACGAGGATAACAAGGATCAACAAGTAGATGAAGAACTAGCAAAATGTATCAACGAGCAACAGATTGCACAAGGACCAGCGAGGTTCAGCAAGGATCAACAAAGACCTACAAGAAGCGGAGCATATCAACAAGGAGCAACGAAATGAACAAGGGTCAACACGAATCACGGAAGATCAACAAAGATCTACAAGAAGCAAAGCCTATCAACAAGGAGGAAGGAAATGGACAGGAGCAACAGACATGAATCAGACATGTCAAGAAATAGCAAAGCAAATCAAAACGTAGATCGGCAGGTACACCAACAAGGAGCATAGCATATCAGGAATAGGAAGGAGCAACAAGGATCGACAAGCAGATCAACACGTAGATCAACAACGAGTAAACCACATTTTCAGGTAGACCACCAAGTAGATCAACACGTATATCAGCAAGTAGATCAACAAGGAGTGTCAAGGAGCAACACACACATATGTATATATATATAAACGAGGACCAACAAAGATCAACAAGAGGATCATCGAAGAGCAAACCACATCAACAACGAGTAAACAATACCAACACATAGAAACAAGTAGATCAACAAAGAAAGCAACAAAAGGGGGCAACAAGCAGAACAAAACACTAAGATCAACAACGAGCAAAGTATATCAGCAAGGAGCAAAGCATATCAACACGGAGAAACACGGATCGACGAGTAGACCAACAAATAGGCCAGAAAGGAGAAAACATATCAACAAGGAGTAACAAGGACCAACAACTAGATTAGCAAGTAAATACATAGGAGCAAATCATATCAACAAGGCGTAGTAAAGGTCAACAAGTAGATAAACAAGTGAATCAAAAATGACCAAAGCATCAACGTTGAGTAACAAATCTCAGCAAGTAGAGCAACAAGTAGATCAACAAGTAGATCAACAAGTAAGAAGGAACAACATATATAAACAAACAGTAACAAAAAGTAAAAAAACAACAAGCAGACCAAGAATAATCAAAGGAAGTTTAGGGGGAGAAACTTCCGTGTTACGGACTTTTAGAATGTCAGGAAAAGAGTTAGTCAAAGAAAGAGTTAGCAAAGAAAGAGTTCGTCAGGGAAAGAGTTAGTCAAAGAAAGAGTTAGTGAGGGAAAGAGTTAGTCAAAGAAAGATTTAGCAAAGAAACAGTTAGTCAGGGAAAGAGTTAGTCAAAGAAAGAGTTAGTCAGGGAAAGAGTT
>Ga0126342_10021128_pt1 | contig 10878 bp, 10 predicted proteins | sample Cyp1metagenome_FD_92528 | JGI IMG/M metagenome (GOLD analysis project Ga0126342, IMG submission 92528) | Coral microbial communities from Lord Howe Island, Old Settlement Bay, Australia - Cyphastrea 1 metagenome | ecosystem: Host-associated > Invertebrates > Cnidaria > Coral ... | reverse complement strand
GTTTGTATATGTGCTGCAGCCATTTTAGTGCTTTTAGCTACCTTCGAGCTAACCGAGTGAAAAGGTGCTGAACAGTGCTCAGGAGTGTTCATCAGATTTAAGAGCCCAAATTCTCTGTTCATATTGACATAACTATATTTATTTGAACACAAAGTTATCAATCAACTGTTGAGACCCCCGCACTTAGAACATCCCAAGACATTAGATACAACATATTTATCTCTATCATGATCTATTAACATAACTCTATTTATATGAACACAAAGTTATCAATCAGCTGTGGAGACCCCCACACTTAGAACATCCCAAGACATTACAACATATACATATATATATATATATAATGATCTAATGATATAACTGAAATTATATGAACACAAAGTGACCAATCAGCTGTGGAGACTACCACACTTAGAACATCCCGAGACATTGCAACAGACACACACACACATATATATATATAGACACTTTTAATGATCTATTGACATAACTCTATTTATATGAACCCAAAGTTATCAATCAGCTGTGGAGACCCCCACCCTTAGAACACCCCAAGGCATTACGACATGTGTATATATATAAAAATTTCTATAATGATCTATTGACATAACTATATTTTGATTGGCTAACATGTTGATTGGGCGCAGACAGGAAAATAAACGTGACCGAACTCTTTGTTTGTGATGTTATGTGCGGGGAGCCAGGGTTAGTTGCAAGGAGCTTCACATTTAGAATATCCATTTCCTGATGTTCTAACTGTTTTGGGTCAGTAGTGTCAACCATGTTCTAAGTGTGGGGGGTCCCTAATGTTCGAGTCCAAAATTTTGTTAAAAAAATTGACGTTCTAAGTGATTGTCCGGCACTATACAACTGTTGGGTTGCAATGTTTGGTTGTTTTTTTTGTGTTTTATTCAGTGGTGGTGATGATTCTGATGGCGATGACTTGCACAAAAAAATCAGAAAATAATCAACGACGAGTGTGACATTAAATGTGGCAGTTACTTGTGAGATCCATATGGCAAAAACAATGTGCGTCCCTCCTAAACACAGTATATACGATCAGAAAAACAAAAACACGCATATGCATGAGGCAAACATTGCAACAAAAATGCCAATCCACATTTGTTTCGTGGTGGTTTTGTAGGTTTGCATCGATGAAATTAATTTTGCAATCATCATATTGTCAGGTTGTATTGGTAGAATTTTCGGTGCTATTAGAATTGGATTCATTTTCAAATTGCACCATCTTCAAGTTGTCATGTGTCATCGCACCTTTCCCGGGGTAGTCCAGTGTGGGCATATGTGGGCATAAACAGGTTTGGGAGCAAAGTCACCACCATTGCGAACAGGAATGTTCTTGATCACGTGGAACGTACTGGGCAAGGGTCAAACATCCTTGCGACTACTAATTGATTTAAAACATTTCCAACTCATATTTGTTTGATCTGTTTGCACGCGCTATTTGCACAGAATCATTGTTCACTTCAGTAGAAACGGCTCAAATGCATAGATAGTCGAAACACCTGGATTCAATGCAAGTATGCCTGTGCAATTTGGTGCAATCAGTTTGCAAACATAAAGGTTTTGTTCTCCGCAAAATTGATGCTCTTGGTTTTTTTAGTTCACAATTTTTCATTAGGATAAACATGAAACATTTCCCGTTGCAACCATGATGGAACACATGTTATGATTTTTATATTTTGGGGTACGCATTGAAAAATGTGTATTAGTATTTTGCCTAAAGTGTTTCTGGTTGTGGCGACATGGCTGTCCAGCTGCCCGTTTTAGCACGGTCTCCAGTTGCGGGAAATTCACCTTCCTCACGGAAAGGGCGGAGGCGGAGCACCAGCTACGGCCTATTTCCTTCGGATCAACGTGGTGTTACTTTGAAAGAACTCTTGCAACTGCGAGATGCACATGAAGAAATTTCCGAGGCATCAATTCTCTTTTTGCCGTGAACACGTTTGTGTAGTATTCCCTTGAATGTGAAGGGAGGTTCTTTCTGTTGTGAAAATGTTGAATGATATCTTGGCCTTATGTGGAAGGTTGAAATTGGATTGTTGAACATTTCGTGATATTTAAACGCTTTTGCAAGGTGCGATGGCATTGTGACAACCAGGCCCAATTGGGCTGCACCTCTCAACCCCAGGGATTTTGCGGTCCTTGCGTTTGCCAGAACACTTTGCAAGAAGGGACGTGGCGGCGAATGAATTTGCACGAAGTCATGAACGAGGTAGTTCTGCAGAAATACTGTCACGATTTGCGCGCCTTCTCTTTTGCAGAATACCTTAAAACATTCGTCCGACCTGATAGTGGAGGCAGAATAGTCCAGACTTTTGTCTCTCATTGGTGGGGCGAGGACTGATTGTTTTTTAATTACCATTTTTGTTGACCAAAAACAATGCATTCTGCGATTGAATGTTTTTTGTTTTGGGGGAAATACAGACACAGGAGTTCTGCAATCTGATTTCGAGCTTGCAACGCTTCGCCGAATCAGAGTGCATCAAACGTCAAGCATTGCGATTGTGGGCAAGCTTCCACGCAGTAGCCATCCTCATTGTGAATGCTTTTCTCTCCAAACGGTTGGCTAAAGTGTACGGCGCCCATTTGGAAAATTTGAGAGGAATTGACATTTGTGTGGTGATTCTGTGCAATTCCGCTGTGTCATTTTGCACCTTGCTTCTGATGCTACTGGAAGCAACATGCAGAAGGCGGCAGGCTTTGGAGTGGTCCTTCTGGATTTGTGCCTTTGCCAACAACCAGTACGAACTCGAGCATGCCTTGGGTGGTACTGTGGACCAATCCTCATTCGCCATTGCTTTGAGAAACGATTTTTTGAAGAGTATGGTATGTGTGATTGACTCGGATTGTACCATCTATAAACGTTTGTGGTGCACATTCGAAGCTTGTTGGGTCTAACTTTCAACATTTTTTCGATTTTCCCTAGTTTTCCTTGGATGATCGCCCAAGCGACTCACATTCAACAGCTTTGGGCGACGAAAGCAGCGTTGCCAGGAACTATTTTACGCAACTTATGTCCTTCCGAGAGGCGGCGAAAATTTCCAGAAGAAACGCCTGCCCATTGACTTTGTCAATGCAGATGGCATCATCAGCCAAGGTGAGCTGCAAAAAAAAACATGTTTTGGATCATCGATCATGGTCATGATCTCCAAATAAGCTCGTATAACGTCGTATAAACCTCTAACTTCTTATAATCCACTGAGCAAAGTTTTCTTCAAAAACATCCCTGTTTTTGATGGTCAAAAACCACCAATGAATGACCCGGATGGACAGATTCTCCGTGATTTTCCATTGATCCTCACTGCTCAGGTGGTCTTAGCCAGCAAGTACTCTTTGACATCAAGTCAGCCATCACGCAGGTGAAGTCAAAGGAGGCGAAAGCCTCGAAGGCTGAAGATGAACGACGCTAGGATTGGATACATAACATAAGGTAATAAGTAATATGATATGATATGATATGATATGATATGATATATTGTATTATTATAGATACAACATGATACAACTATAGATATAGATATAGCTATATATATAGATAGATCGCAACTTCATGATCCCGGCAAACGACCCCACACAATGTTGAGGAGAACATGGGCTGACAAAACCTTCTGACAAGATCTTCGTCCAAGGACGTCGAGACTTAAACCATCTTCATCTCCAATGTGGCAAGATCGTCATGCAATGTGACCTTGATGAGGATCTTACATACAAGGTCATGAAACATCACGAAACAAAAACCTCTAAGAGCATCCCACAAGAGCTTTCATGCACCTCTAGCAGGATTAGTTCAAGATCTTCTTAAAATAACCTCTAGACAATCTTCATGCAAGGACCTGTTTCAACGACCCTTAGAGGATTCCACAAGGTCTTCTCAAAAAGTCTAGAATATTTTCATGCAAGACCTCAAATGAGCGCTAAGCCACAGCGAGAGCATGCCGACACGCACAAAATGTGGAGGGGGTCACGCAAGAGATCAACATGAGCGCCGTACGACAACGAGAGCAATCTGACCCGCGCACAGTGACAAGAGGGTTACACGAGCGATATCAAGATGAAGACCGCGCCACAAAGAGAGCTATCCAGCACGAACAAAGTGACAAGAGGATTGCGCGAACGATATCAAGATGAATACCGGGCCACAACGAGACTCAAAAAGTTGATGCCCGGAGCAACGTTGGACATCACAGTTCCAATACGATTTGGTCCGGCATTTGTTGCAAGTATCTTGGCCATCAAAAAATGAAGCCCAGGCATCCGAAGTCTTCTCACCAAGCGAGCGTATTGGGGCAAAAAAACATCATCCAAGTTCACCACACTGCGCCTGTCAAGCAAAAAAAACCGGCAGCCTGCAGGGCCTCTCATTTTGACCCACGCTTGCCAGCATTTTAGCAACGTGCATGAAGTACTGCGCCTGTCACGCGGATGAAAAAGTGTCCGAAGTCTTGTGCCTGCCACACAAAACGAAGTTCTGACCCTCCAAAAGCGCCGAATCTCTTACGCCTGCCGCGAAAAATGTACATAGTTCCAAGAACGGAGGCGGCACGCAGGTATGAACCGGGCACGTCTTCGTGCGAGGTTGGTCTCCTTCAAAAAATGAAGATCGATGAACTTTTGTGCCGTAAGGGCCAACCAAATTAGCCTGACACGGATGCAACCACCTTTGACCGACCAAACCCCAAACACGTACCGTAAGAACCTGAAGTGCGAACACACTGTTTGTTTTTGTTTTTAACGTACAGACACAGAATTTACCACTACTTCCTTTTAGGTGTTGCTTTACCCTTTGTTTTTTTTGGATGGTTCACCACCTTTTGTCCCAGTAAGAGTTGCCATTTTTTTGCAAGAAAACAACGAACGACCAAGGACAGATCCATGACTTCATTGCCAAAAGCACGACGCACGAATCCTTGGATATGACCCTGAAGGAAATCACCAAACTTGGTCTGGATAGCGCGGGATTGCGGCGAAGGGTGCCGTTGATCTTCTACTTCTTTGCTCCAGTCGCTTCATTTACACTGTCTGGAACTATGCATTGGCTCCTATTGGCTTGCCATGAGCCTGACCGCAGGTTTCGATCGTTTTTGCAGTTCACTGCTGCCACCTATGCTTTTTTGAGCATGGCTGCGATTAGTGTCATCCTTGTTCTTTGCTTCAGTTCTTTTGAGATCAAATGGAAGAAAAGTGCACTTTCTGGACCTGAAGGTGGCTCGACACCGAACTTGACTCCCAATTCCAGCCATTTTTCAGATGCACCTCAGGACGATGGATGGTGTACGCCAAACGTGACAGAATTCCGAGTTAGAATTTCATTGCCATCATCATACACAAGGTTACAAATTAGAGTGTTCGCCAAAGCAATCACCTACACCTTTGTGCTCGCGGGGCCTGGCTTTTTGCTTGCTCCTCCACTCCTTTGTGTCGAGCGCTTTGACTCAAATGACTCGAGGATTGCTCGGGGCTGGCTTCAGTTTCTTCTCAACTTGAGGTCACTGTGGATTTCCGTACAGATTACCTATGCCTGTGCTGGACTCTGTGCTGGAATTATGTATTTTTTGGTCAGGGACAGTGAACGCTATACAGCTAAAGCATTCCGCGGCATCCTGGAGGATGTGTGGTTGTAGTGTTGCGCACAAAGCCTGTGCAGACCATGTTTGATTGTGATAGCCACCCTTACCCGTCATGGTAAACTTTACTGTAACTGCTCTCTTGATCTACTTTCACTGTATTTTTTTGCATGGACTCTACCAGACTTCAATCAAAATTGTTCAAACAAAGTAGCGCAGACACACTCTGCGGCAAAGACGGTCTGGGGCTGACTAAAGCCGTCACGTGACTTACTTCTTTTGGTGGGTTTGTACGGCAAGGCGGCAAGGCCGAGGCAAGTGGAAAGTATGGTGCAGAGGAAACCAGCTTGGACGACCCCCAAGGGGCATCACCAGGTGGCTTTGAGACCGAGTGCTGGCATTTCGGAATGTAAAAAGAACTACGAGCCATGTGGATTGGTTGTATAGGCCTAGCTTCTACAGGGCTCGTTTTTCTCCTTGAACTGAGCAGATTAGTTATGTTGTGCCTGTGGTCAAACAATACACCAACAGAGGTCATGCCGTCACAAATGTTCATTCCTGGCAGCTCAATATTTGTGGCAACGCAGCAGAGAAGCCACAGCCAAATCTCGCTAGACAGGGCGGGTTCAACTGGACCAATTGTCCTTTGTCCAACAGTACAATTGAAGTGGGCTGAATATCATGAAGGTCAAACATACAGAACATGAAAACAAACAACGCGTTCCACTTGTCAGTGCATTCAGCCTGTGATGGAGAATACATTGACATCTGGGTTCCTCAAAAAATGGGGGATGCGTAAGGATTGTAATTTTACACTTCGTTTTAGCTCACAGCAAAGCAGCTTGGCCATGACGCCCTGGCTTTACTTGCTAGTTCTGCCCTGGGTAATCTTTGGTCAGCACTGCCTTCCTGATGCCATTCCGGAAGCCGATCGCAACTTGATCAGAGAAACTTCACACAATTTTTTTCACTTTTCGAAGAGTTCGAAGAGTGGTAGGAGTCATTGAAGAGTCATTATGTGTTTGGCGTGGCTAGCGAACAACATTTGCACCAGTTCAGGGAATCTCTTGGCATCCCAGTCATCAGAGCGGTCAGAGCGGTCATGTCTTTTTTCCTGGTCAGGTATGAACATCACGTTGGACGGTTATTCCATGCCTCTGGGAATATGGCAGCTATCATGGGACACTTCGCTGATCATGGGCAAAATCTTTGGAATTTTGGTCTCTGAAATGTTGGGCTACCACATTCGGTATGGCACAGGCAGGACCAAAGAGCGACTGGATGTAATCTGCTCGGTCTTGCGTATCAATGTAAGGGTTCATCTCCTATTTCACCGTCCTTTTGAGGGCGGTTTGTTTTCACTGTGGATGTTCCCTGAAGGTTCTGGAAGCTTTTCCATTGTTTGGACTCTGGGAGGTTGTCCCTCAACTACTCCCAGTGACATCCAGGACAGCTTGGGGCTTGGGGGCAGACAAAACTTTTCTTGTCCCCAGATGTTTGTCAAATATTTCCAATCACAAAAAGACAATCTCCGCAGACAATTTGTGCATGTGTGACTTTGTCAAATCATTCTCCCCATCTTTAATTGCCGACTGGTGTTTTTTCGCCTGCACTAAGATGGACAGGTCCACTTTTAACCAGGCAATGCACAATCCCAATCTCCATTCGTGATTTTCCAATTATGAAAAGAAGATGAAGAAACATTTGCCGGGGGTTCTCCCATTCAAAAAAACATGCCTCATAGCCACAGCTGAGTCACCTTTCCCATTGTGTCCCCAGGCTGAGTGTCGTCCACCTCGCCGTTGGCATTTTTCCTTCGAGAGTTGGCAGCAAGGTCTCCGAAGATCCGAGAAAATATGGGGAAGATCCCTAATTTTCATAAACCACAAGGTATGTAATTAACCATCCAATTATTGAAGTACCAAACTGTGACCTGGTGGACTACAGTTTTTGAAGTACCAATTTTATGGTACCACCAGAATTATGTGCCTGCTATGGCTTTATTTTTATCCAATTAAATTGAAATACCTAATTTTGACCCATAGCTCTATGGATATACCGATGGATCAACACCTAGAAAATACATTGAAATACCATATTATTATTGGTGGAATGCAAATCAACTTGCCAGCCGATAAAAATGGTGTTAACAGGAGTACAGGGTTGCGACCCATTGCTGGTTCACTCGAGTAAGTGGAGGATAATCCTAATTATAACTGAACTATGCCTACTTGTCCCACTAAGAAATAGAACGATTGGGTTTTCTTAGCCCCTTTACGGGGGGGGAAACAGCAAGGAGCACCCCCCAAGAAGATGCCACAAAAGTTGGAGATCTGGAGATTGTGGGAAACAACTTGTCTATCTTTATTGGGGGTTGTTGGCTGTCACGTTCCGCTATATGAAACTCTGGATGAATCACTTGCATTTTCACGTGATCCTGGGCAGAGTTCGACAGGACTTTGAAACAATTCTTTTGGGTTCCGCTTTGTGCTTGATCGTCAAGATCGTCAAAATTTCCATTTTTCATGAGTTCCCACAACTCTTCGAGCACAGGTCGGACATATTTGCCTCCGACTTTATTGGCCATGGGTCAGCCTAGGCCCTGGATCTGAAGGTTTGAGAATGTTTGAGAATGTTTGTTTTCGGTCAAAGCAGTCCCGTTCTTTTTTCATCCATGGATTGGGGCAAGAATGATGGCGGTTTTTGGTTGCCGCGACCGCGGCAGCAAGGTATGCTCCAATCAATCTGGGCAGTGGGGGCTACACAGGATTTCAAGGCCTTTTTGTGATGTCTCCACCATCTGTGGCCTCCCAAGCCGCCACGGGTTTGCCGTTGACCTACTTCAGCCATTTCAACGCCGCTTGACTGCCAGGAAGGATTTGTTTTTTTGGCGCGGTTGCTGGTATAAAGGGTACAAAAGCTATATACGTAGAATTGGCTCAAGGACACTTAGATCCAGTGTCTTTGGGAGAAAACATTGTAGATCCAGCGGGTCTGCAGTCCTTGGAGGATTGCCTTCAGCACTTGTGGACTTGTGGATCGGCAGCCCATGGCTTGACCTGTCGATGTAGGTGATCGGCATCCGTGGTCCTGGAGTGATCCAGAAGGAACTAGTGATTACTATATGTGATTCCCATTTTCCTTGCATTTCTTCTGTAGTGTCTCTGCCCGTGTCATGGGTTTTCTTGCCTTGTCTTGTTGCTGTTGCTGATGTAATGTAGTTGCTGTAGAAGCAGCTGCTTTTTGTCGTCGGTGTGGTTGTCTTCTTGTCGCTGCCGCCGTGGTTGTCGTGCTGGGGAAGGTGGGCGCTTGGACAGCCGATACACGAAGTTCGTGTCGGATGATCCATGACTTATGTACCGAAAAGCAAAGATTTGTCAACCTTCGATTTCATATGATATATATATATATAAATATTATTTGCAGCTTTTAGCTAGCAGGATTTCATTCTTGCCTCTGCAGCCTCAAACCAAGGCTTCTTGGTTTCGACCGCAGCGCTTTGCGATGATTGTGGGTGAAGTGAACATGAGCAGGCTATCACGATGCTCAGAATCTGTGAATTCCGCCTACCCTCTTCTAGGCCAAGAGTACTATGATGCGACTGGCGACAAAGATGGTGTAGAGTTGCAGGATCGACTTGAATGCTGGGGTTTTCTGTCAGTGAGATGCACAATTTGATTGTTTTTCAAAGAGGGTTCAAATTTGAGTTTGAAACGTATGAAACACCAGGAAACCTTGCGCAGGATGGCAGGAACATATTGAAGTGCTGGGAGGAAAAGTGGTGGGTAGCTCCGTCTTGCCGTGGAAACATCTCCGACTGTCTGGCCGTGGTCACAGGAGGCTCAGGCTGGGGGATGTATGAACTGCCGCAGCAGGCCTTTTTCCACAACATGCCCTTGGCCTTTGCCACTGCAGCTGCCAAACAGTATGTCCCTTTGAACCGTGACCTGCAATCTCTGCTGTATTGGTGGACTCCCGATGCCTCCTTCATCGATTTTGACCCAGAACGAGTCCTGTTCCCCACGCATGACGCGCAAGAGTTCCGGCGTGGGATTTACCGCAGCATGCCGTCAGATGTGGTGCTGACGAATTGGGCAGCTGGGGGACTGGATAGTGAGATGGCGCAAGATGCAGAGGGGCCATTGGCTTTGGCCAGCAACATGCAGCTGTTTAACAGCGATATGGTTGGCCTGTTGAAGGAGATGGGAGAAGGAAATTCGCACTATAGATTCCCCAGATTTTATAGTGGATTGTCATTTCTTAGACTGTTGAGAGAGTTAGACGTTTGTTTGGCTAGTGCGTTGGCCAGTCCGTTCACAGGAGAACCAAAAGCTGGACATCGCCGATGGTGAGATGCGAGCCTGGGAAACTGCTTGCAACTGGCTAAAGACGAATAGAAATAGAAATTTTTGGCATCAGTGGGTCCCTCGTGAAACAGATTGCGCCCGCGGGCAGGGACTTGTGGATGCCTTGGGTGCATTTGTGACCAACGTGTCGCAAGCTTTGAAATGCGCAACATGCCCGTCTGGCTACGCGGCCTTGCAACACAACGGCCAGCGCATTTGCTCCCCGTGTCCTGCTGGATTTTTCCAAAACTTTCCAGGAGAGTCCAGCTGCCTCCCCTGTGAACCAGGCAGCATTGCCATGGAGGAAGGCTCCAGGGAGTGCCAGCCCTGCCGGCTAGGAGAGTTTGCCAATGGAAGCGCCATGACTTCCTGCTATCGCTGTGGACAGGGTGACCATCGGGAGACCTGGCAGGGTTTGCTGAAGATTTTTTGATATTTTTCATTTCTTCATTTGTTGAAAATAGTTTCCTCTTGGTCAATCCACCAGAATCCACCAGAAACGGGGAGTGCTGGGATTTCCACCACTTTTTTGGTTGGTCTTTGATCATCCCAGCCTAGGATAGGTGGACCACCAGTCAGCTGGTGGTCTCGCAGGGTGACCTGGAGAAGTGGATTCAGGTGCAGGGAGCCACTTCTCAGGACTTCTGTGCCTGCGAGGCTGGAAGCTTTTTGTTCCAAAGCTCCTGTATCTTGGTCTTCTGTTTTAGCAGTGAAAGTTGTACTGATTGTTCTGATTTCCCGCCATTTGTTTCCATCCCCAAGAAATGGGATGCGTAAATGATACATATCTATAACATGTATATATTGTATATATATATATACACATGTGCTATATATATAAATATGTTATATATATATTTATATGTTATATATATATATATGTTATATATATAATATATATGTTATATATAATATATATGTTATATTATATATATGTTATATATATG
>Ga0126342_10021127_pt1 | contig 10878 bp, 11 predicted proteins | sample Cyp1metagenome_FD_92528 | JGI IMG/M metagenome (GOLD analysis project Ga0126342, IMG submission 92528) | Coral microbial communities from Lord Howe Island, Old Settlement Bay, Australia - Cyphastrea 1 metagenome | ecosystem: Host-associated > Invertebrates > Cnidaria > Coral ... | reverse complement strand
CTGAAGCTGCGTTGCAACATGTAGCAAATCTCAATGGTCATCAAGTTGATCGTGCAGCTCGTGAGTCTGAATTGGACGAGGACATCAATATGGATGAAGAAACCCAAGAAGATCGCAGGAGACGCTATTTGGAGTCAGATCAAGGGGAGGTTTCCGACCCAGATGAGTGGGCGGCAATCCACTTTGGAGATAGAGATGAATATGATCATGACCGAATGCTAGCCTTTTCTCAGGCCAACCAACTTCGACTTCAGAATGCGCTGGCTTCATTGCAGACCCGACGAGCTCAAGCTGAAGAACAAGGAGATTGGGAAGCTGCTGCGACATTCACACGAGCGATGCAGGAGATCGAAGCCCTACATGACATAGCTTGAAGGCATGTGGCAGGCAATCAAAGCATGAGGCAATGGAATGTTTGCTACAGCCCAGGCGAACGAATTCAACCAAGTGAGAGACAGATTTTTTTTCAGCGGCCTTGGAACCTAGGATACAAGCTGAATTTAGAAGTACAGTTGACTGAAATGCAGCCATAATTTGCATGGAAGTTTCAAAGTTGACAACAAGTTTCAAAGGAACATGTTGCCAAGGTGGGGTGTCAAACTTCAGTCATGGCACTCACACCCATGTGTTGGGTTGTAGGCAGTTGAAACGAAACAGAGAAGATTAGCATGACTTGTCTCTTGGTGCAAGGATGACACGCACAAATCTGTGCTTGCTCGTGGCCCAACACATGGCTCAAAGTGCAGTGGAAAATCTGAGGTGTGAGCACGTTGCCTGTTTTCAGATACTTTGACACCTTGCTAACTGAAATTACTTCTGCAGCAAGAGCGGCAGCAGGTGCAGCAAAGAGAACTCAACAGGGATCTAGCCAAGGAGTTGACTGGAGCAAATTTCTTTCAAAACCTTCAAATTTCGATCACCGAAACCAGGAAGAAGACATCAAACGCTTCAAGGCTTGGAACTGGCAAGTCATGCAACACCTGTCGGCGATACATCAAGGATATCCACAGACCCAACAAGGGCAATGGACATGTAGCAAAACAAACAACAAGGGACAGAAGCAACAGGATGCATGGTCTTCTTGCAGGACGACTTTGTAGATGACCTTTGCAGGCTGTGGGCAATTCCGATGGCTATGAGGCTCGGAGGCAGTTTCTACTCACCTTGAGGCCTACTAACAATGGTTGAGGACTCGCTCTCATGGCAACCATTATGTCCTGGTCCCAATTCGATATGCGACAAAAAGTTCAACCTAAGTTGCTCAAGTTTGAGGACAGTTTCCTTGAGACCGAGCGTCCTGGAGTCTAGGTACGAGAGGACGAGAGGACATGAAGGTGGCAGTGGTGCTTAGGTGCATCACTGGACAACTTCGCACCTACATCAACCTGCAGCTCTCTGAGGGTCTCAAGGTTGATGAATTTCGTGATTTTTTTTGTCAAGTGGGATCGGTCACAACAGAAGTGGTCCCACCTTCTTAGCACTCCAGAGGAGATCCCAATGGAGATTGATCGCATGCAGTACGAGCAAGGCAAAGGCAAAAAAGGGAAAAAATGGACAGAAAGGCAAGGGCAAGAAAGGAGGTGGAAAGTATGGAAAGTCAAAGGACGGCAAGGGCAAGACTTCAACTGGGAGCACTTCAACTTGGAGCACAAGAAAAGGGAGGAAGGGTGATTCCAAAGGAAAAGGTCATGGAGCTCAAGACAACAAAGGCAAAAGCAAAGGGCAGTCCGAGCAGAGGCGCTGCCATAAGTGCAATGGAGTTGGTCATCTGGCCAAGGACTGCAGAAGCAATGTCAGACAGGTGGCGGAGACCATGGATAGTTCTACATCATACAGGCCGTCTTCGTCACAGCAGACTTCTTCACCACCATCCTCTAGATCGCCTACATCTTTGCAGAGCTTTACCCATCGAGTGGCCAGGATTGTTGAGGAGCCTCGGGTTCTACATGAGTTTCCACTGTTCGACATGAGGGAGGCCAACGACCAGTTCTCAAGTGAAGACAGCAACGTGAGGTTCTTCAATACTACATTGGAAATGCTGATGCATGAGAAGCTCACATGGTGAGAGTAGTCATGGAGGAGATCAATGAGGACCCCAAGGAGGAGGAAGAGGGGGAGGAGCACGATGAGCGGTTACCATCATCCTTGACTCAAGGGCAGACGCTCCAGTTTTTCTAGCGTCATGGGCAGGTGCTGGAGTCAAGGCCAAAGAGAGCACAGGTAGAAAACTACAAGATGCCCAAGGCAAGGTGATCCCAACACTTGGACGCAGAGATGTTGAAGTCCATTTGAAATCCATTTGAGGGATCGTCGAGGACGAGACATATGCCTGAAAGAGCGAGTCACCATATCAACTGGCATTGGAGGCTGGCTGGAGTTTGGGTGCGCAACAGCAGGTTATGTACCATCCACAACATGACATTCAGATTCCATTGAACATGCAACATCGAAGCCTTACTTTGAAAGGCCATATCCGGATGACCGTGGAGGAGCCCCACGTGGTTAGGATGACGAAAACTCATTTGGATGAGTCTTTGCAAAATCTACAGCATGGATGGCAACGCAAACCAACTGGCTTACTAGTAGGATATCACATCAACAACACCGATGTCAACCCCTTGGGCTACGTTTCTGATGGGGAATTCCGTGGAACTTCGCTGATACAATTTGATCATGGACACTGGGAGCTCATTGAGAACCGCGAGAAGATGGAGGACATGATCTTCAGTGATCTGACCTTCGACCAGTCTGGGATGAGAGAAGTCATCACCATCCCCATTGATGATGCAACTACACCAGAACAAATGGGTTGTACCTTCGAGGGTGAACTTTAAATCCAACCATGGGCAGAAAGAGGAGAACAAGAACAAGAAGAAGAAGAAGAAGAGTATCCAGAGGAGATTCCTATGGCACCAGAGGATGAAGAGGTCTATCAAGAGATGATGGAAGAGCAGAGGTGAAGAAAAAGAGGTCGACAAAGTTGTTAAAGTTGTTGTGGAACCCTTCATGGTGGAAAAGATATCGTCGTCAACGGCATCGAGTTCACTTCAACGTCTTCTTCGACTTCACTTCGAGTTGCTTGCACGTTCCAAGGGATCTCAATTTCTGGTTCAAGGCCGAAATGTTACAGGAGGTTGGTGAACCACATGAAAATTGTGGAGCTACACGCAGCGTATGAGGCAGTGCAAACACACAAAAAAACTGAGACAAGATGCACACTTTTTCGGATCCCAGCTGAAAAGCCCGGTGGTTATGAGGTTCAGAAACATTGCCTCACGCATGTGCCCTAATCGCCATGGTGCTCACATTGTCTGGCACATCGAGGACGTCCCAATCGACATGAACGAAATCATGCTGCCAAAGAAGGGTCGAGTCAATCCCTGTCATCAGCATCGGCTTTTGCACAACCAAGAGCTTAGCTGAAGATTCTGCTGAAGAAAGTGTCTCTGTTTCACTTCAACCTGGCAACACTTGAGGTCATGGTTTTCACACAAGGGCTAGGCTATCACTCGGCTTGCTTCCACACAAACAACGAACCAGCTGTGAGGAAAATCCTCCGAGCGCTTCTCAAAGCAAGACATGCATTAGGCTTGCCGACAAGGCTCACTACAGCAAAACCCTATGGACACAATGCGGAAAAACTTCACAGAGCACGTTTCCGTCAAGTCAGCCATGAAGACTTAGGTGACATCGGCAGCCCAGTGGCTGTCTTAAAGCGAAGCGTTGTGAAGAAACACATATGCTTGGCACCACTCCCAGAACGAGTTCACAAAAGGCTGTGAGGGCCTATGACCACTTTATGGGAATTTTCGAAACGAGATGTTTCAGCGCATAATTTTACTCCATGAGTTGTGCATTTGTGTGCGTAAAGGAGGTGTCTCTTGTGGGCCAGGTGGAATTTGAAGCCGTCAGCGTAACATGGAAACACGGACGTGGAAAGGAATTGACAGTACTGGCAGAAAATGCAACAAATTTTTCAAAATGCGACCATTTTTTTTCATGATTGTCCTTGGGTTGCGTTGAACATTGTTTTGCATGATGATGGTTTAGATTTAAACCTGTACGGTTTGAATCAGGTCAACGCGTTCCAGGACGAGAAGGTGTTTGGATTGGTGAATTTTCACTTTGGTCGTGGAGACTTGGTCGGTTTCCTCCGGCGTGGATACAAATCGGGCCCAAAGCATTTTGGAAAGGACATGACACTTTTAGTTTGCCAATTGCACAATTGAACGCATACGCTGGGGGGATTCGAATTGCAGCAAATAAATTGCAATAAGTCATCACTGAATTCCGGGCTGACGTGAGTGAGGTGGAAGTGAATCAGGGCATGCTGTCTGACAGTGCCGAATCCATCCCCTTCGGTTTGAAAAACTGGTTCGGATCTTGCCAGGGGAGCTGCGGAAGAAAGTTGCTGGTTCGTTGCTGCGATGTTTTTTCTCCTCAAACCGGCCTCCATTCAGTTCGCGGTGTGCGCATTCTTTGGCCAAGCGTGCTTGGTGTGTCCTTCTCGGGGGCCCAGTGGGTGTCATAGAGGATAATAAGCAAATATCGGCTGTGAATTTAGCACCGTGGGACAGGGGGAGGCTGAGCAAGCACTGGCTAGAAAGTCTTGGCCCGTTGGTGCCCACAATGCGACGACGAGCTGACAGAAGAGGAAAAAAAGAGAAGGAAACGCGCCCTTCCTCATAAACTAAAACTTTTCACCTGGCAGGCGGGGAAAAACCGTCCCCAACATAACAAAATCACCGCGCTGCAACATCACCGTTCCCCTAGGAAGCTTACATGAACCCAGTGGTCACCAATTTACTTTACTTCGAGTGATACTCTCTGCGACAAAGTTTTGTCATAATTTTTTGTCCTTCATTTGGAAGTATATATGGCAATAATTTTCGACATGTTATTTTGGCATTTTTGTTTGCCATTCTATTCTGGCATTTTTTGTGGCATTCAATGAGGGAACTATTTTAACATCCTATCAAGTATCCTCTTTGGCATTTATTCTGAAATTGTCTCCGGCCTTCTACTTCGTTTTTTGTTGACATTTTATCTAGCATCTGTTCTTGCATTCTATTCCGGCAGTGTATTTGGCGTCCATTTTGACATTTTATTCGGGCATTCTATCTAGCATTTATTTTGGAACCCTGCTCTGCCTTCCTCAGGTTTCCATTCTGGATTTTATCGTAACCATTTTTCTGGCATTTTTTCGGACATTCTATTCGACATCTATTTTGACATTCTGGTCTGGCGCACCAGCGTGCACAACCCGTCACACAACTCTTTCACGTGCAATTTTGTCACGCACAGTTCTTTCAGACAATCTGTGTTCCACCATTTCCTTTTTCCGTGTTGCCTTTCCCATCCCGTTTTCACGCCTGTTTTGTGTTTAGCGGAAAAATTTGCCATAAAGGCTACCCTTTTTTTGGCACACCGTCGTACGCAAAACGTCGAGCAACTCGTGTGCCGTCAACGCGTCGATGAAAAAAAATGCATGTATCGAATGTTGTTCCGTCCTGTTGATTGAAGGGAAGGGACGTGCATAAAACGCGTAGTGTGTTGTTGGATAGGTTCAACCAAGATTTTCGAAGACGTCGCCTCTCCTACACGCATCGCGCCTGGCAATTGTGTTTGGCATGTTACAACCATTATCAAACTGTCTGTGCAGCAAAGATTTTCGCCCCGTGTGGGGGAATGAACATATATATGATAATTTGTTTGGTTTGAATGTGATGGGGCCAGGTAAAAGGTGACGGTTGGACTGATACCTCCCTGTTTCAAATTTCACCAAGTTTGGCGGCGCGTTGGTATTGTTGACGGAGGTCGGTAGAACCTCCGTCCCCCCGTGCGCGAAATTCAAACATCGAATGCTCCCCACCCCTACACACTATTCTGACCTAGCTTTCTGGCAGGCCAGCTGGGAAAAAGGATTCGGATACATTTTGACATTCCATCGGGCATTTTTTCGAGGATATACTCCATCATTTTATATGTTTTTTTCCCGGGCATTCTATTTGGCATCTATTCTATCATTGTTGTTGGCATCTGTTCAGCCGCCCTGTCTGCCGTCTATTTTTTTGCATCTGATTGAGCATTTCTATTAAAGTAGTCATTCGGGCATTCTCTTTGGCATCTATTTCGTTTTTCTCTTGGACAAACTATTTGGCCTTTCGGCACCTGCGGTTAATCGCAGTTGAGGTCCGGAACTGCCCACTGAGATCTGGACTTCGCGGTTGACGTCCGGCAGTGCCCTTTCAGATCTGGAATTCGCAGTTGGGGGCCGGCAGTGCACACTGCGAGCTGTTGGGGGAAGGAAAGAGGGAGGGAAGAAAGGAGAGGAGGATGGAAGTAACTCTGATAAAATCTAGGGACCCACCTGGCAAGGGCGGAAAAAACATATCTGCAAACAGGCCTTTACCACCAATTGACCAAGCCAACTTAATTCCAGTTTGTCACCAATTTTTCGTTTTTCGATATGTTTTCCTTATTATGGGCCTAGTTTTGCAACGCCAAAGCCGTTTCCAATCCAAGGTTCCAGGGTTCCAGCATTGCGATTCCGTTGTTGCTTTAGGGTTCGGAGAGGGGAAAAAACGCGGCATTTCCAAGACCCAGCATTCGAACGCAACACTCACCATTCGGAATTCCGAGGTTTGTTTCAAATTCATGATGTGGATTTATCAAGGGACGGAAAAGCGGTAATTACAATTCGATTTCATTTTGGTTCCTTGGCAGTTTTCGTTCATGTTTTCGAATTTTGGTGTGCCGACCTTTTGCATACGCAGTTGGACCACTAGTGCGTCCATAGCATGTTTGTTTTTCAAACACCTCCTCACAAGGAGTTATCAGAGTTATGGTTTCGACATCGGCTGACCAGCGTTCACAATCCGTCAAACGATCAAAACCACATCTGCACGTAACAATCGTAGCCAGAATCCTGCATGTGATGAATTGGAAATCGTTCGGGTGGAAGCTGCGCGTGTCAGCGCATTAGTCTGCAGATTCGAAAATTGCACAGTTCCGAACTCAAAATGCGGAGGTCCGATCGCCTGACGCAGTGTTTACAACACTGGCTGGAACAAATGGCAGACAAACCGGTTCACGCCTTTGCACCACCAGACGGTTCAATGACTGCCCACCGATGATAATGCGAACATGTTTAATTGTTTGGTGTTCTATTGCGGAAACCCCTACAACTCCCCATGGCGTGCCGATTTGTCCGAGCCGGCGCAAACAGCACAACTTTTGCGACAGACCATCCACAAATCGAAAATAAACGGAATCCCCCATGATGTCAGTATTGAAATTCACCTTTTGAACAATTATTCCAACTATTTTTTTTGCTATGCATCTTTGTTGGGTCTGCTTTGGTTTTCGCGGCACTTTCGCGGATTTTATGCTAAATTTTTGGATTTGAATGAAATTTGCAGAAAAAAGGGGACACTACATTTTCAACCAATTCCTAATGTGAGTGGCGAGTTTGTTTTCTTTGACTGTGCCAGTTTCTTTATGACAATTTTCCTGACAACCTTGGGAAAGGTGCGCCCTGTGCAGAACTCTGTATAGGAACAAAACATGGACGACAAAGTAAAAAAATAATGGAAAATAATGTCAAATTTTCGTAGAGTTGTCTCCGTCGAAATTCAAATTTTTACGTTTTTTGATGTTTTCGCGCAGGTTGCATGGGTGGGGGCTTTGCGTTTGCGGAAGGTTGCCTTTAAGTTTATTTTTAAAAAATCCTCACAGAGGTTTCCGACGCTGCTCAATTGAAGAAAATGCACAAATAGCAAGAACCATTCCTGCTATTGGACGTGGACTTTGGCAATGAAACAAGTACAAGTTACCGTCCACTGATTGGATTGCAATGCGATGAGGCCAGCCCATCAGGAAATTTGACCTTGCATGACCCCACAGACCACATGCGCGCATGGGATTGTCTGGAAACAGGCCGCTGTTTTCAATCGAAGCGTGTGCGTGTGCGAAAACATGCGTATTGAACCATGATCGTTTCTTCTTACTTTTCCCATGGATCACAATATGGTTGGGAAAAATTGTGTGGAAATGCAAATTAATGAATTTGGATGAGAATGTTTCCTCGCTTTTGGAATTTAGGTTTGTTGACGACATTTTCCGATCACAGTATCCCAAAATGAATACATTTTGTCCATAAATAAGTAGTTCTACGATGCTTTACGTGAAGTCAAATTGAGCAAAGGATGGTCTAGTTTGATTCGATGAGACCGTGGTCAACATTCAAGTTGCATCACGTGCCTTGTTTGCCCACCAATCTATGTTGTGTAATCACGTAATCGAGAAAAACGACGGCCTTCATTGTTTCGAAACGTTGATTTGAAATTGGACACAGAGGACCGTTCACTACCAAAGGCAGTAAGACATCACGTTGTTTTCAAACAATTGTTGCGGATTATTGTTGGTCCTCCTGTAGATGTTGAATAGGCTGCTGCGTGCCACTGCAGTTTGCACAAGTGGAACCGGAGGTTGGATTGAATACACGAAATCATATTTTGGATGTGTTTGACATAATGTTGGAAACTGGTGATTGTTTCAACATGTCCTGCTGCAATTGATTTGCGACCTTTTCTTAAGTTTGGAATCCAACCCTAAGATCGTTGACTTTGAACTTTGGATGGCTCCTCAAGGCAAATTTAAACATGTTGGTTTGTGTTGATTTGAACGGTGATTTTGCAGATTTGATGTACATTTGCCCTGCCTTAGCCCCCATATGTGAGCATACATGTTTACTTTGACCCGACTATATGGTAATTCTACCCTAGCCTGCTGTTGGCATTGATAGTATTGGTTCCATGTCCTCAAATGAAGGAACCTTTTGCGACACCGCAAAGTGGTGGGACCTGCCGTATGTATGTCTGTCTGTCTGTCTGTCGGTCGGTCTGTCTGTCTGTTTGTATGTCTGTATGCATGCATATATGCATGCATGCATGTATGCATGTATGTATGTATGTATGTGTTAGATAGATAGATAGATAGATAGATAGATAAATTTATTTATTTATGTATGTAAATATAACCCGGGGGGTCAATCACCATGAACCCAGTTCAGTGGTCCAAACGCGGCCCTTGACTTATCAAGGGTTCTATTTCAAGAATTTTGGATAGTTTTTTGGGGGCACACATAATCAATTTTTTCAAACCCATACCGAAGTTGTAAGGAATTCCCACCGGCACAAAAAAAAATTCATAAATACTTGGCAAAACCATTCACAACCCGCATTGTATCCGTTTTTTCTAAAAAAATTAGTCGAAAAATGTTTTCAGTTTTCAACAACCTCTTTTAGATACAGTAATTAATTTGGTTTGTGGAAAAGACCGGTGCGAACAGCAGGAATGGAAAATAAAAATGTACTCAAACATAGAAACTGCACGGTAAGCGGCTCACAGAACGCCGCCTGTTTTTCCAACCGAGGCGAGCTCATTTTGTCCGCGTTTTCTCAAGGATTTGTGTTTTGCTCCCTTTTTTTCCAGTTTCTGAAATCCTGCGACGAATTATTTTTTTCCGTTTCTTCCTGTATGGCCGTAGTTCTTTTGATTAACATATTCAGTTATTTGCAGAAATGCAGAGCGTAGCATCAAGGGCGCGTTAGAAGTTACTTGAAGACGTGCAGAGCGTAGCATCAAAAGCGTGTTAGAAGTTACTTGAAGAAGTGCAGAGCGTAGCATCAAGAGCGTGTTAGAAGGCACTTGAAGAAGTGCAGAGCGTAGCATCAAAAGCGTTTGTGCGGATTTTCCTTGAGTTGAAAGCGCCTCCAAAGTCTGACCATGTTACACTGCTCGATTTGTGCAGTGTCAAGTGACAAAACATGACTGCTATGGCATGTACATGTACTGATGCAAGGTGCGTAACATTTCTGCACCCCGCCTCAGACTGTATTTTTAATACAAGTCTGTACAACCCCTTAGGACTGTGCTTAGTCCGTCCAATCTCTTCTGTTGGGGTTTTCTGCGCTTTAAAAAAACTGCGCACTGGATCCCACAAATGGCTTTCAGTCTAACCATTCATGGAACCACTTCTGTGGTGCTGTTCTACCCTCGCTCAGGATCTTCTCAGAATTCCATCAAACCGTCTCTACTCACGTCCATGGCATCATCTTCATCGTCTTCTTCCTCTCCATCTTCTGCTGGTCGATATTGGACTGTGGCCCAGAAGTCTGGGTCTGACACCTCACACTGCTCGAATCTCGGTACCTTTGCAACCTTTCTTCATGGGTCTCCGTCATGGCTTCACCTGAGGAAGTTGATAGCCTCGTGCTGAACTAGCTGCAAGGCCTCTCTCAACCAAAGATTTCAGTGCTGCCTCATTGTCAGTAGCTACTTCTACAGACAACCCTCCAACACCGATCTCATTCAGAACAGCAGCAGTGGACTGCACGTCACGTTCTTTGTCACCACCACAAACCACCATGCCAACCATCCCAGTGTGGACCATCAACAGGACAAGAACTTTCCAATGTTTCCCTGCTACAAAAAGGAAATCAGCAGCAAGACTGTGGAGTGTTTCATGCTTATGTCCTACTCTCCTAGCAGGTGTGCGTCCTCTTGACTGCACGCAATCATCACATCCCCTGTCATAAGGCCAATGGCCCCTGCATTCATGTTCCAGCCTGAGACGTCCATCACCTAGTTCAGGGACACTGCGCTCCAGATCTGATCCCTCTGGAGCATCTGGTGTGTCACAGTGTCTGGGCGTTCTGGCAAACCAGGTTCCCTCCACCTGAGGAAAACCATGCAACATCCTAAAACAAGGGTCCACAAACGTCCAGTCACACCTGCATTTCCGATCAGATTGACCTGAACCTGTCCTCCCACCATGGTATTTCCAATCCATGTGTCCAGATGTGCCATGATCCT
>Ga0126342_10021126_pt1 | contig 10879 bp, 15 predicted proteins | sample Cyp1metagenome_FD_92528 | JGI IMG/M metagenome (GOLD analysis project Ga0126342, IMG submission 92528) | Coral microbial communities from Lord Howe Island, Old Settlement Bay, Australia - Cyphastrea 1 metagenome | ecosystem: Host-associated > Invertebrates > Cnidaria > Coral ... | reverse complement strand
CAACTCCCCCACCATGAGCCAACTTCTGGCGGAAGCCCCGCACCCACCGCCAGCCCCCAGCCGCCTGGCGTAACCATCTTTTCTGGATTTTTCAAATCTGGAGACTGGCCAGTATAAAAACAGTCCGCCAGAGCACATCTGGAGACGGGCCAGTATAAAAACCGTCCAAAGAATGAGAGACCCATTGCAGTAAAAAGATGCGGGGGAAAAAAAAAATCAAGCGGCCCGAATAGCCTTGTGAAAAGGTGTTTTTTTTGGTGAACTCCGTGTTTCGACATGGCAGCGGAGCCAGCGTGACGGTGCTGGATGACCTTGGCATGGATGGTGATGCCATTGGTCCTCCTTGCCTGCGGAGGCGGCAACCACCATCACCAATTCGATGTGGTGGATGGTGTCACAGGTGAAAGGGATTGGAACCCTACACCACGCCAACCTACGAGCACAATGAGACGAAGATGTTGGCCAAGCACTTCGAGGACATTGGTGGAATCTACAACATTGAATAGCCCTACAACCTGGTGCTACGTGCTGGTGGCTATGGCGTTGAACTTCAGGCCCTGGTGGTCTTCACTGATCTCAAGGTGGTCCAGAGCTCAAATGGTAGGTGCTGTGAACCGACAAGTTCGAGGTGGATTGGAACCGCCCAGCAGTGGATTGGTGCCTCTGCGCTAAGGATTCGGAGCCCTTTGGAAACAGCCTCAACCTACCAGGTGCTCTCAATGCATGAGACATGGACGAGCCCTACAAGCCACTGCGTAGCATGTTCTTAGACTCTTATGTGTTCATCATGGACTTATAGTATGTTATGTTTGTCCCCTTGGCCTACAACATCATGCATAGCCCTCCTCCTCTTCATCGCCCATCTTGGGATCAAGTTCAACAGAAGGGCGAGAAGGAGGAGATTGAAACAAAGGACAAGCCGTTTGAGCCAGTATCGAGGCCCACATCGCAAGTCTTGCAGGTGGGAAGGAACTTTGGCTTCGAGATGGTCATCCTACATCAGGATGAAAGGTTTGGCCCCGACACCCACGACCTCAGCCATGGATGCAGCCCAGGCAACAGATTTTCTTGGAAAGATCATGGAGTTGTCGACAGCGGCAGCTACAGCAACCCAACGAAGCAAACCAGATGCTGGAGGCCTACAATGCTGCTGGTGGAAAAGGGTCTCAAGCACCTCGCCTTGGTGATGGGGCAAAGCTTCTTCGAGCTCCTGAGGTGTTCGACACTGACGACCCGGTGAACTACACCAATTGGCGTGGGCAGATCCTCAATTGGCTCACCTTCTGCGATGGGAGGCTCGCAGATTTGATAAAAGATGTGGAGCAACTGGGGACGATGACAAAAATGTCAACCCTTGAAACCCAAGTGCAGGATCGCAACAAAGCTGTACTCAATCTTGTCATCGTGCTTGCAAGGACCTGCGCTACAAATTGTTCGAGCTCATGGTGATCAACGAAATCGCTTTGCAGTATGGCATCGATTGAAGCAGCTCTATGCCCTAAGAGCTCGACCTCGAGCATTGGCCATGGGTCAGGCCATTATGCAGCATCCCAGTTTTCCTCAACAGAGATCCATGCTGGAGAATTTGCTACAGTTCGATGCGCTGTTGGATCAGTATGAGCTGGCAGCTGGTCATCGCATGCCAGATGACTTGACAGTCAGCATTGTCTTGCGCTGCCTGGATGGACCCACAAGGAGACACCTTGAGATGATCATGGATGAAGGGATGGATTACGCAAAGCTCAAGGACAAGTTGATCCTGTTGGACAAGAACACAAAAGCGTGGTCTGGTGACAACTTCCTGAAGAATTTGCAGGCCTTCAACCAGCTTACGTCCTCAAATTCTTCCAACTACCAAGGTCCAGCCCTATGGAAGTGGATCAGGTTCAGGCAAAGGGAAAAGCAAGTCCAAAGGGAAACAAAAAGGCAAAAAGGGCAGCTGGTTTGGTTTGCCATATGGTGGCAAACACGGTGGAAATCAGAAGGGTGGAGGCAAAGGAAAACCAAAGCACAAAGGAAAAAAAGGAAACAAGGGAAAAAATAAAGGCAAGCAGCAAAAAGGCAAAGGTTATGGTGGTGGAAACAGTAGCAACAGATGTCGTCTATGCAATGTCAATCAGGTAGGTGGCGCTGGCAATCCTGGAGAAATTCAAGGAGCTCCCAACGATGTTGCCAGCACTACGGGATCTACATCAACAAGGAGGGCAAATACATCTTCAACGACTTCACAGTCACTCTCTTCGGGATCCAAGTCTGTGCGCTTGGTCAAGATGTACCATGTCGCCACACCACCTGCTGAACATCCTGAGGTTTTTGAGCTTAGGAGTGACCTCGAGGGTGATGAACAAGATGAGTGGTATGTCAGAATGGTCTCTGACACTTCGACTTTGTGGTTTCAACTGGATTCTGGAAAAAATGACCATCCAGGTGAACTACGTTGGTCCAATGATCCCCTCATGGATTGGTACCATGGTCTTCTTTGTACCTTGGATTGGCGCCAGGGTGTGCACGACGAGGATGAGAATCTCTACATTCGAGCTGTTCCAGCTGGTCAACTGGTGGTGCTCGATTCAGGTGTTGATATTAGTCTCTTGCCCTATCATCTCTCTGGATGTGGAATTCCAAAGTCTGGTGGCGAAACAATTTTGGAAAATGCCCAAGGAGAACGCCTTCAAGCCTTTGGCAAGAGATCTGCACGTGTGGAGTGCGAGGGTCTCAGCAATGACCTGGTGGTGATTGAGGACGACTTCATTGTGGTCTCAGTTCAGAGTGCACTGATATCTATTGGTCGACTACTACATCGTGGGTGGAGCCTCAGGCCCAACAGCAGAGCTGGTGCAATGGTGACTCTTGTGTCCCCTGATGGTGAAGCTGAAGTACCCTTGGAGTTCAAACGGAACTCAATGGCAGTTTGTGCCAGCATTCAAGTTGTCAGTGCAAGAGATGCCTCATCAACATCAACATCAACCTCTGCATCTATGGCCCGACTTCCAAAGCAACCCAAACAGGTTCCTGAACCCAAGCTGGGCAAGATCATCGAGGAGGAGAATGACATGATGGCAATCCAGACAGTCATCATTCGAAAGGAGGAGTTGACGCGGCACATCTTGAGAAGAGGTTTGAATACATCAAGCTCTGGAAACCCTTTTATCGACCTACCTCAATCCAAAGTGGGTCTACTCTCGAGCTGATTGGCCTATGCGCTCAACTATGTCCCAGCGTGATGATTTCTCATGGGAGTTTGTGGAGTTCTGCAACTCTGACTTCGTCTATGCTTTGAGGATGTGGGGATTGAAAAGTGCTCCAGACCGACCTTTATCCTCACGATGTTGCACAAGCGTGAGGAACCTTTTGCAGTTTTTGGAGCAGTTGGTGAACAAGAGTTGGTGGGGATTGGTGGAAGGAATGGTGATCCCAACCTTTTTGAATATCCAGAGGAACCAAAAGTTCCAGCTGAGCTGATGGAACATAGCATGCCCGAGGAGGTTGACCAAGTGGATCCTCAAGGAGCCAGTGGAAAACCAACTCCAAGCTTTCAGTGGCAGTTGCCAACAAGGACACGCTGGTGGTCAATGAAGAGGGCCTGACGATTGACAGCAGCTTTGGTTTTCTTCGAGCAGCAGCGGAATTTTTGGGGATTTCAAAGGACGGAAGTAAGGAAGTAATCTGGTCTCGCTTGAACCAGAAGGTCAAAATTTTGGAGCATGAACAACTGTTCTTGGCTTTCAACCAGCTGTGCAACGATGAGCAGTGGAAGCTAGGTTTGGCTGGACAATCAATTCCAAGAGCACCCTCTCCAGAAGAAGCTGCTCTACATGAATTTTCTCATCTTCCTTACCGTGATTGTTGCCCTTACTGTGTCAGTTGCAAGGGCAAGCAAGATCCTCAACGACCTGTGGAGTTTTCAGCTGATGACACGCTCTGTTCCGAGCATTGAGGTGGACTACTGCTACTCCAAGGTGGATGAGTCTGATGCGGTCTCAACAGTGCTGGTGGCAATTGACTGTCAAAACAAGATGCTTTCCTCGATGCCTCTTCCTTCGAAAGGCTTCAATCTCCGAGGCCAAGCTGAACATTTGGTTCGATTTTCAGTGGCTTTGAACCACAGGGACAAGGTGGAATTTGTCAGCGATGCTGAGCCAACTGTGAAAGTCATTGCTGGCAAGCGTTCAACTTCTACGACAGCAGTTGGGTTACCCAACAGTTGTGACCCACTCTCGACCTGGTGACAAAGGCCGCACAGCCAAAATTGAAAGAGCTATCCAGACCTTGAGAAAACAGAACAGTACGTTGGTCCACATGGCCAGTGAGAGATGCTCTCTGCAGCTGCCTGGTGATCATGCCATTTGGCCCTGGTCCTATCTACGCGCAACATGGTTGCTGAACAGGTTCCCCAACCACACCACAACCAGGACATCACCTTTTGAACTGGTTTATGCGCGGCGATACTCTGCCAAAATTGCCTCATTTGGTGAAGCTGTTTTGGTGCTTCACAGAAAGGGTCCAAACACAAAAACTGGTCCACAATGGATCCCTGGAGTGTGGATTACAAAGACTGATGGAGATGATCTACATGTGGTGGCCACTCCAGAAGGCCTCATCAGAGGGAAGGCCATTCGTCGGCTGACTAACCCTTGGCGATCTGTTTGGCTCTTCATGGTGCAGGAGAAGCCCTAGCAGAACCTTTCCAGAAGGGCGACACTCAAGAATTTGAGGTTTGGTGCACCACCTACACCCAAACCAGTGGTGGAGAAGCAAAACTCGACTTTCTGAAGGAACTGTGGGCTATGACGCCAGAGACGTCATCGAGTATGCCAAGATACACCCTCCAAACCCTGCCAGTGACACCGAGATGTCAGTCTTGGATGATGCAAAACGCGGTCAAGCTGATCAAGGATTTGTCCCTCACAAGTCTGCCAGACTTGATACGGCTGATAATTTGGGGGAAAGCGCTGCCTTGGATGACAGTGAACCTCATGAGGTTGAGCCATGTTGAGCCCAAGGTTCCACGTGCGAGCCCACAAGGGGAGTCCTTCATCGGCTTCTGGTCAGCTCTTTGCCCCACACTATGCTGGAAACATTCAACGTGTTCAAGAGGTTGGAGAAGTGGATGATGAAAACTGGGAACAAGAGGTAGCTTGACTTTTTGGAATCTGACTGGATCGATCTTGGAGGTGATGATGGTGATGCAGGTGAACAATGTGACGAAGGCAAGCCGCCTGATGTCAGTCCAGAAGAATTTGCAGGGTTGGATCAAGCAACTGGCTATGAGGAAATCTCTCGACTCCCAGAGATGAAGGTGATCCACGAACCTTCAGCCCGAGATCTTGAAGAAGGAACAATCTCTCAACAAGGAGTGTCATGGATTTGCGCTTCCGAAATCAAAAGTGGCAACGCCGATGTCGCTATGTGGCACGTGAATTCCGAGGTGGAGACAGAGGAATGGCTTCTACATTTGCTCCAACGCCAGGAGCTGGTGCAAGATTGGTTTTGGTAGCTCACTGCTGCTACCAAGGATGCGTTCCTCTTGGTGCCTCAACGTGAAAAGATCTTGGTTGAAAAGCCTAGCTGGTGGAATGATGGTGAAAACACCAGGTATTGGGTTTTGGGTCGATGTCTTCCTGGTCAAAGACATGCAGCAGCAAGATTCTTTGATTTTCTTTGTGAACATCTTCAAGCCCTCGATATGGAGACCACCCCACTGCTACCTAGCCTTTTCAGGCACAAAGAGAAGCCTTTGGTTTTGTGCTCTCACGTAGACGACCTCATCTTGGGAGGTGAACGAGAAGCAGTGGAATGGCTTGTGTCCGGGTTGAAGGGTAAGTTTACTTTGCAAGGAGGAGAAATAGTCCCTTCCAAAGATCAAGGCCCTGGGGAACCAATCAGGTTCCTGAAAAAGAGACACCTCTTCACGGAGGCGGGGGTTATCGTGAGTCCCCACGAGCGATACACTGAGGAATTGGTGACGTTGTATGGTTGGCAACACCGCAAGCCAAGGGGTACACCTGATGTGAGCTCAGAGGATTTCGCCTCAAAGGAGCTGGATGAAAAAAACAAGCATCGGTTTCGATCGGCGATGGGTACCCTATTATACCTTAGCCAGGATCGGGTGGATATCCAACACTCAGTTCGCCATCTGAGCCAATACATGTCGCGCCCTACATTGGCGGCTGAAGTTGGGGTACGCAATGTTATCTTGTCCCTGAAGGGCACGCCTGACCTTGGCATGCTGCTGAGCTACAACATGTCCAACAAGAGCAAGCTCAGCGAGATTCATGGCCGAGCAGATCCTGATGATCTGAACACCGACCTTGTGGAGGTCTTCACAGATGCGGACTGGGCAGGTGACAAATCAGCTGGTGAGAAGAGGAGACATTCAGTCTCATCGGTGATGCTCTATGTCACCTGCAAGTTGGTGCTGGCATGGTCAAGGACTCAACGAAGCATTGCCTTGAGCAGTTGTGAAAGTGAATATTTGGCCAGCGTTGGTGGAGGTGCAGAAGCTCTTTTCATTGCTGCACTATGGGAGTTCCTGGTCAGAAAACCAACTCAAGCCAGGATAGCATGTGACTCGTCACCATGCCGAACCTTTTCTCAACGACAAGGAGTCGGAAGGTTGAAGCATGTCAACGTGAAGCATCTTTGGCTTCAACAGAAAGTCAAAGAAGGATCTTTGGAACTGGATGCAATCCCCACGGTCTTGAACAGTGCCGACCTTGGGACGAAACGATTGGCAAAAGCTCGTCGTGCCTTCCTGATGTTCCTCATTGGCTTGGTCCAGTACGACTCCAACACCAAGAGCTACGCAGCAGTTGGTGAGGATGAGTTCAATACCTACCTCCAAAAGAAGGCAATTGGGAAAACAATGAAGTCAGTGCGACAGATGATGCTGGCTTCACTCTCCAGTGGAATGGATGAACTTCCAATTCAACTATCAAAGCCCATGGTGAAAGCGGTGACGATCATGGCCCTACAGCCTTTGGTTGGTGCATCTCGCGCTGATGGCATTGACTGCACGGTCATGGTGCAACACTTTGAGCTGGTGGAGATCTTCATGGAGTTTCCATGGTTTATGCTCTTCTACGGCCTCATCTTCCTGGTCATCGGTATTTTCATGGGGTACTACCTGAAGAAGGCGACCCACGTCTTCGAGCTGAACACATCGCTGAAGTGGGCGACCGAAGTCATTGGTCAGAAGCAAGAAATGAGGTATGTGGATGATTGGGGTCCTGAACGCCATGAACTACGACAGTACCGGATTCTGAGATCAGTGGATGAAGCTGAGTCCGGAGAAGAATACTTTAGAGAATGTCCCGGAGGACTAGCCAGGTTTGTCAAATTGGACAGGAGAAGACTAAGAAGGGCGAAATATGGGTTCAGCATGGTTCAGCGAAACAGGCCCACCCAACGCCTTTGACCTGACTTTGGGCGAAGGTGGTGAAGAAGAAGACATGGAAGTGGATGAGCTGATCCCTCCAACATCAGCTCTACAACCAGCAGATCTTCATGGACCTGGTGGCGATGGAGCACATCATCCTGGAGAAGTACATGGTGCGGATGCTCAGAAAGCCATACCAGAGAATACATGAGTCTTCCAGGTTCGCCTCATTCACAGAATGAACCAGGACCATTACCTTTGGTTGGAATCGATTGGGACGACTTCGACGTCATCTACCAGCACATGCCAGTGAGTCAGCGTGAGAGAGCAAAGCGTGCACAGGAGGTTGGAATGTTCAACCATCAAATTCTCAAGGAATACCATCAGACACACCTGATGTCTTTGTACCCAGGACAGCCAGATTTATCCTTGGACTATGGCGCTTGGTGCCACGGTTTCACAACTTTCAACGATATCGTGGTCCATGGACATCACCAAACAACTTGGGGTTGATTTGTGGAACAGTGGTTTATTCATCAAGACCACATGGCTAATCAACCGAGCCAGATTCCATGGACTGACGATTAGGAAAAGCAAAGGAATGCCTCACACGGCTTGGCAAAACTTTGAGGCGGGGTATCAGAATTGTTCAGCATGACCCCCTGGCAAGAATGACACGCACAAATCAGAAGTGTTGTCATGTACTGCAGGTGCACAAAAACATGTGTCCGGTGCATAACATGTGTGCCTGGACTTGTATCAAGCGGCTCCAATAGCCTTGTGAAAAGGCGTGATTTTCGGTGAGCTCCGTGTTTCGACACAGATAGACAGATGAAAGAGAGAGAGAGAGAGATAGATAGATAAATAGATAGATAGAAAATAGATAGGTAGATAGATAGATAGATAGATAGAGAGAGAGAGATAGATAGATAGATAGATCGAAAAGTAGTTAGATGAGAGAGAGAGATAGATCGATCGATAGATAGATAGATAGATCGAAAGGTAGTTAGATGAGAGAGAGAGAGAGATAGATAGATAGATAGATAGATAGATGGATAGATAGATAGATCGAAAAGTAGTTAGATGAGAGAGAGAGAGAGATAGATCGATCGATAGATAGATAGATCGAAAGGTAGTTAGATGAGAGAGAGATAGATAGATAGATAGATAGATCGAAAGGTAGTTAGATGAGAGAGAGAGAGGGAGAGAGAGATAGATCGATAGATAGATAGATAGATACATCTAATAGATAGATCGATCGATCGATCGACCGACCGATCGAAAGGTAGTTAGATGAGAGAGAGAGAGGGAGAGAGAGATAGATCGATAGATAGATAGATAGACAGATAGATAGATAGATAGATACATAGATAGATAGATAGATCGATCGATCGATCGATCGAAAGGTAGTTAGATGAGAGAGGGAGAGAGGGAGAGAGAGATAGATCGATCGATAGATAGATAGATAGATCGAAAGGTAGTTAGATGAGAGAGAGAGATAGATAGATAGATCGATAGATAGATAGATAGATAGGTAGGTAGATAGTCAGAGAAAGAGAGAGAAAGATAGGAGACCTCAACCACCTTTCGGTCCATAGCATCATCATCCTCCACCTCCTTTTCCGCCACATTATCATCCTTTTCATCATCTTTCTCAACGTTATCATCCTCAACATCATCATCCTGCCCCTCATCATCCTGGACATCATCGTCCGCAACATCATCATCATCATCATCATCATCATCATCAACAACAACATCACCATCATCACCATCATCACCACCCGCGCTATCATCTTCATCTTCTTCTTCTTCTTCTTCGTCTTCTTCTTCTTCTTTTTCTTCTTCTTTTTTTCTTCTTTTTCTTCATCTTCATCTTCATCTGCATCTGCATCTTCATCTTCATCTTCATCTTCATCCACATCATCATACATTATCCTTCCACTCCCCCACACTGTTTGGGGTCTCCTGCCGGTTTTTTAAACGGTGTCTCCCCTAAATCAAGGGCTATAGGGGCAGGAATCCCATGCCAACTTGAGCGCAAATCAAATCATCAAAGAGGGTGACGATGATGCTGCGGGAATGCTTCCCGTGCGTTGATGTTTTGTGGAACATTTTTGTTTCCGATATATGGCAGCAGTTTCTGTCCATATAAACTAGGGTCAGGAATCGCTTTCCTCATTGCACTGGGGATGCGGGATGCACGTTTTAAAAACAACTTGTTTCTGGGACATGTGAACGAAACAGAAATGCCCCAACGTGTAAGAAACCATGCACAAGTAATCACTGTTCGCAATTTGGGGTGTAGATCCGTCAGGTTTATGTTAAATTTCGCGAGCGAAGGGTTCAGGCATAAGCAAATGCTGGAAGTGTTTTTGATAAATTCCGCGGGTCGCGGAATGAAAAAAACATGGAATCATGGAGATCAGGCTCTTGGCGCAGCTGGTAACACTTTATGAAGATGGAAATAGATAAATTGAGGATAATTTCGATGATTAATGATTCATTTGGTTCAACGATAAAAAACTATCGACTCTAGGTCACTGCCACCGGCAAACTGATGTGAGATGACTTTTTCACAACTAACCCATTTTTACCCCAGTGATTGTTACATTCTCTCTATGATATATCTTGAGAGGGCTGCAAATTCACATATCTTTACGTGCAGGCAGTTTTCGCACATCAAACAGTGGAGTCATTCAACAAATGAATAACAATGCAGAACGCAGAAATGACATCAACTTGTAGCAACAATGTTTCAAGATATCAATTGGGCACAACATTTAACAAAAACAGCTCTGGCCAAATTGTCACATTATGACCCGTTTAAAATGCAATAGTCACTTCCTTTGGGCAAAAGGCCAACAGTGCCCAACAAAATGTCAGCGCTGAAGTTGCTTCCGGAGACAATTGGAACGGAACATAAAGATGATTTGAAAACAATCCGGAAACATGTTCACGTTGCATCAGCATCCAATGTGGTGTAAATTGTGTTTGACAGAGCATTCCTACCCCCAAAAAATGTTTTCTTTGAGGATTCTTTGAGATCAATTTGGCGCCACCCAAAACACTTTCGTGATCTTTTGTGTGAATGTTGTTTCGCAGTCAACATTGGGACAAACCAATGCAAAGAAATACGAGGTTTGGAAAAATAACAGACATAGTTCAAACTTGCAGCGGATTTTAAATTAACCTTTTTGAAATGCCTAAAATTTCTTAAACACATGTTTCTGCAAAAAAATAGCGAAGACAAATGTTGTGAATGTTGTCCAGATGCCGCCCCTGGAGACAACATTCAGACAACACTGGCACAAAACACATTTTGTTGACAAAAAAACTGGACATGTTTGCAACTCGCAGCAAATTAATGAATGTTGCAAAATAAGTGTTTTTGACCTTTTTCAAAGGCCGAAAACACTTATTTTGAGCCAAAAAAAGGCGAAAAACACTTCTTTTGCCCGAATGTTGTCTCAATGTTGTCTCAATGTTGTCTCAATGTTT
>Ga0126342_10021125_pt1 | contig 10879 bp, 14 predicted proteins | sample Cyp1metagenome_FD_92528 | JGI IMG/M metagenome (GOLD analysis project Ga0126342, IMG submission 92528) | Coral microbial communities from Lord Howe Island, Old Settlement Bay, Australia - Cyphastrea 1 metagenome | ecosystem: Host-associated > Invertebrates > Cnidaria > Coral ... | reverse complement strand
CATAATGGCTAGAAGCTTTTGCAAACGTGGGATTCCAATCAAGGAGGGCTTGCTTCGCATAAGCGTCTACAGTATTATTTGCCATTGCTTGCCATTTCAAAAAAGGGTCGTCAATACTCTCAATACCCCAAAATTGGATGGTTGAATCATGGTATTTTGTATAATATTCATAAATACACGATATTTCATGATATATCTATCCATATATATATATTATATATATAATTATATATATATATATATTTACACATCCTATATAAAAATCACATAGATCAATATGATGCCGTTTGCATCTAATACCTATCTACATGCATTGGATTTAGATATCAGTATCTAATCTCTATCCATGAGCCATGGCCCATGACCCACCAATGTCCTGTTGCGTCAGGTGTTGTCTCGGCCCTTCGCCACCAATATGGCAACCTGCGGCCTGATCAGCATGTTGTCCGAACTTCTTCGCCAACGCATGCTCGGAGCAGTTTGGCCAAGCTGGATTTGACCATCAAAAGATGTGGGGCAGTGGGGATATGGGAATATTTGAACTCATGAAAATGGGGGGTTTAACCAGCGAAGAATGGGGAAACCTAAGGGAATTATGGGGTCTATCAACCAATTTATGGGGATATGATGAGAATTTGATGGGGACATGATGGTATATAAACAAATATTACAAGATATATAACTAGCCACCTCGACGTGATATTTGGGCATGTCCGAAAATGGCGCTTGACCCCCCATTTATTGACCCTAAATCTATAGCCATTATAAACAGTGAGGAACATGACGATTTACCAACGGATGGAATGTTTTTCCCCAAAAATTTTCAGACAGACCCGGATGGTTGAGGGTCGCTAAGATCAGTGGTTACTTCTACCCTCTGGTAAACTGACATAATTATACATAATTATGGAACATCACGATCCGGTGGACACCCCCATGATTCACGATCTTTAATAGGTAAATCAACTATGAATGGGTAATTTTCCGTTACTATGTTAGTTTACCGGAGGGTATGGCTTTTGAATTTTGACCACTCGGCCTCAAGGCAGCTGGACACCACTGCAGGTGTGGATTTTCCCCACCATGTGGAGATGACTTTCACAGAGAAACCATGGTTTTTCCACATCTATTTTAGTTTACTGGGTACATCTCCTTCTTTGTCACTTAACCTCTGAATTGGTGATTGGAAACACCTCGAGTGAACAGGACCAGTGGGGTTCCATGGTCAAAGTTGGAGGCTTCCTGATGACGAGTCGTTTTTCGTCCTTCGGCAAAAATCATCTGTAATCTAAGAGTTTTCTAGACCATGGCTTCGATACTTAGGGGTGCGGCCCCCACTTATATCATGGGTTTTACTTCCAGTTAGATTCATGGAGAATATGCACTTATGGGATGAAATATGGGTTGTGTATACACATATATATATATACACATATATATATACATTATAAATGATCGATTATATACCATTCACGATCATTTTCCAATGGTTTCACCTCCGAGCCGGTTTCGAATCTCAAGCCCCGAGGTGAGGGATGCGGCCGGCGTGCCTCGACAAATCCTCCTAGGGAGCCCCTCGACCTGTGAGCCGCATGGAAAACGTGGGAAAAATGGGGAAAGTGAGGAAAATCACCATTTTTAATGGGAAAATCACCATTTTTAATGGGCAAATCACCATTGGTAATTTAACATAGCTATGGAAAGATCCACCATGTTTCATGGGAAAATCCACTATTTCTATGGTCATTTTCAATAGCTATTTTGACATAACCAGAGGGTATACCCATTGGATTTCAGTGTATGTTCTTTTTCCTAAAATCCTGAAGTGACACTTCTGAAAATCCGATTGAAGATGGCGTTTATATGCGTTGATTGCATTTCGACCGCCCTGTGTTTAAACAACCGAGGTTGTTTGGTGGCGCCGATGTCCACGAGCTGGTTCAGCATGTTGGAGCGTCTCTTCCAAAGCTGGGATCCGTCGCAGCTGAGCACGGTGATTTGCAAGATGTCTTGCGAACAGGCGCCGATTTTAGAGTGATTTTGGCTGGTGCGAAAATGGTGTACCCTCTGGTAAACGTTTACATAGCTATGGACAAATCACAATCTTTAATAGGTAAATCAACTATAAATGGGCCTGGGCCATTTTCAATAGCTATGTTAAATTACCAGAGGGTAGCAGATGACCAGAAAACTGTGGGTAATAATATGTAACGACTATACGCGCAGTTGATGGTTTAGCCTCCGTCAACCAGAAGGAAACTATTAGATGTCGTTTTTGTTTTTCTCAGATGCAGTAATGTAGAAATACTATTTACTTGTGTTGGCCCATAGTTCCCAACTCACTAGTATCGGCAAAGTGCCAGGAAAACGTGCGTGCCGGGAAGGGCCCCTGCCCGGCGAAGTAGGCAATACATGGAGGGTTCAGCCGCCCCAAATTTGGTGATTGCAAGTTGCACAGGACAGGTCGGTTTAGCACGTTTTAAAAGTCTTTGTTTGAGCAGCAAACCTGATGCTACACACACAATGAATGGTGGAGGTAACGAGGTATAGCAGGTCATCATGGTTGCACCATTTTGAGAACGTACCCCTGTTGCACTGCCAAGTTTGGCTGCTAAGCGCCTGAGATGTTTGTGTTCTAATCTTATCCCCTAATATTAAACACTCCCTTTATTATCCTTTATTAATGATCCCAGTTATGTGGAAGTTCCCTACTAAACCATGGTTTCTAGGGGGTGTTTAATATGGAATGGATTAGTGTTTGATTCATTATCGGAATCTTGAACACTCAAGTGTGGCTCCAAATTGCATACCCCCATTTTTTATTGGATGGGTTATAACAACTGCAAACGGAAGTCCTTGTGCTGTAAACTGCAAAATGGATGGTCCTAATAAACTGACCGTTTGTGGATCGAACGTTGTCGGGGCCAGGCAGTGTTTGCGCCTGTGATCAACACATGTCCCTTGGATTCTGTCAAGCTAGGACCTGTTTTTGACTATTTTCCACCAGGGTAAATAAGAAGCTTTTAAGAGAAAACGACACAAATATAACTTTTTCCAAGTTTTGGACAGGTTCTTCTTGTTTGTTATAACATGTTGTTGTAAAAAAAATAGGGACATCCATTTCCAACCGGAAAATGATGGTGGTCTCATCGTGGTAGGATTCAAACTGGGGAAACACCCAGAGATGACCGGGTGCACTAAGGACTTTTTGCGCAGAATTGGGGTCAGGATAGATTTTTTCCCCTATCTCTTTAGGTTCCATATTAATTTCAATTTGTTTGGAGCATGATCAAATGTGGCAATGTATAAGTCACCATTGAGTTCCATGATTTTCTCACCAAAACCTACATTAATTAAGAATGGATTTCCCATTGCTACATTTGACTACCAGAGGATATCTATTTCAGGATTTGACACACATTTGTAATTTGCAATTCATAGGCGGTGGCCAGCAAAAAAAGGAAAACAGGTCGCAGGATTGGTCATCGATCTTTTACCTTCGACTCTGGAGAGAAAATGATGAAAGCAACAGTTCCCTGGATTTTCCAGAACTTAAACCATCTGTCTGCTCTTTTTTTTGTGAGAAAAACAAGAAAACACCGTTCCACCCACTGATTGATCATCATGTTCCCTACCCAAAAAAAAAACGGCCATTGAAAAAGACATCCCGTCAGTGTGGAACACATCCACTAGTTCAAGTTTGGGATTTCAAGAACCATTCTGAGGAATCCTATTTGATTCGACCATGTTCATTAGCCGTTGCGGGACATTTCGGGTTCATGATACCGGGTGTTTAGAGAAGTTGTCTAGCAAGGCCGATGCCCAAGGTATGACATCCTCAATGAAGATCTATTCATTGAACCAGTATTTAATGTGTATATATATATATACATATTATATGTATTAGTATATAGATGTATATGTATATATGTTACATGTATATATTATATAATATATATAGATGTATATGTTAAACATCCCAAGGTATTCCTTCGGGATGGTTCACACCCAATTCTTTTTTGGGAAATGGCGATGACCGGTGCCGATGTGTCGCCAGGTTTTATGACCTTTCAAGGTGTGTTGGAGGGTCGAGGAGGGCAGGAGCGCGTGGTTTCACCGTCCCAAATGGGGGATGAACCGATGAACCCTGGGTGTTTACCACATGGTTTCACCGTAAAAACTGGTGAGATCAGCTCCAGTTGGCGTTGATTGTTTGGCGCCAGCTCCATTCCTAGCCCGATATTTGATAGTAAACTAGTACCTGTACCTGTTTATAGAGGATTTTCATGGATTTTCCCAAGAGGAACACATCCTTGCCATGGTTTGAGTACAAAACTGGTACAGAGTCCCTTGATTTGTTTGGCAGGCTTTGTGTCAAAATAGGAGATACCCGATGTCGTGGCCATTAAAGAAGGGAGAACATGTGGAACAGGCTTATCAACCATGCCCGAATTCATGCGGTTTTCCATCAAAACGACATTGAACTGGCTGGCAATCCGGTATTGAGTTCGATGATCTACCCATTTAAACCATTGAGTTCGGGGATTTCCCATGGTGACGCCGGAGTCAGGAGATCGCGTCGGAGCTTTCACGGAACTTTTGGACCGTGCAGAAGGGCAATATGGCCGTGTGCCTGGGCTGGGCTTCATCCGAGATTTCAGGATTTCTAGGGGAAGACATGAAGACCTCATGGATTTTGGATGGGTTTTCTTGGGTTTTTGCCAAAGGGAATCCTAGCTTGGGGTTGAACATACAACTATAGTATAGTAGCATCCAGTAGCGAGGTTGTAAGAGATTATTGGTTTAGTTTGTGAAAAAAATAATCCAGCCAGTGGCTGGCCTGTTTTTTTTTCGCATGTGTTTTTGTTGTGCAAAAAGGGGCCCGAGACCACCATGTCCCGAGCAAACACATGTGTGATTTTTCTCAATCTAGTTGATCTATATTGATCTCCAAAGTGTTGGAAGACGCATGTAATACATTTCGGACAAGATTGATTTGACATATAAGGTTCTCCATGCATCATTCAATGATTCATGATTGTTCCTTCACACTGAATTTCCCTCACAAAACGCTGGGGTACCCCCATCCCCAAATCCCCAATTTTTTCATCCTCCCCAATATGGGCCCCGCTGAGATGACAGTCGGTCCTTGCTACCAGGGTGAAATCAAGCCACCCCGAAATGTGTGTCCGAGGCATCGTAAATGTGTTATAATTACCCCCCATGAGATTTTCTTGGAATATCCCCACTTGTTTGGAGGACATATGGGCTCTGCAAGTGGATTGTAAAACTTTTTTTGGATCCGATTCGTGGGATGCCTATCCCCATGTTTCTGGGTGAAACTGCAATTTTTCCATATTTTTTCTATGGTTTTCCTATGGTTTTCCTATGGTTTTCACATTTTTCCAAGGGTTTTTTGTTCGCCCAAAAAAGCCTCTGGAGTCATGGCTCGAGGTGGGCCCCTGCCAATCTGATCTCCTACAAATTCATCCCGGCCCGGCTCAGTCGCTACGGCATGGAACTGGGAAAATCTGAGATTTCTGAGATATCTTTGGTGAAAAGTCGAACTAAATGCTTTTGCAACAGATTGAAATCCTAGTTTTGGGCTTAAGGATGGTTGAAGATGGTTTTTCCACGCATAAACCATTTGACTCTGAGAAAACAGGCTGAAACATGTTGAAACATGATGAAAAGTGATGGAACAATAGCGAAGAATGATATTAAAGCATGATGGACATGAATCATAATGAGCACGATGACACATGTTTTGATTATGGGGCAGGATGTTTTCATCATTTCCCCATCATTGCATTGTATAGTTTTTTTTTTCCTGCCCCATAATCAAAAAAAAATGTCATCGCGCTCATTATGATTCATGTCTAGACTCTAGACCCTCAAAAAAACACCAGTTATTGTGGGTTCCAGGTGAGGAATTGGAATATGGAAACCACTCACCATTGGACTCACCATCCAAACTTCGGACTAAGGAGTGCTCTTTGCCAATATGGTGGCCGTTTTTTGGACGTGACCTAGCTGGCTCGACGGGCTCGACGGGCAGCACTTCGAATCCCAAGAGTAGATGCTGTGGCCACAGTTACAAACATCTATCAACATCTATATACAGTTATATACATGACTATCTGTATAAAATTATTTCAGGGATCAAAATTATTTATGTGTATGTATATATATATACATGGGTATGGGTCAATACCTATTTTCATACCATTTTTAGTGGGATGAACATCCATAAATCCCTGCTATTTTGATGTGAACAAAAAAGGGGTACAAGGTTTTGACACACTGCCACATGACTATCTGGTTGGTGGTTTCAAACATGAATTTCATTTTCCATTTCATAAAAAAGGGATGGAATCATCCTTCCCATTGACTTTCACTCCATCATTTTTCAAGATGGGCACATTGCACCACCAACCAGCTATGTATGTGGCATTTTTCTTGGTTCATCTCAAATTCTGGTCCCGTTCAGGTCGTCCCAGATAGGCCGATGTGATGTGACTAAGGCTGTTTCTAACTTGGAAGACCTCCAAGCGAAGGAATGCCGATATAAAATGTGCATCTTGGTGTCGCCCCGCGAGGCGGCTTTTCCAAGGCACACTAATATATTTGGGATTATCATGGAAAACTATAGGAAAACCATAGGAAAATGGTGGTTTAATGGGATTTACTGGATTATTACCCTCTGGTAATTTAACATAGCTATGGAAAATCACCATTTTTAGTGGGAAAAACTCACTATAAATGGCCATTTTCAATAGCTATGTTAAATTACCAGAGGGTATCATGGCTTATCCTATCCAGTAAAATTAACATAGACCCTGGCAGATCGGGGTTGGAAGGTTAGTTTCCACTCCAGAGGATAATCCATCCCATCCACGTGCGTCAACACATCTGCAGCACGCCATAGCAAGCTTTGGAACGCCATGAATGCCCAGCGTTTTGTTGGGAATGATCCCCGTGGATGAAGCAACGCCATATTCTGTATGCATCCTGTGTAATAGAGTGTGAATCAGTGTGATATAATTATATATATATGGTTGGTGGTTTGGAACATTTTTGATTTTCCCCAATAGTTGGGATGATGATCCAATCTGACTAATATTTTTCAGGGGGGTTGAAACCACCAATTAGATATAAATTATATTTAACTAGATATATCGTTCATATCATATATAGCATGATATACAATGTAACATAATGTAACATGGAATAATACGATATGATATGATATGATATGATATGATATGATGTATTAATGTATTAATGTATATATATATATAATATACATATATATATATGATGTAGGTGAATCTTTGGGACCAACCATCCCACCCCAACATGTTTACCGCAAGTTGGGTCACCTTTTTGCCGAGCCGCTGGCTCAGGACCGCCTAATGGCCCCGGCCAGATCGTCGCAAGGGAGATCATAACCATGACACAAGTGGTTTTTGTTGGTATTTTCCAATTTATATAGATATATACGTGTTCTATATATACTATTATATACTGCATTCATACTGTATATATATATAATATAATATAATATAATGTAATATAATATAATATAATATAATATATATTATATTATATTATATTGTATTATATTATATTATATCATATTATATTATATTATATTATATTATATTATAATATACACGCTATATCAGGCTATATCTATAATACATGTGGATTATATGGATGAGAAGCCACTTAACTTGGTACATGGAATGCACCTCCAAGCAACTCTGAGTTCCAAGTCACACCGAGTCGCATCGCGCTTCGGTGGTCCAAAAGTCGGGAATTCGCTTCGCTCGTTGTGCTGCGGGAGGTCGCTGGATCCATGGAATCCATGGACCTAAGGACATCTGTAGTCAATGGGAATTTCAGGATCCTAAAATGGAGGTACGTAAACGTACCATATGTTTGGCCATATGAATTGTGGGGATATTCCCTGAAATTTAGGCCTAATATATATAGGCCTTATATGGTAGGTACCTCCAATCTAGGATCCTGAAATGGCCATTGATGTAGGGAACCCTCCAGTAATTTAACATAACTTCTGGTGAATTAACAGTTGGACCCAGAAAATCCACCATTTTTTTCGTGGAAATATGAAGCAACCCCGATCTGCCAGGGTCGAAGTGTTAATTTACTGGAGGGTAGAGGGAGATACCACCATGAATTTTTTGATCATTTTCCACGTACCGTGTCCCCATGGCTTTTCCACATCGAACTGTGAACATATACTGATCGAGAGGGTATCGACTTGGGGAATACTTAAATAATGGTCTAATGAAGGCCTAAATATCTTATGTATGGTATCATGGTATATTTCAATATATATATATAGGGTTTTTTCATGGATATTATTAAATAATGGTACCATTATGATAATTAAATGTACTGAAAATGCTGGGGAACTTCAGCAACGATAAACCCACCTCGTGATGTCGAACTGGGGCGATGACCAGCAGCTGCGATCGATGTCAAGACATGACTACTGTAAACATAAAGCTTATCCAAAGATCATAAACAATCACAAATCATAATGAAAAGGCAATAGCAAATCATAGAGCTATCATAAAACCTGATAAAACCATCATCAAATCTTCAAAACCATCATAAACCATCATAAAACCATCACGAAACCTTCAAAACCATCATGAAACCTTCAAAACCATCATGAAACCTTATAAAACCATCATGAAACCTTCAAAACCATCATAAGACCGATAAGACCTTACAAAATATCAAAAAACGTATATATATATATAACACCATCAAAAAACCATCCGACCCCCAATCCATTTTCAGCATTTCTCTGTTTGTCACCTGCAGAGCCTAGGTCCTCAAGGTGGAACCGGAGAATCGGGAAGCCCAGCAACGCACGGGACGCCCAGTCCTTTGACGACTGGATGGGATATGATGGGGTAAATGGAGAACATCAGAAAAATGGACTATGATAAATGGGATATGATATATATGGGATACACCAGAAAATGGGATATATGGGATACTCTAGAAGTTTAATGGAGGATAAATGGGATATGATAGGAAAACATCTGCGAAAATCCACTCTAGATGGAGGTTTAATATTGTTTCGCTCGCTGGGAAAATCATAGGAAAACCGAAAAGGAAATCCACTGTCGATGGAGGTTGAGTTTGCTGAGGATTTATCATCGAACTGTACATGGAGGGTTTTCAATTCAAATGTTTGATTGCCATAGTGTATACTTCTAGACATCACTTTACATGTGTATGTGTATATAGATAATCCTGAAGTAGCACAAAATTAATTTGAGACAAACGTGCTCCCATTTTACTGAGGATGGTTGGTTTAGATTTCCAGTTGACAGTTTACATAGATGGTTGGAATCCGCATAGACATCTTAGTTTGTCTATTTAATAGCCAGGTGTATCCCGCCACCGTGCCTCACTGGCAGGTTGCGCCATGCTTCAGCAACAACTCAACCCGCAAGAGGATGTAACTGAGACAGGCACAGTCCGGATAGATCTGCATGAATTGGTGCTCCAATGTGTTTTTTTTGCGGCAAACAGGACATTACCCTCTGGTTATGTCAAAATAGCTATTGAAAATGGCTATTTATAGTGGATTTTCCCATGAAAAATGGTGATTTTCCATAGTTATGTTAGTTTACCAGAGGGTACTGTGTTTGCTCTGGTGGGTGAAGTCAAGCTTTTCTGGTTGCTTTCTCTTCCTTTCACAAGAATTAGAAGATTGTCGTCCCAATTGACGTCCTAATTGACTCATGTGGGTGCCTTTTTTTTGTTAGCTGGTGACATTCCCAATTATATGGATCATATTCTTGTTGATTCCCTGGTCAATGCACATCAAATTTTTGGGATCAGCTTCGGCATGCTCCATCCATGTGTTACAGCTTTATTCCATTGGATCTACCAGGACAAATCCCCTGTGGTATCTCCAACTGTTCATCTGCTTAAACCTAGGTGATAGTGAGAAACCCTATGGCCTTTTATTTTTCAATATTTTTCCAGCAATTATATACTGGTTGGTGGTTTGGGACATGGCTTTTATTTTTCCATATATTGGGAATTTCATCATCCCAACTGACTTTCATATTTTTCAGAGGGGTTGAAACCACCAACCAGACAGTATATATATATATTATCCCCATATTCTATGGATATTCCCACTAATTGGAAAACAACGCCCAATTGGAAGTGTTCCATAAAGCTTCTATAGACACAACGGGTTGATCCATCGAGTGGGGTCCTAAGCCCTAAGCCTTGCCAATTGCATAATGTACGAATCGATAGAACTAAATTAGCCACATGGATCTGGGTCAAAATCGGATACAACCATCATTTTTGATGCTTAAACTACTATTTTCGATGCTTAAACCATCATGTTCGATGCTTAAACCATAATTTTTGATGCTCAAACCATCATGTTTGATGCTTAAACCATCATGTTCGATGCTTAAACCATCATTTTAGATGCTTAAACCATCATTTTTGATGCTTAAACCATCATGTTTGATGCTTAAACCATCATTTTCGATGCTTAAACCATCATTTTCGATGCTGAAACCATCATGTTCGATGCTTAAACTTAAACCATCATTTTTGATGCTTAAACTACTATTCTCGATGCTTAAACCATCATTTTTGATGCTTAAACCATCATGTTTGATGCTTAAACTACTATTTTCATGCTTAAACCATCATTTTTGATGCTTAAACCATTAATTTCGATGCTTAAACCATCATTTTCCATGCTAAAACCATCATTTTTGCTTAAACCACTATTTTCGATGCTTAAACCACTATTTTCGATGCTTAAACCATTATGTTTGATGCTTAAACTTAAACCACT
>Ga0126342_10021124_pt1 | contig 10880 bp, 12 predicted proteins | sample Cyp1metagenome_FD_92528 | JGI IMG/M metagenome (GOLD analysis project Ga0126342, IMG submission 92528) | Coral microbial communities from Lord Howe Island, Old Settlement Bay, Australia - Cyphastrea 1 metagenome | ecosystem: Host-associated > Invertebrates > Cnidaria > Coral ... | reverse complement strand
ATGCCAGATAGAATGCCAGAAGGTATGCCAGATAGAATGCCAGATAGAATGTCAGCTAGAATGCCAGAAGATATGCCAGATAAAGTGCCAGAATGTTTGCCAGATAGAATGCCAGCAAATTTGTCAGATAATATACCAGAAGATATGCTAGATAGAATGCCAGATAGAATGCCAGAAGATTTGCCAGATACTATGCCAGAAGATATGCCAGATAGAATTCCAGATGGAATGCCAGAAGATATGCCAGAACATATGCCAGAAGATATGCCAGAACATCTGCCAGAAGATATGCCAGAACATCTGCCAGAAGATATGACAGGTAGAATGCCAAAAGATATGCCAGATAGAATGCCAGAAAATATGTCAGATAAAATGCCAGAAGATTTGCCAGTAACAAAGTGTATAAATGTCATGGTGGGGATCACACGAAGTAAAGTAATTGAGCTAAAGCAAACATCATGGTTCACGTCAGTGTTCCCAGATGCATCAAACGTGGATGGGCACCATCTTTTAGACATGACGAAAATGTTATGTCAAAATTAGTGGAGGGCGAATTTGTGGTCACAACATAAAAAACATTCGTGCGCACGCATGTTCCAAAGGTTTCGTGTTGATTCAAAACGAGATTATTTGAACCGAGATGCTGGCTTCAGTTTGAAGACCTAATCACCTCCCATGTGATTCTGACTTCTTGGTCCAACACCTCTTCAAGCACCCTGAAAATGTCAGGGAACATATTTTTTGAACCGTGTGCAAGTGCGTTCCGTCGGACTGCAGCAGCAGCCGTAAAAAATATGGTTCCACACAAAGAAGAATAGTGATACTGCTCAGGGAGGTTTTATAACTGGACAACTTTGTCCGACGCAAAATGTTGCACGTTCAATAAATGGCTGGTAGCATAATTTTCATTGTGCTGCTGGATTGAAGCTGGTGTTGGCAAGAACAGAGGTGCACGTCAGACAGACCCAAAAGTTCCCCACCACCTCCCCCCCAGCTAGAGCTGTACCAGTTGAACAGTTGGTTCATTCGTTGCATCGGCTCCTGAACTACCACGCCTCGGCACCATCGGTGCGGATGGATTTTTTTGTTGTGGCTTTGGTTAGCTTCCCAGCACCAGCTGGCAGGATATGTGGGTGTTGTCAATGGAGCTGTGCGCATTGCTAGTCCCGTTTCTTCGGAACAATCAATTGGTTCACCTCATCTCGGGATTTGGTGGATAGGATATCACACGCTTACTTAAATTGCCTTTGCCCGCATGCGGTTGTGCGGAATCTCGTCTGTTCCAGGACCACAGCAGACAGTGAGACCGAAGCTTCTGCAGCGCTTGAGCACTCAGGTCCATTGACTTGCTGTCCTCTGTGGGCTCCTTGGGCCACCCATACAGCAGTGGGCCCCAGACTGGTGAGTTGCTGGGTAAAATGCAGTTTCAGTAAAGCCCCGCGCACTTCATTTCGACACGGAATCATATAGCGTGTTTGGCAACTCGGCCTTTCAGTTCAAGTAGGTGTTTGACACATTGCGAATAAGGCTGTGGGCTGGCTTGCAAGTACGTCGGCAAAGCGAAAGGCCAGTTGCAGCAGCAAAAGATTTCAGAGATTGGGACTTTCCGAATTTTTCTTTTGCTCCTCGTAGCGAGCTGCCAGGCTGCAAAGATGGAACGCTGTGTCCCAACTGCCATTTGTGCCGTTGGAGCCGCTATGCCAACCTCAAGGTTTTTCACTTGTGAGGCGGTGGCACAGTGAGCATCGGAAGGCTGCCCTCTGCGCTGGTCTCCTTCCAGCCTCCCTGATATAGGGAGACAAATGGATGGGAGGTGAGGCAAAGATCAGACGTTGTGAAGCATGGACACAAGGCATGTCACACGTAGGTGATTTTCATATTCATGTTTATTGGTCCATGTTTTGTTTATCTTCATCTCCCTTTTTACCTTTGTGCTCATGTTTGTCTTTACTTTCATTTCTATGTTCATCATTTTCACAATCTTTAAGAGTTCATCATCTTTATGTTCACCATCGTGCATTCATCATCTCTCCGTTCATCACCTCAATGCTCCCAACCTGGATTTTGTGATTTATTGTAAAACTCTACAATCATATAAAACAATCGGTTCCACGGCTTGAAGTTTATACTTTTTGGACGCTGTTCATCCTTGTCATTGTTTGTGCAAAATTTCATAATGTCTTCAACATTGTTTTCCATAGTTTTCCCTTATGTTTCATGATTTTTCTCAATGTCTTTCTCTTGATCATTCGTTTCATCAATTTTCCGTCAGAATTCATCTTTTTTTACCATCGCTAATATCATGTTCTCTTTCAACAGCATTTTCAAATAATCGCTTTCTTAACAAATACATTTTCATCATCATTTCAAAACCACAATAATCATAATCGTCATCATCATCATCATCATCATCGTCATCGTCATCATCATCATCATCATCATCGACATCGTCGTCGTCATCATCACCACCATGACCCTCGCTCATCATGATAGCTTTTGATGATTATACTTGATCTTTTGGCCAAAATGTTTTGATCATCATCATTTTCATCTACTTTGCACTTTTAGTCTTTTACATCTAGTTTCGGTGTTAACCGGCTTAATATGTTGACCTGCTTTCCTCTTTCTCTTCCTTTTCGTCTTTATCATCTTTTTACTCTAGTTCATAGTTTCCTTTCTTTCTCATCGTTTTCCCCCCCTCCCCCGCTCTCGCTCTCGCTCTCTCTCTCTCTTTTTCTTTCATATTTATATATATATATAGATATAGATATACATATATATATAAACATATATATATTCTTTTTCCTCTGTCTAATTTTCTTTCATGTAGCTCTTTTCATGTTTAGCTTTTTCCCATCCTTATCATCGTTCTAATTGTTTTCACTTTTTTTTTTTCTAAACGCCGTTTTCATGTTGTTCATCGTCATCGTTTTCATGGGTTTTTTTCACTTTTCAGAGCACCTTCCGCACGTTTTGCAGTTGTTTTTTCTTACATGTTTTTCTTACATATTTTCATTTTTCACCTTTTCATTTTCCATGTTTTCATCTTTTAATCATGTTTTCACCATCTTTTCAATATTTTTTCATCCTTGTTATCATTGTTCATCCTTGTTTCTCATTGTTCATCTGTTAGTCTTTGTTCATCTTTTATTCATATTCATTCATCTGTGTTCACCTCATCACCTTGTCACCTTATCACCTTATCATGTTTTTGACCTTTTCATGTTTTCACCTTTACCTATGGCTTCTTCACCTTATCTTTTTCACTTTATCATCCTATCATCCTATCATCCTATCATCCTATCGCCTTGACACCTTATCGCCTTGTTGCCTTGTCGCCTTTTCACCTTTTCACCTTTTCACCCCTTAACCTTTTCACCTTTTAATCTTTTTCATTTTTTCGTCATTCAGTCACTTCCTCGTCACCATCATCGTCATCGTCATCATCATCGCCACCATCATCATCATCATCATCACCGTCATCGTCATCGTCATCGTCATCGTCATCATCATCATCATCATCATGATCTTCATCTTCATCTTCTTAATCGTCAGAACACTTAAGGCTACCAATCATCATCATTCCCAGGCCATGGATTGAAACAAATTTGGGGAAGTTGATAAAATCGGTAAGAGGGTCTCGCTTCAAGGTCCAGATCTAATTATATGTTTGGGTTTTTCACCATCTGATGCCTAGATTTTCGCCCTCTCCATTTCCCTTTCATGATTTTTGCGACTTACCTGTCCCACATGAAATTTTGGGTTGCGCATGTAAAACATCGTTGTGCCCGTGGCCCAGAAGAGCCATTGAAGCATATCAAAATCTAAAGTTTTGGATTTGAGTCTGTGTTGAGATGGTGGGCAGGCTTCGAAGATTGGAACGAGCATGCATCATGATGGAATACATGCTTTTGCGTCGATGGCAAATAGCCACAAAATGATCTTGGTGCATGACAAATCCAATTTCAGAAGCTTTCTGTTTCTGGAAATATTTTGTCTCGCTTTCTTCCGCCCGTACGCAAAAGCATCCATCGTCAGTTGTCACTCATCGTTGATATGAGATTGGCGTGACTTTAAATCCAGTGTGACTGTTGCAGGAGGTGCAAGGCTAGTGACATGCGCACATCAAGTGGACGCTGCGAAGCTTGGAATCTGAGGAAAACATAGACAATAATACGCCCAACACGGACTGATCCAAAATCTTCTAAGAGCAACATATATGGAAGAGAACGACTGGGACATGTTGAATCATGTGGAACGTGAATACCCGAGATTCAAAAACAGTCCCCACATGCGCTATCCACCAAGAGGTGTGCTCTCCCTTGTGCGGGTGGCATCTACTGGGCATCGGTGGATCTGTGCCCAGGCCCGATGCTGGAAAAATTTGGAGACTCACCCACGACCCTCCTGTTCTCGAAGTCACACGGTGAAACCTGGTCGAAGACAAGATTAAAATAGGATATGATACAGCACATGGTTCCGTATGGTATCCATTTCTTTTGGCCTGTTTTGCCCAAGCATTGAGAGTGCTATGTGTTACCGAGAACTGCACTAAAATTGAGTTCCCTGCTGGAGAGATGAACACTTTTTTGGCTGATGGGCTAAGAAAGGATTGAATGGCTGCTGGCTGCCAGCGTTTGGAGGATGCAGGCCTTCCTCGACCGTTCAAGAGGACCCGGCTGTCATCAATCCACTCATTAGCACGCAGTTTCCAAGCAACTGCAAGCAGAAAAGTTTGATTGTTCCATTGGATTTCATTGGATTCCATAGGCAAAAAGACAGCAACTGATGCTACAGGGCTATTTTTGTGGTTGCGCGGAGGCTGGCTTTGCCTATTTTAAAAAGTAACTTCTAGCTTCTACGGGTGACGGGCGCATTTGTCGCCTGAAAATAAATCGTCGCACATGCGGGCAAGTGTAGTTTCCACGCAGCTGGCCGTTGCCCACGTCATGATTTGAAATAATTTTCGATATACCACAGCGATGTTGCCATGACTGGCAGTGGAACTTTGCCACTGCGGTGTGCGCGATGAAGCGAGACTGGGGCTTGTACACCACTGCCCCTCGCGTCAGACTCGAATGCCTTCGAGTGGTGGCAAAAGCAGAGGAATGAGCTTGGAGCCAAATTCGAGCTCTTGGCCCTTGTTAGGTTTGCCACACACCGGATGCCGAGCAAAATATCGTGGCATGGGTGTTGGGTCCAAAACAACCACCAGCCTGGGCAGTCTCCCATTAAAAAGCACAAAGGTAGTTTGCTTTCATCATTTTTTTAATCAGCCAAGCCGTCCAGCACACAATTCAACAGGTTGAAGTGGCACGATGCACCCATATGCCCTTGTGAGGGCGGAAAAGGTGTTCTTGTTTGCTGTCCCGTTCTTGGCAGTTTTGTTGTTCCGCAGTGTATTTGGACACAAGATGTTAAGCAAAAAAAACCCAACTGAGGAATGATAGTTTTTGAGCTCGGGGTTCAAGAGTGTCACCAAGGAAAGAGTAGCAGAGCAGAGCAAGTGGCCGCTGGACCATGCTTGACCACAGGGATGACGTCGCCCAATTCAGTGACCGAAGCTGTGTGTGCAGTGGCTGCTCAGAGAGCGTCGCTGAAGCCGCAGTCTGGGCAAGTTGGAAAATTGGCTGCGGATTTGCCCATGGGGTGAAGCCCCAGTGGGGGCGTCGCCACGTGCAAAAAGAACCGGGCCCTGGGGCTCTTTTACTGGGTTCGCGTTGGTGGGGAAGAATTTGGCCAGGCTCCGCCTCAGAGTTGGTGACCCTCGTTGTGACCACTTCACCTATCCCCTCCCATCCATCACTGGTTCTTTTGAGGACGGAAAGTGCGAGCGCCATGGCATGCCCTTGCAACATGGCAAGTGACATGCAAGCCCATTTACTGTATCACATACCAGATTATATCAGATTATCAATGTATTTGTAGCCCATTTACTGTATCACATACCAGATTATATCAGATTATCAATGTATTTGTCTGAATACCTTTCCACCTTCCTGTCCACCGCTCTCTTGATACATAACACACGTGGCATCTGGCAATCAGTTCGATTCGCTTCAAATGGCCCGTGTGAGGACTCTCCTGAACTCCTTCCGCAAGCACCTGGTGGACTTTGAGAATTACAACCTGCTCTTAGCTGGCGGCCTCAGATGTTTGGATGCGATTGTGAGATGTTACGCAATCTAATTGTGTATATATATATACAATATATATCTGGTTGGTGGTTTGGAACATTTTTTATCCTTCCATATATTGGGAACAATCATCCCAACTGACTAATATATTTCAGAGGGGTTGAAACCACCAACCATATATATATATATATGTATATACACAATATATATAAATAAATAAATCATACACATATATATATATATATATATAAATAAGACATATGTATATATGTATTGTAAAACTATACAGTGTACATACACATAGTGTATATGCAATCGAAGGAAGTTCAGAGTCATACTTCCGACAATATGGACAGATGAAGCAACAGAGGTGGGAAGAGGAAGAGAAGAGAAGAGGAGAAAGGAGATGAGAGGAGAGGAGAAGAGAAGAGAATAGAAGGGAAGAGAATAGGAGAAGAGAAGAGAAGAGGAGAGGAGAGGAGAAGAGAAGAGAAGAGAAGAGAAGAAGAAAGAAGCTCACAGAAGAGAAAGAGTCAGAAGAAAGAAGATGCAGGTGTGCGAATAGGGAGAAAAGTCGCGAAACTGTGTTTTTCCACTCTTTGGTGGCTCCAGAGAGTACTCGCTGAAGCGGCGGGTGCGGAGCCATCTGGGGAGATGAGAAATTAAAAACTGCACGCCGTTGTTGCGCGAAGCAAATTTGGAAGCCAAAACTTGAAAAAACCCGCGGGCTCGGAACATTTTCCCCCACATCTTTGTGTGGTGTTCTTGTTTTTGATTCTGTATCCCGCTCCCGCTCCCGACCGCTCCGCGCCCCCATCTTTGTCACACACAACTTTGACACGCACACAACTTTGTCACACACCATCTTTCACAGACAGCTTTGTCACACCACATCTTTCACACACACTCTCTTTCACACACAACTTTGTCACACACACACACCATCTTTCACACACACACACACACACACCAACTTTGTCACACACACCATCTTTGACATGCCACGCCTGCCACGCAAAACGAAGGTGGATGTCACCAAGTGCCACACCTGCCACGCAAAGTGGCCCAGCGCCCCGGGCGACCCAACGCGCCCAAGCGCGCCACCAGAGCCAGCCCAGTGCTCCAAGTGCCACGCCTGCCACGCAAAACGAAGGCAGATGCCACTAAGTGCGACGCCTACCACGTGAAACGAAGGTGGATGTCACCAAGCGCCACGCCTGCCACGCAAAGTTGTGTATTAAAGATGGTGTGTGACAAAGTTGTGTGCGAAAGAAGGTGTGACAACGTTGTGTGTGAAAGCAGGCGTGGCACTTGGAGCACTGGGCTGGCTCTGGTGGTGCGCTTGGGCGCTGGGTCGCCCGGTGCACCGCTTGCCTGGAAGGCATGGCACTTGGTGACATCCACCTTCGTTTCGTGTTGCAGGCGTGGCACTTGGGGCACTGGGCTGGCTCTGGTGGCGCGCTTGGGCGCGCTGGGTCGCCCGTGGCGCCGCGCCACTTTGCGTGGCAGGCGTGGCACTTGGTGACATCCACCTTCGTTTCGCGTGGCAGGTGTGGCACTTGGTAGCATCCACCTTCGTTTTGGTGACATCCACCTTGGTTTCGCGTGGCAGGCATGACTTGGTGACGTCCACCTTCGTGGCACTTGGTGACTATCTTCACACACAACTTTTTCACACACCAACTTTCACACACAACTTTGTCACACCTTTTTTCGCACACAACTTTGTTACACACCATTTTTCACAGACAACTTTGTCACACCACATCTTTCACAGACCCTCTTTCACACACAACTTTGTCACACACCATCTTTCACACACAAACTTTGTCACACACCATCTTTCACACCCAACTTTGTCACACACCATCTTTCACACACAACTTTGCGTGGCAGGCGTGGCACTTGGTGACATCCACCTTCATTTCACGTGGTAGGTGTGGCTTGGTGACATCCACCTCCGTTTCGCGTGGCAGGCGTGGCACTTGGAGCACTGGGCTGGCTCTGGTGGCGCGCTTGGGCGCGCTGCGTCGCCCGGGGCGCCGCGCCACTTTGCGTGGCAGGCGTGGGCACTTGGTGACATCCAGTGACGTCCACCGTCGTTTCGCGTGGCAGGCGTGGCACTTGGGGCACTGGGCTGGCTCTGGTGGCGCGCTTGGGCGCGCTGGGGCGTTTTGCGTGGCAGGCGTGGCACTTGGTGACATCCACCTTCGTTTTGCGTGGCACTTTGCCAAACACAATTCTTCACATACAACTTGTCTTACTTCTCGATCCTCCACCACCTCCTTTGTCTTTCCTTCCTTCCCTGTCCCCGCTACAACATTTGTTGCTCATTTTTGGACGAAGTTGACTTGTGGGGTTATCCGGTCGTTTAATTTGACGCTGAGATGTGGCAAAAGTGCACGCCATTGCGGCGCGAAGCACATTTCCAAGTCAACATGTACAAAACACTTCAGCGTCGGAGTAGTTTTGGACGTTGAGATGTTCAAAAAGTGGAGGCTGCCGTGGCGCCAAGCACATTCCCAAGTGAAAATGTTAAACGCGCACCATTCTCGGAGCACTTTTGGACGTTGAGATCTCCAGAAAGTGCCACAGTTGTGGAGCGAACAAAGTGGTAAAAGCCGACTGTCTCGGACCACTTTTGGACGTTGAGATGTTGGAAAAGTGCAAGGCATTGTGGCGCGAAGCACGTTTAGAAGTCAAAAAGGTAAAAGCACACCACGTTTGGAGGACTTTTCGTGGCAGGGTTTTGAACCTGGCCAAAAGTGGTCAAAACGCGAGGGCTTTGCAGCAGTTTCAAATGCGATGGCAGGCGTTGGACGTTTGAAGAGGATTTGGAAAGATGTATTTCGCGTGGAAGGCGCAATACAAGAGATACCCCCATTTACAACTACAACTACCAGTAGTACCCGCGCGAGGCGGGGCGGAAGTTGCCTTGGGGTTATACTATAAGACTTTTTTATCATCTATAGAACTTGCGTGGGCCGTACGCCAGCCACGCCCATGTGTGCGTGCGTTCTGCGAAAGGGGTGCGCTGTTCCAAATGTCACACTTGAAGCTCCAGACTTCACACTGCACTCTTCACACTCCACACTCCACACTTCACATTCCGCACTTCATCTCATCTCATCTCATCTCATCTCATCTGAGATCTTCTCACCTCATCTCAGCTCATTTCATGTTTCTCATACGTCGTCTGATATGTCATCTAAGTTCTTCTTAATTATTCTCATCTGGTCTTCTTAACTCATCTCAGCTCTTCTCTCATCTCAGCTCTTCTGTACATCAGAAAGTTTTTACTGTCAGCGGGAAGCTTTGTTTTGACAAAGGCCGTTTCTTTTTGGTCGTTACACCCACAGCCTATCTAACAAAGGACGATCAAACACTTCGCACACCCAATTTGGTCATGAACGCCAAATGGTCAATTCCTCATCCCTCCCATAGTTCGACTTGCGCCATCTTTGCAACAGAAAATGAAATGAACGACTGGATTCTACATAAGCATGTTTCTGCACCAATGAAACTAGACGACGGATGGCCCGAGAGCGTAGAGTCGTAGAGGAGCAGGGTCTCCTGTTGTTAGTATTGAAACGCTATCTTACAAGACAATATATTAAAGATCTATTATAGGCAGACAAGAAGAGTAGTATCAAGACAATATTTTACAAGTACAAGACAATAGTTTGCATAATATCCTTCGTATAGTTTTTCACACACAGAACCTTTTACACACAGACGCTTTTGCACAGGCGCTTTTACACGCAGAAGCTTTTATACACAGACGCTTTTACACACAGAAGCTTTTACACGCAGACCCTTTTACACACAGACACTTTTACACACAGACGCTTTTACACATGGAAGATTTTACATACATACGCTTTTACACAGAATCTCTTACACACAGAAGCTTTTACACGCAGACGCTTTTACACATAGAAGCTTTTACATACATACGCTTTTACACACAGAAGCTTTTACACACATACGCTTTTACACACAGACGCTTTTACACACGGACACTTTTACACACAGACGCTTTTACACACACAGACACTTTTACACACAGACGCTTTTACACATAGAAGCTTTTACACACAGACGCTTTTACACACATACGCTTTTACAGACAGACGCTTTTACACACAGACACTTTTAGAACAGAAGCTTTTACACACAGAAGCTTTTTCACACAGAGACTTTTGCACACAGACGCTTTTACACACAGAAGCTTTTTCACAGAGACTTTTACACACAGACACTTTTACACACAGAAGCTTTTACACACAGACGCTTTTACACACAGGAGCTTTTACAAACAGACGCTTCTACACACAGACACTTTTACACACAGACACTTTTACACACAGACGCTTTTACACACAGAAGCTTTTTCACACAGAGACTTTTACACACAGACGCTTTTACACACAGACACTTTTACACACAGACGCTTTTACACACAGACGCTTTTACACACAGAAGCTTTTACACACAGACACTTTTACACATAGAAGCTTTTACACAGAGAAGCTTTTTCACATAGAGACTTTTACGCACAGACGCTTTTACACACCGACACTCTTACACACATTCGCTTTTACACACAGACGCTTTTACACACAGAGACTTTTACGCACAGACGCTTTTACACACCGACACTTTTACGCACATTCGCTTTACACACAGACGCTTTTACACACAGACACTTTTACACACAGGCGCTTGTGCGCACAGACACTT
>Ga0126342_10021123_pt1 | contig 10880 bp, 11 predicted proteins | sample Cyp1metagenome_FD_92528 | JGI IMG/M metagenome (GOLD analysis project Ga0126342, IMG submission 92528) | Coral microbial communities from Lord Howe Island, Old Settlement Bay, Australia - Cyphastrea 1 metagenome | ecosystem: Host-associated > Invertebrates > Cnidaria > Coral ... | reverse complement strand
CACGGGGGGAAAGTGAAAATTCTTAGCTTGGGGAGCCCCCACGGGGAAAACCACCCTTAGCCCCTCTCACGGACCGAAATAAACCTGCGGTGTGGGCGGCCACCCCACGCGAAGCGGGGTGAATTATATCCTCGTTTGGGATGCTGCAAAATTACCTCCAGTCATTGTTGGTTTTTGGGGATTGTTATTTGGATTTACATGGTTTACCACATTTTACCACATTCCATAGTACATATATATATATATGTAATGTCTCTTGACGTTGTCTTGGAGAACTTGTGCAAATGACTTGTGGCAAAGAGGTTCCAACAATCCGTTTTTTCGTGTGTGCCCGTATCCATTAAGGATGCGTTTTAAGGACTTTTTTCCCCACCCATTCCTCCAGGTGTCCGTTAAGCTTCCCAGGTTTGCACGGCGCTCCATTTCCTTGCCAGATCTTCCGACACTTCCAAAGATGGTGGCTTTCAAGCCTTGAGGGATGTTCACAAACTGCCTCAAACGGCTGGCAAGGTGCTTCAGCTATGGAAGGGGCTCCAAAAAAAGACCTCAATTTGTGGGGCTGGTATGGTATGGGCTGGTCTGAAAAAGTGGCAATCGAATGGAGAAAACGGTGATATATACATCACTGGATTTTCAGGCTGGCCTATATGTTTTGAGGCAAATCCGGATGGGGACCCACTTAATCGCATTGACATGAGTGCATTTTCAAAAAATAGGTTGGTTTGAATGTAAGCGCCAAAGTCTGGAGTTTTTACCCATCCCCACATGACACCGAGATACTCCATGATACTCCCATGCCCCTGAGATTAAAGACCATGCCCTCACGAAAATATTCATCGTGTTCAAAAAAAAGGAATTCCAATGAAGTCTATGAAATCTCAGGATTCCATTAATGGGGGTCCCGGGGTCAACAGGTTTGAATGGTATTTCATGGGCTGACCTGGGATGACCGTGGCCAGGTCGAGATCATTGAGGCACCAAGGGGCACCAATGCTGCACAGACAGAGTGGCGCCAACACGTGGCCGCATGCTGCCAACGAATTGCCACGGCCTCGAATTGCGCAGCAGAAATGATAGGAGGCATGGCGGCCAAAATGTGTTTCTGAATGATTGGTTTGTTTCTTCAGAGGGGCATCCACCCATATGGGTTTAAATGTGCAGCAATAAGAAGCCAGCCATACTTTTACCATCTTTTACCATCCATTTTTGGTAAGTCATTGGTGATGGATTGTTGGATTTACCACATCAAAAAAAATCATGTCCGCAACTTCCGCAAGAACTTGCTGCATAGCTGCCCTGGTAAGGCAGTTTAGTCCTTTTTGGCGACGCTGCAGCGCGTGAATCTGCACAGCTTATCCTGCCATGGATCGTTGAGCAGGCAGGCAATGCCTTGGCATCGCTTGTGCCAAAGCACCTGGGCGAGGGAACCAAGGGGTGGCTGGTGCCCTGGCTCGTCAGCGAAGTGTTGCTTTACTTCACTAGTTGCACGAGGGTTTATGGTAGCAAACGTAACTAGTGGTAAACCAACACTTATGAATTATCATGATATTTACATGATCATTACACAAATAACACTAGTTTATCATGATAATTATATCTCTAGTCCATGGGGTTGGTAAACCAGCAAACGTAACTGGCGGGCATCACCTTGTACTGCAAGAGCGGGGCATACCCCAAAAAGCTACGAAGAACCGGGGAACGTGATGATTTACTATGGGATGTTGAGTATGATGTTGAAATAATTTGGCAAATGCATGCAAATTCAAACTGCCCAACAAAGTCATATAATATATATATACATATTGTTTACTTGACCATCCCCTGTTTTAAAGTTCTTGGGGGCTGATAAGAATGAGCCATACTCGTTTGTTTGCGTCCAGGTTGGTAGAAATCGCGTTTTTTTCAGGTGGGGTGTTTTTCCGACATATGGGCTCCCCCAGACCATACCAAACCAGTGTTTTTGATTGTTTTTGGGGTTATAAAAGGAAGAAAAGTGCATCAGAAATGGACATTGTTGATCTGGCTGGTTCCAACACGGTGCCCATGAGTTCCGCAAGAAGGATTTGGATGATGATCCAGAGTGATTCAGTTTTTTTGGGGCAACCCATCCCAGGTTTGGTACAAAAGATATCGAAAGGTAAATGTACAGGAATCCCCCTTAGGTTATTTTGCATTTAACTATTTGGATTTGGAAAAAGATCTTGGGTGCCCGTGTTTTCCTTGAACCTAATCCATTGAAACCACTGATGTGTTCACCGGTCCTGGCAGCGCCAAGGGTCGATCTGGCAGAAGTGGAGCTCACCGAGGAAGAAGTGAAGATGCTGACAGTGAACATCATCCAAGAGGCTGGGTTGAGGGCCGATATCCAAGGGGTGTGTCTCAAAATGGGGTTATACACTTATACCATCTTATACCCCAAAACGGCTATATCGATGGGATACCAAAAAAAAGAAATGTGATCGACTAATTCTTCGATTTTAGAGGCTATTTTCAGACATGACTCCATGTGTCGGAGATTTGTCGTTTCGAGTTGTTTTCATGGGTAAATTGATGATACCCTCCGGTAATCACAAGGGAAAATCCATGAACATTTGCCGTTTCTAGTTAGTTTCTACATTAAACCCCACATTTCCTACAAGATGTCCCATGATGTTCGATCACCAAACTAACGTCAGGCCCATGACAAGCCAACAAAAGAGAAAGAACACCATTCTGTTATGTAAGGGCTACGTGAGGGGATTTTCCCACAAAATGGGGTTTTACATGGTTTTATATGGTACAGTACCAGTTTAGGTAATTACTGTATGTGAAATGGCCAGTGAAGCATGATCCAACAAGATACTCTGAATGGAATTTGTCATTTATGTCTCACTTCCCTTTCGACATGGCCAGGTTGAGAAAAAGGCGAAGGCCTACATCTTCCTGCGAGATGACAACAGCCAGTACCTGTACAAGCATGGCGACAGCATTGAGTTCCTCTACCGACAGCACCAAGGAGACGAAGGCAAGTGGTGCCGGGGTACCTTTGTGCGCAAGTGCGTGGGTGCCACGCATCAAGCAAAGATACGGTACCAGCACCAACAGCGAGATCTCGAACATGTTGCCAGCTTGAAACTGGGCATTGATCGTTAGATCAATGTTGATTTTACATTTTTTTCTGCTATATGTTTCTTCCTTTGCTTTGGTTGTTGTTTTCCTTGATTTATGATGAACACCACACTTCTGAGCACTTTTTGAACTCAGCTCCCTGTGGCGATCGCTCCGGGGTGCTCAGGAAAGACGTCCGGCCAGACGAGTCACAGCGAAAGGCCCCCGCCGTCTGCGTCTACAGCCGCTTCTCGCGTAGCAGCGGCCGTGGTGGCGTCACAGTCGTGGCACGCTGCTTAAAGGCGGCCCTTCGTGATGCCTTGGGGAAAGCATCCACTGGCCAAGGCCTGGATCTTGACACACAAATGGTCACACAGAATTGACATCATGTGACACCAAACAGGCTCAAGAGAGAAACAACATGAAAGAAAATTGTTGGTGGTGTGGGGTTTGCTGTCTTATGATGCGTTGTGGTGGTTTCATTGATGTTGGGAGCTTCAAACTATCCGATTCGGGCATTCTGTTTTTGAAGGTGCGGGTTGTTTCCATCCTATTTGTCACATTTTGTCACATATCTTAAGGTTGCCCCTCGCAAGGACGAAGGAAGGGAGGAGGAAAGGCCCAAAGCTCGACGTGGAAGAATGACTGGCCAAACAGAGACGACAAGAAAGAGGACTGGAAGAAGCAAGACGACTGGAAGAAGGATAACTGGAAGAAGGAGGAGGACTGGAAGAAACAAGAAGACTGGAAGAAGAAAGACGACTGGAAGAAGGAAGAGGACTGGAAGAAGCAAGAAGACTGGAAGAAGAAGGACGACTGGAAGAAAGAGGAGGACTGGAAGAAGCAAGAAGACTGGAAGAAGGAGGAGGACTGGAAGAAGCAAGAAGACTGGAAGAAGGATAACTGGAATAAGGAGGAGGACTGGAAGAAGCAAGAAAACTGGAAGAAGAAGGATGACTGGAAGAAGCAAGAAGACTGGAAGAAGAAAGATGACTGGAAGAAAGAGGAGGACTGGAAGAAAGAGGAGGACTGGAAGAAGCAAGAAGACTGGAAGAAGACGACGAAGGAGGACTGGAACCAAGACCGAGGCTGGCATAAGAGGGAAAGCTGGAATCAGCCCAGTGGCTGGCAGAAGGCTTGGAAAGCTGAAAAAAGCTGGCAAAAGGAAGCTGGCCAACAAGGGGACCAGCAGAACTGGCAAAATGACCAGAAAGACTGGCGACCAACAGAGGATCGGCAGGGTCATGGACAAGAAGACGCTGATGTTGGGCAAACTGTCCAACCCGAAGCTGGCTGATGATTTCCAGTTATTCTCTGTTTTTTTGTTGTTTCTTTCAGCATTTTAGTTGGGAAAATCATCAGAAAAACTGGATGGGTGGCTCAACCAGCAACAAGGAAGCATCCCAAGCCTCTGCAAGCAAGAACTCATGGCAAGGCAACTTGGTTTGGTTGACGGGCATGGCCTTGCTGATGAATTTAAGTTCCTGAACTTGATTCTCCATGTGGCCAGATAGGTGTGAATTCCAGGTTAGCTTGAAGGTCGCGCAGAAGCAGTGAACTGATGCTGACTTATTTTTTTTGTGGCACTGACACCATGATCATGCCTTGCTGTCAGCTGCACGTTGATCCCTGACTGCTGGCGGAGGCAATGGAGAGGAGACCAAAACAGAGGACCAGAAAGTTGCGGAAGAGACTGCCCCTGAAGCTCCTGCTGAAGAAAAGTAGCCAGCAGGAGCAACACCAGCTACTGGTGGAGGGAACCAATTGTACAAAGACAACCAGCTGCTTTTGAAGCAAGCCGTGCGAGAGGACAGCGAAAACTTGCACCATGAAAGCGCTGTCTGACTCAGATCTTGATGTTTGTGAGGGATGTCAAGTTTGACACATACCTCAAACACGCACCGCCATCAGCATGCTAAGGTATCTCAAAGGTTGGAGAAGATAAGAGTCGGTTGGACAGTCGCCGGTGCCTTTCTAGCACAACACGTACGAGTGTCACCCATCAAGGTACTTTCAAGACATGAGTCCCATGTCTGGAAGAATGAACACCTGGATACGGCGAAAGAACCAAAATGAATAGATCAAGCATTTATATACATACTATCATACTATTATTTGGATGTATATGTGTATATCTGTATAAATATATATATATATATATCAATAAATAAGTGTATATATATATATATATTGAGTTCGATTTTCTGATGGGCGTTTGTCATCGGGGGGGTACCCTCGGCTTCTTGAAAGCCTGAAAATTCTCCGGCCGTGACATGTTGGGACTCATCAGCAGGCTCACTACTGGGCTCACTAATGGGCTCGTCTTGGGGCGTCTTGGGGCATCGTGGATCACCAAGGCGATCTTCCTCTTCGACCGGCTGCTCGGATGAACTTTAGACCTTGGCATTCAACACAGTGCTTACAGGGAGATCATTTTAAGAGAGTTCGTTTGACTCTGTGGACATCTTTCAGCAATGATGCTCGACTGTTTCTTTCCATTTTGCAGCTCTGTTGTTCGGTGGCGAGGAACAACAGGATCCGTCATAGAGGTTGATCTGACTGGTGAGTTGTGACCAGCCTGTCCTGAAACCAGGGAAACGCGCCATCTTTTGATTCCAAAAGCGGTCTCCGACTATGGCGCTACGCTGGGACGAACTCCGCCATCGAATTCAAGGATTTTTAGTTTCGATAGATGCAAACTTTCAGCTGTGAGCTGATCAATTCGCAAAGGACAACAAGTTGGCTGCCGCTGTCTTTCGGTCGGTGGTGTGTTTTAAAAAACTAATTAGACTATGAACACCCCCTAGATTAGAAGTCATTGTTTATTGGGTCTGTTCACTTGGGGGTCCCATGATGGTGTTCTTTTATTTTGGCGGGAATTCGTCCAAAAATGGCGGGGATGTGCCAACTCTCCTTCTCCTTCGCTGGTGGACGAGCGGTGTGGCAGGTGGCAGTTGTTGTTCTGCGAGCCATGGGTGTCCACATCTCGGGTGCACGTTCGAACGTGCACAGCTACTATAGCATTACTGGCTGCTTGCTGGTGTCAATCATGTTTCATGTTCAACCCTAGGGATACTGAGCCGAAAATGGCTTTACTGCCCCACCAGTTGGTTTTGATGTTTCGACACACCGGGTGCAAACCGGTAGTACCCCATCGCCTTGGCCCTCTTAAGGTCCTTCAGATCAGCGATCTGCTGACACGCGTGCCATGCTCAAGGGGGAGCAGGGCACCTGTTCGGACACACAAAGATCTTGTCATTTTTGTACGAATCTGAAACTTGACAATTACTGTTTACCTATAGCATCCTATAGCCATGCAGGGCTCTTTCTGAAGCAGTGGGTATGGGTCCAGATTGATCAGATTACCAATGCTCCCAACTACAAGTTGTTGGTGGTAGCTTGCTAAATTTTCCTGCACCAGCAAGCAGCGCTCGCTAACCTTGCAGACTGGCCCTGATGCTGGACAATCGGGCATGGGTTGGAACCAACAGTTGGGGAGTTTAACAACTAGTGAGAAATTAGAGTCTACATCACTGATTAAACTTATCTTATGTATTACAATGTTGATGTAAGTAATGCTTAAATAGGGCAACTCAAATATTTACCTAATTTAAGTAGCATATTACAATCATTTCTCTGGGGATTTGCCCCATGTCCATGGCATGTGAGGCCTTGATCTTTATTCCGCTTTTCCTGAGCTTTCTGATGAGCGCACATCGAGCATCGGCTGGGACCTCCAGGGCTTCTGTTCATGGATGTGCTCCATGGATAATGAACGAGCATGCTATTCGCCTAGTCGCCATGTGTCCCCTTTTGTCCCCAAAACGCTGATTTGTTTGGCAAAACTGACAATTTCAACTGGTCACACTGCCCATCCGCAAAGAAGTATGGATGCAATTGCTTGGAGCGAGGTTCTTCCTGAGGTAAAAGATGGTGTTGCCTGCTGCCCAGCACATCTCTTGATGGGCAAATGTGAAGTGTGTTTTTTCTCCAGCAGTAGCATGCTGTAGCTGGATGAGGTGAAATTTCTGAGCAGCAAATTGTTGGTCAGCCTGGGCAATCTTGCCTTCCCAATTTTTGTCCACTCCTCAGCGAGTGTCGGAAAAACCGCGACGGCAGAGGTCGCAGAACTGCCTTAGTTGAACTACGGAAGTACGGTCCGTTGGTGGAACTGAGGTGGTGCACGGACCACTTGGGCAAGTGTTTTACAAGAAGGCCCACATCCGCCACCACGAACCCTATCCACGGGCAATGAATGGTTTTTACTTTTGCACAGACACTGCTTGGTGATCTCAAGCCTTTGTTTTATTGTGCGGGCTTGAGATAATTCACCCCAAGTGGCTAATTTGCCTCGGGTCCTTCAAGCCTCCTACTAACGAATATGCCAGCCTTGATGATGCCATACCATGAAAACTGACCGATGGTTCAAATGGTTCATGTTAATCCAGTTAGGGATGGGCCAAAGAAGGACTATGTTGTTGTTTTTATGTTTTTGTTGGAGGCTGGGTTGGTTATAACATAACTTATGCCACATTAAACTCCGTCCCAAGTCCACTTCTGTTGAAAGCACCGGATTCGGACTTTGGGCGTAGGTCATTGCCACGAAACTCTTCGGAGGGACCATGTTGGCAGTGGTTGGTCCACAGTATTTGCCTCGGGCTGGACATGAACAGACCCCATGCGAAATCAAAGTTTTCCCAGGGAGCTCATTGACTCATGATTATTGTGAATGGTTTGTACGTAAATCGAGTTCTACCGAGTTATGGCTAGTGACTACCCATGTTCCTTGGGCCTGGATACCATTTCTGGCTATTTCTTGTATGCTCATCATGGTGAGAGAGCCCAGGTTTTTCTATGTCTACCTGGCCACTGTGATGATGGCTGCCTGGGCCGGGAAGCCCAAACAGGCGGCTTTAGCGGCGAAGCCGAATCCGCCGAATCTGCGCCGGCTGAGGTGCTGCAGAAGGCCTTTCTTTCCAACAAGCAGGCTCCACCTACAATGTTCATTGATTTTGTCGCCCAACTTCTCATACTTTGATTTATACAGGCCATTTGTATCCATTTCTGGTAAATTTGGGGATGATTTGTGATGATTTACTGTTGCATTGCTGACATTAAGACTTGGGACCTGTGCGCCATGATGCGCCATGCAGGTGAGCTCCCTGTCCGGCAAGGTTGTGGACAAGCTTTCCAAGCCACTCAGCAGATCTCAGCAGATCTTTCCTTCGTCCAGGATGGTTTAACAGTTTAACCTATCTTATTGGAATTTAATGGTGCTTTAATTGGGATTTCATGGAAGTTTAATGGTGTTTCATGCGGGTTTAATAGAAATCCAGCTGTGGATTGAGATCAATCTTGACTGATTTTTGCCAAAGTCCCAGCTAATGGGCAGGTCGGTCCCAAATCTACGGTAATAGGAAATTATCATAGCTAATCTTTACATTGGGGGCAGCCCCCTGATGAATCAACAGCGTCCGTTATCAATCCACAATTCAGATAAATGGATACTACTTGGGCACATCTCTTAACGACCTGGCCAAGGCCACCATTTGTTAACGGATGGTTAGGATTACTGTAACAATTATTCCCATGTTTGTTGCGTTAAAATGAACAGGATCAGCTTGGTTCTGAGCTTGGAGGACCCACCTAGTCGCTGATTTACAACCTTGGTTGGTCGCCCAAGCGTAGATGGTAGGATGTCCCGTAGCTGGTTTAGAAAGGTCATTTTGCTCGGTGGCTCACTTGTGGTGAAGCAGATCTGTCGTGATACGCTATGATTTGCTTGTTGCCGCTTCAATGATCTATCCATGTGGGTGGCTTTCATATGTTTTAATGGAAATGATCCTATGAACTTTGGCGGTTCATTGAGTTCACTGCACGAAAGTTGGACCTGACAGGCTCTTCCCATGAGACATCATGAGACGGAGGAGCTCTGGGTGGGGGACACCAAAAAAGATCATGGGAATCATGGGATGCATAGTGGGGATTTTCGTTTAGAGCATTGATATGTGGCCAGATCCAACTGATCCCAAAATCAAGTGTTTTGTCATCATGTTCCGCACTAAAACCGCGAGTGCAGCTGGGAAATCATCCATGTTCAGACCAAACTACAAGTTTGCTGCCCAGGAAGGTGACAACTCTGATGCCAGATTTTAAAGATAGGGATGTGGAGGCTCAGAGGATTTCGCAAAGCATTTCCTCTGGGAAGATTTGAACGTATCCTTTTTTTGACTCGCCACACCAGCGGGTGAGGATTATCTATTGAATTTTATTGATCTATTCCTGAAGTGTGTTCTCCAAAAGGGTCTGCCATTTGCATTAATTTCCATTCATGATATGAAAAGCCAATGCAATCGAATTTAATATCAGCAAAGGGCGTGGGAAATTACAAAATTACAGGACCTATCTGATTTGACGCTCTACATTATTATACATCTCATCAACTGCGGAATCATACAATTAAATCCAATTAAAATATTTATACAGGATAATATTTATCAACCCCCCCAAGAATCATCATAATTGCCTTTTTTCAGCCGCGGCGAGTCACGAGACTGTGCGACATACAAACGTGTACCAGCAACCCAATTCAAAAACAAATAAGCAAAACGATAAAGGAAAAAAGGAGAGAACAAACACACAAAACAAAACACACATCCATTGGATCGTATCGCCTGTAAAAAAAAAATGCAGTGTACACTATACAGCAGCTGGAGGTTGGTAGTCAGGCAAATACGAACTGGTGGAAAAAATAATTCTCACCACCTCCAAATGTAAAATTGCCAATATTTTAACAAGTATCCTAAAAATCCTCGGAAAAGGGGTTCAAAAAGACCAATTTAGGACACCTTATTTTTTGATTCAATTTGTCATGGAAGGCTTTAGCACTACCCTTTAAGAGATCTTTATGATGATTAATGGATGCAAGACGGACAATTCGGAACCTATATCTATAGGCAATCAAATAAACAGTTCGCTCGCTAGCAAAGAACGAAGCGGATTCATGCGGATTCGACATTAGGATTATTTTGGAAAAGGGAATTGGGGACAGGATAATTTTTTGGATATCTTGGATAAATATGATGGAAACGTATCGACGCTCATGGAAACGTATCGACGCTCAGAAACTGGTAGAACCGGATTTGATTTTTTAAATGGATTTGTTTATATTGTTTAGCTAATTTTGATATATTGGAAGAGAAAAAAAAAAATGTATTGTATTTCCAAAAAATGAATTTCTCTGGATGATCCAAAGAAATTATTATAATAATATTTATTAATGGTTCTTAATATTTTTTTATAAAAAATTATTAAATTATAAAGATATTTTTAATTTATTATATGGAGAAAAATAGTAATATTTATTTAGGATATATATACATATAATTTTTAATAATTAAAAAAATAATATAAATAATATATTTTAAATAAGGAAAAATTGATATTTTATATAATATTTTTGGAATTTGGGGTATGGAATTTAAAAATATAGAAATTATTAAAAATTATAAAGAATAAATAATATAAATAATTTATTTTCTTATTTATTTTAATATATTTTAAAAATTCTAATTATATTTAATTATTATTTATATTATAAATAAAAATAAAGGAAAAAAAAAATATTATAAAATATTGATTTATTAAATATTATTTATTGATATTATAATTTAAATATATTTTTAAATATATTATTTATATTAATTAAATATAATATATATATATATTGAATTATAAATTTATAATATTATTGATTTATTTTTATAAAAATATATTAATTTAGAAATATTAAT
>Ga0126342_10021122_pt1 | contig 10880 bp, 5 predicted proteins | sample Cyp1metagenome_FD_92528 | JGI IMG/M metagenome (GOLD analysis project Ga0126342, IMG submission 92528) | Coral microbial communities from Lord Howe Island, Old Settlement Bay, Australia - Cyphastrea 1 metagenome | ecosystem: Host-associated > Invertebrates > Cnidaria > Coral ... | reverse complement strand
TCATTGCACACTATGCAATCTTGAAGGGGACAAGAACAGCCCTTACCATGCAGCTGGATTTACTGCTTGCTAGTCACTTTTTGAACAAGGCTTGCGAGTGCCATTGTCCTGCCACAGTCTTTTTTGCTTTTACACAAGGCTGTTGATCTTTCCCCTACATCCATGGTTCATGGACTACTAATCATAGGGACGAACTGCCCTCATCACGACAGGAACGCGAATCTCTCCATCCCAGCCCCTTGAATCGCAGCGGTAGTACTGGGTAAACCATGGATGGGTACTTTAGAGTTTTGGTTTTGCTGTAGATGGATGTGTGTGTGTATTTATATATATATATATATAACTAATCAGCTAAAAAGCTTTATTAGATTTTATGATTTGCAGTGGTCCATCCGAGACTGGCCTTGATTGGCTTCACCAACATTGACAGGGTTCAGGATTGAAGGCCATGTGATTCACGGGTCAAGTTCTCTGTGTTAGTTTTCAGACGTCCATTTGGGGGTGTTCATAGTCATGGGGGATCCCCAAAATGATTGTTTTTGTCCGCCTTTGACGTTTATAGTGGAAATCCCCCTCAAAAAAGGATGATTTAGGCAGGGGTACCCCCACTTTAGAAGTACAGATGTATGCAGCATACATGGGGATGGAAGCAAGCCTGATGGTATTTTAACCAGCAAAAATTAGGATAAAGCCAACAATGATGGATGACCAGTGAAGACAGAGAGGTTATCAGCAAACATGCGTGGACAGAAAATCCAGATGCATCCTGGATGAAATTAGGACCGTGTTTAAAGACAAGGTGCCCCTAAATCCATTGATTACCCTCTGGTGAACTAACATAGCAATGGAAAATCACCATTTTTCATTGGAAAATCCACTATTTCTATGGCCATTTTCCATTGCTATGTTAGTTCACCAGAGGGTAATCATCATGGTTTGCCTAACCTTGCCGTATCATCGAGACTGGCCACTTCTCCAAGCCATGGCCATCATCCTACGTTGGTGCTGCAATCCATCGTTGGTGACACACCCATCTTGGGTGTATCAATGTTATCCCAGTTATATAATAGATAAGCAACCATAGATTATCCAGATAATACTAAGATGGTTCTATAGCTCAACAATATAGCCTCCAGTAATCAGCTCTGTTTGGAAAATCCCCATGATCTTCCCAGCTATAAACCTCTATGGTTCGGGCTACTTCCCACCATGTTGACACCGGCTATGCAAAGGGTTGCCCAGTGCCAAACGACCAAGGCGTTTTTGGCGAACAAGGCCGGGAAGGCTTTCTGCAGCATCGAGTGCATCGCATGCTGCCAGGGCTCCCAGTCCCATGTGGGGCGCCATCTATTTGGAGGATCATCCCATGGTCCTCGGAACAAAACGATGATCGAAGGCGACTGGAAGATCCCTGAACTGACCCCACTTACTACCCACTGGGATCCTCCAAGTAGGCTTTTTAAGCTGTTGGAGGTTTAAGGGACGACTAGAAGTAGAATTCTCCTCAACAAAGTCATCCCGTCAGGACCTACCACCCTACCAGCTGTAGCTGCCGCGCTTGCTGTTGATCACTGGAAAGTCGAAAAATCCGAGTTCCAACTTCAATTCCTTTAGTTCAAGCGGATAGGTGGTTGAACTGCCCTGTGGTTGATTGCCCAAAGTGAGTTAATGTGGGGAAAACAATGCCATAAACCATCCCGCAAATTACCATTTTTATAGGTGGTCTGCTTACCATTCCCAGTCATGGGTGGCCAACATGACATTGTTTTACCCACATGAGTTGTGATGATTGCTCCAAATCATGAGCATTTATTTGCTTCATTTCAATATTTTGACTCACGTTATCCACACTCCTCCTAGGATGTTTCCAATTTGGATGGTTCACTTCTTTTTGCGATGCATGCAACAACAAGACCATTTCATGGCTCCCATTTCATGGCTCAGGCAAGCGCAAGCAAGGAGCTTCAGCGATGCAGAGTTGGCGAAGTTTGGCGGGATGAGTTTCAAGGAGCAGTTCACCTTTCTGGGTTTGCTGGCGAAAATCGGAATGGGATGACCACCCTGTTCTGCTGGGCTGTTTCCTGCACCCAAGGATGGAAAAAACATGGAAAAACAGTAGGCTACCCGTGTAATCATGATTTGGCCTAGCAGAGATTGATGGCCATTCCAGAGAGGAATTGTTTTTTGTATCCAAGAATACCAACAATTGATGGATTTTTCGCGCAAACACGCTCCCTCGTCCGAATCGCTTTTTAATAGAACGAAATATAGAGGCTAGTGATGGAATAGTAATTTAGGAATTCTTCGAGGAAATGGTTTTGTCAATGAATCGTGAATGCGAAGTCTCCCAAATTGATAGATGTAAAGTTTTACATAAATAGTAGTGATGTGTGAGGAGAAAAAATGGATATAGACAATTTGAATATAGCTGTGTAATTCACACTGCTCATATTGATTATAAAGTATGTAAATAAGTTGCGCTATACGTGTGAACTGGGTGATGCATGATTGATGTTGTGATGTGCGAAATAAGGTTGCTATGTAGATTTGCACGTAGTTAGACGCTCTTAATATTTTTAACCAACAATTTGAATGGATGATACGCTTGAACAAAACTTGTGGCTCCAACCAGACGATGGGAACAGAAGATTGTTGGCAAGAAGGCATTGTAACAAGCATCAATAAACCGAATCAACCATGATAAACCCATGGATATATGGACATACACATGGTTACATGCAACAAACTTGTATGCACATACAATATACACGTGATATATATATATATATATATACACATGATACACCTATCAGTATGCACCTCTGTGACCATTCTATGACATGTGTGTGTGTGCGTCTGTTATGTACATATATATATATATATACAAGGTGGTGCCCCCAAGATAGCTAAGTTGGTGAACATAACTCCAATAGCTATGGTCTATAGGTGATATATCGAACTAGTTGTCATGGGCTTTACAAACCAATTTATAGATTTATAACTTAGATATAGTTATAGATATCGTTTTAGATATAGTTATAGATATATACCAATTATAGTTATTGGCTGATACATCTATAGTATTCGAACTAGTTCACGTTTGGGCACCACCTGATAGCCCTGTTCCATCAGGGGTCGCCCAGGTGTGGCAGGCCCCAAGGAACAATCCGGGGAGATGTCGAATCTCTTTGGAGAGATGGGACGGACAGGCGGCGCTTTGGTGCTGTTTCCCTTCCCGGGAGATGGGAAAATACACTGAACGTTCCCGGGAGAGCATGGGAAAATGCTGGTTGAATGATGATTTTTTCATGATTTCAGATGGGAAAATGACATTTTTCAGATCGGATTTCATGAGGGGGATTTAAATTGGCGATTGTTCACTGGACGGTGCCCCCAGTTAGTTGTGTTTGTGATAAACCCCATGACTACCATAAACCATAGAATTCAGCCACAATTCAGCCACAAAAATATCTCAACTGAACGCTATCGACTGGGGGGCCCAGCCTGTAGGGAAAATGACATTTCAATGGGGATTGAAGCAACCCATATGGTGATGTAATGGTGATATAGTGGTTGAATGGGGATAAAATGCGATGAACCCAGGCAGTAAATGGGATTTTATGGGGTTCAAACAGATTTATTGGTGATTTGATGGGATATCACCATGAAACCAGGTTGTTCATGAGAAAATTGTCAGCTTCGCAACTTTAGGGGAGTTGTTCATTTTGTTCAGCGCTGCACTTGGGCGAGAAAAAACACCACTTTTTGGACGCTCAGGACACGTTTGGTACCCTTCTGTTCACCACAAAATTGGTCAATAGGTGGCATTTCTAGATGTTCATCCTGCCTACAAAGTGGGGCCCCCTAGATAGCTAAGTTGGTTTATAACTCCGATAACTATGGTTTATGGTACCTATAACTATAGTTAATGGGGTTTATAAACCATCTTATAACTGGGGGGCCCCACATTGTATGATCATGCTTTGACACGAGGAACCGGGGTTCAAGGCATCTTCGAGCTGCCGGTTCTGGCTTCCAACTGGGACTTCATTTGTTGATCCGACTTCATTTCTTAATTAAGATCCCAAAATTTGAATCACCATCAATTACACCTTAACATTATGACCCATGTATAGCAGTATAGGTAATGATCATCCCGTTTATTTGTAATCACCATGAACTATATCAATGAAACTATACAATATGTGTGATCATTTTCCGTGATTATATTATCATCTCTAATATTATAAATATCATAGTATATCAGATAATTCAATATTATAATCGGAAACAGTAATTATAATACTGAATATGATATTGAATTATCTATGATATACCATGAAATTTCTGGGTAAATTATAACGACCTCACTGTTCTCCCTTACTGGAATCATGGCTTATAGGGGAAATCATCCCCAAATGGCCTTAATTCAGGCTAGTGAAATATTATAATTTACCCACATGTTTTATCTTAGGTATATCACTTTCTTGTTTGCGCTCGCAGGTTATATTCAGCGTCGGATCCACCGCCGTTTGCATGACGCCATTCAGGGCTTGGCAGATGAGGTGCCGAGAAACGCACAAAACCCATGGGTACTACATATATATATATATATATTAATATATCTTTTATATATATGTATACATATGCGTGTGTGTGTTGATATTTATATATGCTATGAATATATGTATTAATATATATTTATTTATTTATGTTAATATTATATATATAAATATATGTATATTAATATGTATATATATATATCAATATGTATATATATATATATATATGTATATTAATATGTGTATATATATATATATATATTAATATGTATATATATATATATATATTAATTTATATATGTTAATATATTATATATATATATATATATGTTAATATATTATATATATGTAAATATATATTACATATAAGTCATATTATATATATAGTAATATAGTATTACGTATGGTTTTAGACAAAAATGATTGTTGATCCTCCAGTATCACAGCTACTGTCATAAACACTTGGCTTATGATCCCATCCTCACGACCTCGCCGCATGCCAAATGGGCTTATGGTGAAATGAAATGAATCACCCAGTAAGACGATGATGTTGATATGACTCTCAGGTATTTTGTGCTGTGATTTGTCAAAGCAACAGTTATTTGGATGCGTCCAAAAAAGGTCAAAGCCTCAGAATGACCATTCGAATGAGAAAATGTCTTCAGACCCCATTTCAAAAGGCCAGTGTTAACGGATGCCGACGAGATCGCGCAAAGATCCATTACTGATTGGTAAACCATTAATCCATTCCATTCCGTTAAAATTCCCATGAACCCATTAAAACACTCAAAATTTCGATTAAAATGACCATGTTTTTTCCAATATCATCATGTTTATCATCTATAAATATGGACCATTTTTCATCGTCAAATAACTTGAGGTTACCATGTCTGTTGGTAAAACAAAAAGCATCCCTGGTGGCCGCTGTGCGAGGACGTCTTTGCGTTGAGACAACAAAGTTTCAACGAAGCTCGGTGGCCACTGCATCATGGGTTCATTACTTCCCAGTTTGAAGCGGGAAATGGCCATGATGAGCATCCCGTATATATATATATATATGTGTGTGTGTGTTGTTTATTGATTTAAATTTATATGTGTGTGCTTATTCATATTTCTCATCATATTCATGTTTGTTAATGTTATTTACTTGTCTATTTACAGGCCCTGCGGGATAAACCGGTGGAATCATGGACTTACCATGTGGAATCTCGTAGCCATCTCACTCCCCAATGGCCCAGGAACAATTCCGAACGCTGGGCCAAGATGAAAATGTGGACCTTAATGGAAATCCGTCGCATGGCTGGTGCCATGGGTTGATGCAAGTTGAAAGGTTGGGATGCTGCGACGATGGGATAGTTTAGTACTAACTCTTCTGCTGTTTTCATGGGGATAGAACAACCAAAACTAGCTGACAAGGGGGCATCTAAGTTTTTCTATGATAGCTGACATCAGGACGGATTCTCTGCGTCCTGATTTTCAACTGGGGCTAGTGGGACGTCCTTGAAATATGCAGCTCTCCATACTTTGCACAAAAACAGATCATCCTATTTAACACAACAATTCCTTAAGCTATCAGCGGCTACCAGATGTAGAAAGGGGATGAAACAGCATTATAGATCAACCCTTCACAGGAAGAAGCGATTTTAAAGTGGATTATGGGGCACACTTACTAAGGATTGTACGTTAGCTGACAGTGGCAGAGCTTTCAGCGGTGATTTGTCACATATTTGGAAGATATCGCCGCAACCAACACCCATCCATTCTTGTGATGTTTAAAATCCTCAAAAATTATATTTTCCCACCAAAGACCACGCAAAGACCACGATTTCAATAGATGTGCAAGCCTCAAATATGACGTGCAAAAGTCAAATATGCGTTAAACCTGGGAAGATCCCGCTCATGGCTTCCAAAAATTCTGGGAATAAGTTTGGATTTATTTGGACCCCTGAAAGAATATCCTCATTCTTTTCCAATGTTTGTTGCCTACATCCAAATCATAAAGCCCTTTGAGAAAGCCTGATTCTAATACGTAGATCCTCAATTTTTGTTGCTTAGTCTTCCATGTTGGTGATGAAATTCTGCATTGTTGTTGGCAGAATCCCTAAGTTTGCTATGATATTCCCAATTTGTCTTAACCGATGTTGAGCTCCGAAAAACATCAATGCCATGTCTGGTGTGTTGGTGAAAGAAACGATGTTTCCACACCTTTTCCGTGGTTTGGAAACCCCAAATTTGGAACCAAAAAACACAACCAAACTTGTGAATTGATAACCCATATCCAAACTTCTGCAGCTTATCATCCTTTGTATCCCGGTTAGATCTCCAGAAACAATGGTCTAACTCCAAGGTTTGGCAAAGAAAGTCGCGAGTCCTACATCCAAATCCACGTCCACCGGAAGCTGCACGGCCATGTGGCCAAGATGAGTGACGAGGAGCGCGCAAAAATGGGACATTCACCGGGAAAAAAGTGATGGATTTCACCAAGATTTATATCGGTGAAATGTGGATAAATGTGGCTGTTCTGCATATTTTTTAAACTGGGTCAGTTTTAATGGTTAATGATGGTTAAGCCATATTTCTGATTGATGATCTTTAATTTATTTGTTATTGTAGTGATGTTGTCAATAGTGACCAAAAACAACGTCGTGGGATTTGTTCAATCAGGGTTTCAACCAACAATCAGATGGGAATTGAAGCAACAAATAATGAATTTACCATAATTTACCTTTGTGAACCCTTCAAAGCTTTGGGAAAATGCCTGGCCTGGGCAGGGCAATATCCGCAGCCACGAGATACAGATTTTGTCATGTTGTGTAAATTGAGGGCTGGCACTCTGGGAAAAGCACTTTGGCAAAGTCTCATGACACTTTCCCCAAGGGAAACTTGGAAACCTCCCTTTGTTTCTAGCGGTGATGAAGTTCAGATCTTGACGGCTTTCATGCGCGGCACCGCTACAGTGTCGTTGAGCGCCGTGGGTGCTGGTGAGGAGCGCAAGTAGGATAAAATGTGCGTGTGATCAGTTGCCTTTGCCTATATATATAATATATTATATATATATATATACATATATATATATACACTATATATTTAATATATATATATATATACATACGTTTCTCTATATCTTGGTCTACGTCTATGTATCCCTGTGACTTTTTTTCCAAGCCGCGGATCGAATGCAGGAGGTCTTCAATCTCGGCAAGTTAGGTCCGGCTGGGTGTTCACCGCAGTGGGACGTGCCACACGGGATTTGATGGTGATATGGGAAGATTTGATGGGGATCGAATGGGATTAAGCGGGATACAAATGGGATTTTAATGAGTTGACCATGGTGAGAAACCGTCGGATTTTTTTACGGGAACCATGGGTATTTGATATTCATCATTAAGCAGTTCATTGGGATTTCATGGAAAATCACCATGGTCAGGATATGGTCAGGTCAACCCTGTGTCATCAGCTCTATGGCTGGGAGATCCCCAACTACATGGGAGGGTTCAATGGGAAAATCATCTACCCTCTGGTAATTTAACATAGCTATTGAAAATGGCCCATAGAAATAGTGGATTTACCCATTGAAAATGGTGATTTTCCATAGTTGTGTTAGTTTACCAGAGGGTAATTGACGCCGAGATACAACACGTAAACCATCATAGACCCATATCTTCCAAGCTTCCAAGACATTGTTCGGGTAATCAGACCCACCATTTTTAAGGGATGATGTCCTATTCTTTTGCCATCATATCCCATTATATCCCCATATTAATTGATTCTATCCCCATAAAACCCCCATGAAAGTCTTATTATATCCCCATGACCCTCTGGTAAACTAACATAGCTATGGAAAATCACCATTTTCAATCTATAAATGGCCATTTTCAATAGCAAACTCTTAGTTTACCAGAGGGTATACCCCCATTATATCCCCACAAAACCACCATATTTCAAGATGCACGGGACGACATCCAGGTATCCTGCCGGCCCCAGGTTTCAACGAGCAGTTTCGAACCCTCAGCGTGGATGCCACCGAAGCTGAACCTTGGTGACTATGGCACCCGAAAAACACATGGTGAACTCAAACGCAGTTGGGATATACCCTCTAGTAATTTAACATAGCTAATGAAAAAGGCCATAGAAATAGTGGATGTTCCCATTAAACATGGTGATTTTCTATAGCTATGTTAGTTTACCAGAGGGTAACCCCTATAACTATGGTGAAATATTCCACCTATAACCTGGAACTGCACTTCCAAGTAGTCAAACATGGCAATGGAATTGTCCCCATTTAGAGATGAGTTTGCCGTAAAATACCTCCATTTATAGGGAATTTCCCATTGCCACGTTTGATTATCGAAGGGTATGTCTTGCACCATAGTTAGGTAAGATTGCCACTAATACAATTATCAATGGCATGGGGGGAGATATTTAAAAGTAGGAATAAACCTTGGTCATATTCGTTATGAATGTATGTAGTTGCTTTATAATTATAGCTAAGGGTGATGGTTAAAAACAGATATAGTCAATGGGGTGGAAACCAACATTTACATGGGCACCAGCTTGCACTTTATGTAGTGTTGTTTGAAACTGCAGGGAAAACCCCGATTGATCAAAGACTGCGGACAGGAGAAGCTCTGCTTCCACAGTACAACGCCATCGGCTGCACGTTCAAGGGGGGTCATACCAGCGAGATCCATACGCGACTCCCCAACAGCCGGTCCTTCTATCCCAGCAGAGCTCTGGAAGGTGCGGGGTCTTCAGCATCGGGGCAATGGCAGCTGGCCGTGACGAGCATCGTGACAAGCAGGTTTGTGTACCGGGTCGAGCAGTGCGGAGTGCACGTCGGAACCGAGATCTTCTATGAGTTTGGTGGCGTCGCTTCGCCTGGGGGCCAATGGTTTTTATATCATAATTGTACCAATCAAAATTGTACCCGCGCAAAAGCAAGTGTGCAAGCATTATCAATTCTTAGTTGGCCAATAAAATTGAGGATGCAACACCACATATTACTTGGGAATTGGCCATTTGCGGATTGGCAAACGATTAAGATTAAACCTCGACAATTCAGGATTCAGCGAGAAATGAGAATATTGCCAACAAGTTGTGTTCAAATGCGCCAAACTATGTCTGGTTGGTGGTTTGGAACATGAATTTTATGACTTTCCATATATATATATATTGGGAATGTCATAATCCCAACTGACGAACTCATATTTTTCAGAGGGGTAGGCTCAACCACCAACCAGATTCCATTCCCCGACGTTTTTGATGCTTGACACCAAGCTGTCCCTTTCACCAAAAACTCGATCCTCCTTGGGATTCATGGAAGATCACCATGAACGGGCCATCTATAAATGGGTTATTGGTTATTTTCCCTTGCTAATATGTTGAATTGCCGGAGGGTAAGGGATTAAGATGGCACCAATGTAAATTTGGGGATGTGAACTACACTTGTTAGGGTCTTACCGACATGAGGATTGGAGTAATTGAAAAACGGATGTAAAAACAGATGTATATGTCCGGCTAGGGTAACCCCTTTGATGGATTGTCGAATTGGTTCCCCATATTTTCCCCTGAAGATGACACTGTGAAACAAATTGAGGGGAAGGAAGAAAGGGGAAGTTGAATCCTGTTGGGGCGTCCGAGCGCTGAGGATGAAGTCAACTTCCAAGCCGGACGCCCCTTGGATCTGATTTGGATCTGACCAGAATGGGTCAAAACACATGAATTCTGCATATGTCGGTGCCTTTCAAAGCGAAGAAAATATGGAATTTGGGGAATGAGGGATCGGCTAGATGGGTTAAAAACCCATAATTCTCCGTCAATTTAAGTAAGAAATATAATATCTACATATATATATATATACTTATCCATCAACGACATGCAGGATCTTGTCCATCCACAGTATGAAATCCCCAAAATTCACCTTGCATCCGTCATCGGTCATCGGTTTGGTAGCTCTCATCCCATGAAATCTTCATGAAATCATCATAAATCACATGAAATCCCACTGGTTGGTGGTGTGGAACATTTTTTCTCCAATAGTTGGGATGATGATCCAATCTGACTTTCATATTTTTTCAGAGGGGTAGGGATACCACCAACCAGATAAGATCTCCATGAAACGGGCATTTTTCCCGAGAGCGCCTGCGAAGGGTTCTTCGTAAAAAAGCAGCCGTTATATACATCTTCACAAAATAAATTTGCTGATCTACATCTTCACACCTTCACACCTGCTGATCTACATCTTCACACTCTCACATCTGCTGATCTACATCTTCACACCTTCACATCTGCTGATCTACATCTTCACACCTTCACATC
>Ga0126342_10021121_pt1 | contig 10880 bp, 7 predicted proteins | sample Cyp1metagenome_FD_92528 | JGI IMG/M metagenome (GOLD analysis project Ga0126342, IMG submission 92528) | Coral microbial communities from Lord Howe Island, Old Settlement Bay, Australia - Cyphastrea 1 metagenome | ecosystem: Host-associated > Invertebrates > Cnidaria > Coral ... | reverse complement strand
CAACCGCTGGCCCGCCTTGAGAGCATGCTGGTTACGGCAGGTGCAGCCTCTGGGGGTCATCTTGTGCAGCTTCAGCCAACATATTTCGACCTCAAACAGAGAGATAGATCACTTTTTGATATAATAGTTTGATAGGTGCGATTTGGTGTGCGAGCAAACCAATTCCTGTGAGAATTGGAGGAACTCACTGTGTCTCAACAAGACTTTCTCATTCGTGGTGCCACATCAATTCGTACGAAAACGAGCTTGATTTGCCTATTGCAGGCGAGTTGATGCAACCCCTGGCTCTCTTCTCCCCTGACTCTCTTCTCCCCTGACTCTCTTCTCGCTTTTTCCTGGATTTTGCGACCCTTTTTGCGATCAGGTGCGGAACTACTAGTGGCCCCTTCTGACTTCAGCGCGGAGCTGGCGGTGCCGCTTTGGACACTGGAGGTCTTTTCATGCTGCGGCACCCACCCCCTAACGGTACAGCGGATTAACGCCACCCTGGGCTTTTGAAAAATGGGGCACAGGGAGCCATTTTAGGAGCAGATCATCGCAATTCGGAGCACCTACCCTCATTAGCCAATCAGTGTTTATTCATCCGGGTTGACTTGTGTGTATTTATGTCTGTACAAGATCTCTTGCTCAGCATCCATCTACTATACATTAATATCATAATGAATATATGCTACACTTTTACATATTACATACATATTACACTTTTACATATCTTGCTGTCCTTTTTAACAAGAAAGAACCGCTCCAAAACTGTCATCAGTTGCTGCAGGCTTTGGTCGAGCTCCCGGATCCAGATGTGACTCTCAAAAGACCGTCGCCACGGGATCTGTGTGACTCGATGAAACTTCCGAAAAAAGAAAAGGGGGGGAGTTCCGCCTTCCGGAAAACCAGACATGGTGAGAAAAATCTGCAAACATGTGGATTTATCCTATCAAAAACCATGAAAAACCATAGGACGTTTCACTGGGATGAAACTTCCTGACACCAAAGAAAACATAAAACATTCAGAAAAAAGGACTTCGCTGAGTTTTTCTCCCGAAAGACACCTCGCTTGGGGATCCCTGAGTTTTGGGGGACAGACTTGTGGCACGCATAAGTTGATGGTTGCTTGAATATCATGCAGTGTAGTAGTGGTAGGTGCTGGTAGAACGCACCCACTCTTCCCTAGCCACACCCACCCCATGTTGCAGTGTGATGGGATCCCAAAGTGGGCCTTATGTGGGGTCTCGAAGTGAGATGGGTACCGCATAACAGGGTACGTTTTGTTGTGAAGAAGGGTGACAGATAATGTTGGCATTGGTCCCTCAGTCAGAGAAGATAGTTGGTTGGATCGTTGATGCAACCGGAACCTTGCCTTTGGCTGGTAGGATGCATTGATTGTGTGTTGCCCAGGCTATGTGCAATTCACTTCTGGAAGTACTGGCAAGCCCAAGGTGGGAATCTCATGATCCACATTTGGTTGGTTCCGCTTCGCTCTCTATTCATCTCTTTTTGATTCTTTTTGTTTGTTTATGCTTGAAGTCTTCCAGTTTTTGATTTCAGCGTTCCGTAACTGCTTAATAATCCAGGTTGGTAAATCCTTGAATGGGGTTATCCCGGATGATCCCATTTACAACTGGATGTACCCCCCCCCAAAGTCTGCAAGTGTGTGGACCATGCTGCCGTCACCCCCCGCCCCGCCCCTTCCGCAGGGCGTCTTGTGCGAGCACCGACAGGCTGCTTGGTATGCCTTGGCCAAGGCAGCGGCTGAGAAGGTCGATGAGTCAAGCACCGTGCTCTTGACGGCGGCCATCACATTCGATCCTTGCCAGGTGGGCTCGGGGGTTAACAGATTTTCAATGTGATTATTACAATATATCTATTTATATATAATATCTATCTATCATATCTATTTATAATATCTATTTATAATATATATTTATAATATCTATTTATAATATCTATTTATAATATCTATTTATAATATATATAGATAGATATAGATATAGATATACAGCAGCAGTGATGGGAAACTATAGGACATTTCCAGTGGAAGTATTGGACCTCTCAGTATCTATAGACCATGCTGCCAATCTTCCACTCTTCATCATTCTTCCTGGAAAATCCGATGTTTCTCAGGATTCAGACTGCATCCCCACCGTCCAACCCTTCGTCGCAGGGCGACATTTTCTGCGCCTTGGCCGCCGGTGCCTCCTTGGTGCTGGCGCCGCGTGTTCAGCTGCTTCAGTGTCTCAGTGAGGTGGGGAAAGGAATTGGTTTTAACCAGCAATTATGGGGGGTTTAACATGGTTTAACAACCATGTTTAACCATCAAGAAATATGGAGGCATCATTACTTGATGATCGGTTGATGATTAGTTCCGGGGTTATTCTATGTTATACAATTGAAGAAAAACTGGGATTTATCATCCATGAACTGGAAATGCCCATTAACCAATCTTATTTACACTGCCGTGACTTTCTCCCCAGTCATTTTCTTTCAGCTTCAGCCATTTCAAACCAAGTTGAATCCATGGCAGGTGCTGATGAGCTCAGGGGCCACACACGTTTGTGCCACTCCTGCTCTCTGGCACTTGGTGGAGGAGGGGCCTGGACACTTCAGCAAGTTGAGGTGTGGCATCCCCTGGAGAACATCCCTTCCCTTGGTCTATGGAGTCTATTGAGTCTATTGAGATTTCCTTGAAACCTGAATGACCTGAATCTTCAAAATCAAGCCTGGTAGGCCTACCCGACTGCTCGTCCACTGTGAGGTGCCTATCCCTGGGCGGTGAAAAGATGACTCCCAAGCTGGTGGATCAGTGGGCATCTGCCGCATCTGCCGTTCAGCTGCGAAACATTTACGGGGTGACAGAAGCCACGGTCTACCAGACGGCCATGGTGATGTCTCCTGAGACATCCCCACAGACTGCTGGAAAGCCATTACCAGGCCAGTTTGAAACAAAAAAGGGAATTAGATGGAATTAGATTGAATCGGAAAATGAATCATCATTGTCTTCAGTGCGTTTTTTATGCTGGGATCGGGCATCATTGTGCATTTGCGACACCCCTGTTGGCGGCCCAGGTGTCCGCGTTTCGGTGCTTCCATGGCCGGAGGGTCCTGATGGGGAGATCTGCTTGGGGGGTCCGGGCATTGCCAGGGGCTACCTGGAACTTCCGGAGTTGACGGCGGCGCGCTTTTGCTGCAGTCAGCAGGAACGTTGCTACAGGACTGGAGACTCTGGTCGTTGGATGGAGGGACCTGATGGCCGACTCCTACAAGTTTTGGGCCGACGGGATCTCCAGGTGAAATTGAATGGTGAGAGAATTGAGCTGGGTGAAGTGGAGCATTTGCTGAGTTTAAGTCCTTTGGTGCGTCAGTGTGCTGCCATGCCATGGGGACAGGGAAATCTACTTGCGTATGTGGTACTTGAAGATGGTGAGATACTGGATGGTGTCGCTTACCTATGCTTGACAGCGCATTGCGACAAGCATTTGCCTCGTGTGATGAGACCTCGTCGTTTTGTTTCAGTGGAAGCCCTCCCAATGACTCCCAACGGAAAGATCGATCGACATGCATTGCCTCAACCTGGGTTTGAAATGAGCCAGAAAGCCTACCAGCTCGATACTGTTGTTTCAGAAGCTGAGGCTGGCCAATCACTGACAAGCCTCGAGAAGGCAATTGTATTGGCTTGGGCTTCGGAGCTTTCACTGTCAGAACACTGGAAGTTGGGTCCTGATGCTGATTTCTATGCCTTGGGTGGCGGAAGTGTGCAGGCAGTGCGAGTGACACGTGTCCTTCGCGCGGTGCTTCATGGTGGAGGGGGCGGCAAGGCGAGGTGGGCTGAGGGAAACAGCGACTGGCGCAATCCAGCGGGGGATGCCTCGCTTTTCTTGGCACCGGAGAGAGCGGGGGATGCCGAATGTCACTTTGGTCTATGTGATGGTGGCCCCTTTGCTCCTTGCGCCTTGCTGGAGCGACCGATTCTGAGGCAATATGCACATTTCCTTGCCAGCTCGGGAGTAAGAACATCCCAAACGGATGAGTTGCCTGATGTTGAAGCTGAAGAAGCTGTACTGCCTAGAGCCTTGGAGAGTGCCATCCGCTCAAACCGTGAAATCTTGGCTCATGCATTGCTGGTGGCTGGCGCTGATGCAACTGGGGACCTTTCAGCAAGAGCTGGAACAACGCCCTTGCATTGGGCATCTTCAAAGTGCGAGGGGAGCATGGTGCAACTGCTGGTGTCCTATGGAGCCAGTGTTGTGCAGCTTGGATTTACTAGTGCTGTTGCTCTTTCGGATCCTAGTAATAGAACTTATTTCCTCAATTCCGTTCCTTCGGACCAGATCTCTCTGAAGTGACCAACGCTATCCATGGATATCTAGGGGAAGGCATCATTTGGGTGGTCCATTAGCAGAGGAACCAATCCATTTATTGCCCGTAATATTGTGGTTGGCTGTACCAGCATAGAATACCAACTGCTTAGCATGTCTTAGCATGTCTTAGCATCCCCACCTGCCTCTGTCTCAGACTTTCTTGACTTGAACATATTTACAGCCCCCTACATTTCTGTCTAACATGGGAAAAGGCGTGGAAAACGGAATGGTGTCCATTCGATTTTCCCCTGCGCGGAAGCCAGGCACCCCACGGAGCACGGTGCCCTGCCGGGCCACGTGGCGTGCGCGGCCGGCAACGCTGACGCGCTGCGGGCGCTGCTGGACTGCGGGGCGCCGCCGCGCAGTCGCGACGGGACCAGGCAGTCCTTGCTGCACTATGCCGTGCGCTCTGGAGATGTTTCTAGGGATGACAGGTGGATTTAACGAACAACAGTTTAATAAGGATATCATGGGATTTTATAGGGACATGATAGAAATTGAATGGGATTTAATGTGATTTAATGGGTTTAGTAGGGATTCAATAGGGTATCATGGGATTTGATAGGGACTTAATGGGATTATAATAATCAATAATATGCAAGCAGCCATAATCATTAATGTCTTATGATAATCACAACAGGAATATAAGATCAAATTGGGATATAATTACATATTAGGATGTACAAACAATCATCATCATTTGGGTGTCTGGAAACTGGCTATACCCAAATCTATTGAACGGGGAAGATGATATTAGTCCACTTGGTGTTTAGGTACCAAATTTTCAGGCAAAGCCTGGGGAGGATAGGAGGATGTGCCATGGGGGTGTGGCATCTCAGGGAATCCATGGGAGATGGTGGTGATGGTCTGATTTTGGATGGAAAGCGACAGAGTTCACATCCAGGAAACCATATCCACAGCCAATTGAGCAGCTTGATGGGTTGAAGGATGGAGCATGATGGGACTTCAGCCCAGGTTGCCACAGTGCAGCTGGCAGCAGAGGCGAAAGCAGAGCTGAATTGTCGAGATCTGCAGCTGAGGAAGCTTTGGCGAGGGTTTACGGTGAATTGGAAGGAAATGCATGGAAATGCAGTAGATTGACATTGCTTAGATTCCGAGATTCCTGGAATTCTGCGAGGAAAGAGCGCGCATGTATGTGTATGTATGTAATATGATGTGACGTAACGTAACGTAGCGTAACGGAAGCAGACGTAACGGAACGGAGGGAAACCGAACGGAACGGAACGTAACGGAACGTAACGCAATGTAATGTATGTATATATCTTTGTATAAATATACGTGTATATATAATATTACGTATATATACATACATATCTACATATCTACATATCTATGTATCTATGTATCTATATATCTATATCTCCGTATATATATATTTATCCACATCTATCTACATATATATATATATATCCATATATCTATAATCCTCTTCTATGTTTACCAATTGCCAGCACTCAATTCAATTTAGTAAAAGGACCACAAACCAGCAGCCATTGGCCATTGACTCTCCAAGTCCAGGATCTTCAGATCTATGCTCCAAGGACAGCCTTGCACTGGGCAGCCCTGAATGGTGATGCTTCCATCTGCAGTGTGCTCCTTGCTCATCGGGCAGATCCTCATCCGCCCTGGAACTCAGCTCACCGTACAATGACGACAGATTCAGCTAGCGTATCAGGAATATGTTTGAAGGTTGGTGAAAGACTAAAGAGCAGTCTTTTCTAAAGCAACTGTTACGCACCTGTGACATGGGAGGACCATGTTTCATACAGTCCTTGAACATTTCTTGTCCAAGGCCCAAAGTTTCGGATTCTTTGCATCGTCGAAGAACTCGATTGTTGCAGGAGCATGTGGTTTGCACAGTTCAAAAAAAACAGCAACGAGCACCGTCCATAAGCTGGGGAACACACGATATTTGAACCGACGTTCTGCACATCCAGGAAACTCCGTTGGAATTGGCCATCTCCAGGCATGGTATAGCTAGGGGTGGGGTCAGGTTTGCTTCCGTGTATCTAATTGACTGATCATTGCCCTCTTCAGCATATGGGAGGCACCCGGAAAACACCGCGTTGCACGCAGTACTGACTGGTGACAGCGGCGATTGTTCGGAGAAAAAGGTCCTTTTAATTGTCGTGTCCTTTGCCTTGCTGTCCCTTCGGACAGACTTGGAGACCGGGTTGGGTTGAAATGATTGAACTATGCAGGCTTCCTGGGGGTACCCTCAAATCATCCAAAATTAGAACATTTTAGTATTGAAAACTAGGGTTTGGGGGATCCCCCAAAAATTAGGAAACCTTCATAAATATTGAAACCGCTGTTTCTGTTCGTTGCTGGAAGTTTCCTCTGATCACGTTGAGCTCCAAGGCGCTTGCTGAGTGTCTTCAAGGAGGAGGCGTTTGTATCTACAGAGGCCATCCTCCTGGGGTTTCTCTGCTGCAGCTCCGTCTGAAAATGGAAGGCTTGGACAATTTCCGTGCTGCCAATGTGGATAGTGACGATAGTGGATATTATATGATATTGTAGGAAATCGTTGCTTGGGAAGGGAATTGAGAAAGCAACAGCACTTTTGCTGCGTCTACAATTCTCTTGAGATGGCGAAGGGGTGCCAATGCTTGCTAGTTTTAGCAGGTTTGTCATGAGTCATGAGATTTGCAGCTTTGATATCATCAAAAGCGATGATAGTTTCTCCCAGTCTCGTTGCACGCACAATCTCAAAATACCTCATTGCAGCTCATTGCAAGTGTAGTTTCAACGAGCAACACCGGAAATTGAAATATGCAGAATACATTGAACTTCCGTCGAATTCTTCCACTTTTTCGTCCACCACCTTTAAGCCTTCACTTGAGAAACCAAGGCTTCATGGACTGAACCTTCACCTTTTGGTAATTTTGCCGGAAGATGTTTGCCAAAGTGCAGACGACACGACGAACACGACCAAGCTCAAGGACGGGAAGTGGGATTGGATGCTTAAATGGACAACGGTAGAGTCCGGAAGTCACGTTTGCTGCCGCAAGGTTTGCGGTCTGGCTGTAGTTGATGCCTCTGAACATGGTGAGAAATTACAGCACACTTAGCCGTTTGGGCACTCTTCACCCATCATCCAGCAACACTTAATAATTACATCAAATGACAAGGTTCTTTGGCTTTCGATCCATTTTAACTCCAGAACTTTTCATTGTTTCCGGATGTATGTTCTGAATGTGGAGGATGGCTGGGTCCTTTTGACGGAAGAGCTACAAGTGAGCAATGCGGGGCCGCTCAAGTGAGCAAAGTAGAAGACCCTGGCAAGGGCTTTGTGGAGTCGGGTGGAGGATAGACATCTGTGGTTTGTCTTCTATATCCGCTTGGACCTTGGCAGCACCTGTTTTTTGACTAACAATTATCAGGGGTCACGCAGCTGTTCAGCCTTTGAACTTCCAGCAGCCGAGGTCCTGCAAGTCTTTGAGCAATGTTTGGACGTGGAGGCTGGGGATTTACTGTCGTGAAATTCCAGCGAAAAGGTGGAGATTTGACATGTGGCAGCTCAATATCCATATCAAGGATATCAAATGCAGTTCCTCAACGTGGATACAACAGGTGAGCGCCCGAAAGCTGGGCTGGAGCCCTAGAAGATCTAGCGTTGTGCTGTTTGTGCTGTGATCCAGATCCCAAAGAAGGTGACTTGAAGGACATGTCACGGATGTGTCTCAAACTGCATGAAACCTCCAGTGTTTCTGGAAAGGATTGGCCAACAAAGCGGTGACACCATTCTGATTTGAGGTCTGGAGTTGCTGAAGATGCGGAACAGCCTGCAGCCATTGGCATCGCATCCCAGATGAAACATTGACTCCTCGGATTTTTCTCTGTCGCCATTGAAACCAGAGTTGTAGCCCGGAAGAACAGGATTTGATAGATTTGAGAGCTTGGGTGTGCAATCAATGGTTGATCTCTTGATGTAGCAAGTCTGCAAGGCTTTCAGCCACAAGCTGATCATGACAGAACTAGCAACTCGCGAATGGCGAAGGATAGCCACAAGTTGCAGTGCACACAGCCACCCAAAAAAAAAACACACAGCAGATGCCATGAAGCCCCAGTTGGGATGAAGACCATACCACCAGTTTGAAGGCAAATTTTGGGACGTTTCCTAAAATTTCATCATTTTTCAGTACCCATCATTTTTTTTAGTTATGATTGAACCACCCAACCAGCAGTACATATATGCATTCTGAGTTCTTGGGGATGGTTTGCAACCCAGTCTTGCTGTTGACAAGAAACCCATTGCTGGTGAATATTAGGGGTGTTTTACCACGTCATGGTTGATATTTTGAGATGTTTTATCAGTGAAATCTCCACATTGATCTTGGCAACTCTTGGGTTTAGCACATTGATCCTATTTCCAAACCGACCTGATTTTCATGCTGTGTGAATGATCAGAATTTACCATATTTGGGGCTGGGTCAAAACCTATTGTTATCAATTTTAGTGGGATGAACATCCATTTACCAGCAAATTTGCCAGGGTCACTTGGTGCCAGGGTTTTGACCCATAGCCATTTGACGCGAATTTACCGGTGCATGACTGGCGCATGACCTTCTGCCTGGTGGGCTCCTGGGACGAATGGCGTCACTTCACCGAGCTGCGTCCGGACACGGGTTGGCCAACATCACTGGTGGCGCGGGTGCCAGTGAGGCGGCCCCCAGCCATGGAGGACATGGGATTATCACCAACATGGGAGATCATGGGAGTATGTCTATGACTATGGCAATTTGTGGTACATGTTTGGCAACTCTCCATAGGATTATCACATATTATCACCATTTATCACCATTTTCCATAGGATTTAGGAGGGTTGGAATGAGGGGAAGACTCATGAGTATACGCTCAATCTATGGCAAGTTTGAAGGGACTTTGTGGCACGAAATTTTGGGACAAACCAGGACCAGGTGACGCTCAAAGTTGGGATCCATTGGAACAGTTCCATAGAGCTGAGCCTTATCTCTAGGTGACATGTTGCGATGGATGCGGCAGTTCCTTGAAGCTTTCAGTTTCTCTTGGCTTTGAAGGAGTTCCAGATTCTCCAGGGCCACGATTGGTCAAAGCGCTACTATCCTTCAACAAACAAATCCACCGTGGAGGGGCCCGGAAACGTCCATGGGCGGAACTTCCGGATCACAGCTTTGCCAGCTGAGTGTTGCTTGGTGAAACAGGGAATGTGTTGCTATTTTTTTTTGAGCGGAGGGTGCTGAACTGCTTTGTTGAAATTTATTTTTCCCAGCGAAGTCCCTGTTGGTTCTATGTGAAGCTACAGTCCCATTCCCCAATACTCATTTCACCCCGTGGCACCGTGGCCTGGGACAAAGAACAGGTCCAGTACATTCCACCGGCAGCTCGCCAAAGCTTCAGGTATGCAGCTAGAGATTCGTTGGAATCTGGGCAGGCGGCAGGTGAGCTGGAAGTGCTGCCATCACAGTTGAGAGCTTTGCCTTGGTGACTGGCTTGTGTTTAGAAGGGAATGAGACACCCACAAGCAGATGAGGTATCAACAAATGATTAATTCCCTGCTAAGCGGAAGCTAGAGACAGGGACTGAAACTCCGAGCATGTCCCAAAATTGGGCACACCTGCAAATACCTGCAAATACCTGCAAATACCTGCAACACTTGTTTCTTTCCCTGCCACAGCACGGCTTGCCAGACTCTTGGACGTTGGCGGCTGCGAGTTGCCTCAAAGCCCCAAGCGCGACGGCCAGCGCGGGACCCTCGCTGGACCATTCTTTTTGGTGGGATCCTGGGACAATTGGAAAGGCTGGATGGGAATGGCTGGGGGAAAAGGACCTAAAACAGGATTTCTAGGTACTACATGGTACTACTGTATATTATATGACGTTATCATATTTGCATCATTAATATTCATTAATTATGTCTCACAACAACATAACATAATCATCACACTATGATCTACCACATTCATTGCACAGCATTTTTATCGCGATATTTTCTAGTTTTGATCTCGTTGCAGTCAATTGTATGATGGCTGAAGGTTAAAACTGTCACAGTAACAGTTACTGTACATACTTCCACGAAGATCAGTTTCAGTATAGTGTTCAGATCCACTCAGTACAAACTTTCTTCAGCTTTATCAGATATATCAGCCATTCCCATCCCATTCTCCCTTCGAATTCCTATGGATTTCCTATGGATTTCCTATGGAAAAAATGCTGGGATTGCTGGAGTCCAGATGGCACCAGGCCTCATCGAGCTATGGCCCCAGTCGTCGTCCACGTCGTCCTTGTTCCGTGGGATGGTCAAGGCGTGCCCCGTTGGGGAAACTACTGGCTTTGTGGAGGGGGGTTTCCTGAAATCCAAGGTTTTAACTCGTTTTTAACCAGCAAAAAATATGGATATATATATATATGTATATATATATAGTCATGAACTAGTTGTTATGGAGATATAGTTGATGTTTTAACCACTTAAACTATGGGGATATAGTTAATGGTACTGATGGTTGATGATTAGTTGGTTTTTAACCT
>Ga0126342_10021120_pt1 | contig 10880 bp, 10 predicted proteins | sample Cyp1metagenome_FD_92528 | JGI IMG/M metagenome (GOLD analysis project Ga0126342, IMG submission 92528) | Coral microbial communities from Lord Howe Island, Old Settlement Bay, Australia - Cyphastrea 1 metagenome | ecosystem: Host-associated > Invertebrates > Cnidaria > Coral ... | reverse complement strand
GGTTTAACCAGGATAAATGGTGATAAATGCCGGTTTAACCATGATAAATGATGATAAATGCTGGTTTTACCATGATAAATGATGATAAATGCTGGTTTAACCAGGATAAATGGTGATAAATGCGGGTTTAACCATGATAAATGATGATAAATGCTGGTTTTACCATGATAAATGATGATAAATGCTGGTTTAACCATGATAAATGGTGATTGATGCTGGTTTAACCAGGATAAATGGTGATAAATGCGGGTTTAACCAGGATAAATGATGATAAAAGCTGGTTTTACCATGATAAATGGTGATAAATGCTGGTTTGAGCACCAGAATAAGGACTTGCCCCGTGAATTATGGTTGCTATGGGTGTCTGAAAATTTGGGTATACTATCCAAATACCAATGTTAATAGGGAAAATTACTATAAATGATGATAAATTGGAATAGCAAAATAGCAATGTTAATAGGGTTAGTATGGTTATCATTGGAGGAACCCGTATTTAAACAACAAACTTGAAAATGACTAGAAATGATATGGGGATTTAAACAAGAAAACGGTGGTAAACCAACTATAATACGGTGATATTTCATGGGGATATGATATGATATGATATGATGTGATATGATATATTATATTATATTATATTATATATACAGTATACATGGCTATGGTTGGGGGCATCCAACCTCGACCTATGCACGTAGTCTGACTATAATCTCCAATAGGATGTTCTTTCTGCTTCTTCCATTCTAAGACAATATAGTTATACTTCTTTGCTGTGTCTTTTTGGTCGGTTACATGTTTGGAAAAATTGTGAAGAGACTGCTACAAGTATCATTAGTACATATCTATGTCTCTACATGCTTAACATGTGAGTGATTGTATGCCAAACATCATCAATATATTAGCCCATGTCTTGATTGATAAACATACAAATGAATTCCATAGCCATTGTTTGGAGATGTGTTGGATTCAGAAAACCACTCCTTCTCCGGTTCCCAGAAACAGGCCAGGCGAGGCCGAGATATAGACCAGGAATAGGCCTGGCGATGCCCTCCGGTCATCATGGCTAGTTCAAAAACCCCGATAAATGGAGGTTTTAATGGGAAGATTGTCTATACATGGGGCATTTCCCAACTAGCCGTGTTGAAATTGCCAGAGGATTTGTCCGAATCCTTGGAGTATGAGAGTGCAATTTGATTTTCACACTTTCATGGGTTCCAAGTCTATATCTCTTGCAAATTTGGAATGGGAGTTATGTCATATGAAAGCAGCTCCTACTGTCACCATTCATTAGGGATACGAGCAGTTTCGAGCAGTCATCCCGGCTGGCAAGCATGATCCTCCATGCTATGTTTCAGGACCCTCCAGGAGCTTAACCTTTTAACATGTTTATATATATATACACTAGATTCATATGCATATATATATATACACATACCAGGTAGGAAAAAAAAGCCCATTAGATCATTTTCACGGGCTACCCGTGGATGTTTGCTGAGTTTCATTGGCCATGCCACCAGCCAGCCTGTCATCACCAAGACCACTGCCAGACTTAACCACCTGTCGGTTTCTGGTGCTGACGATGGAATCATATACATTATGTATATATATACACATAGACATGTATTTTGATATGATATGGCTTTATGTGTCTTCTCAGTCTCCCCTTGTCGTTTTTTTTTAAGTATAAGCGCACGTTGGAATGTTAAAATGGAATATAAGAATCATGGAAACTTATTGAAAAGTGTCAGATTGAAATATTATTGGAAGTTGCACATGCCATACAGTGTTCGGTCCTTTCTTAAGTGGATTTAAAAGCATTTTTTTTTTCTCATCAAAATCTATGGTAAAATGACCGATCCCTTTGGATAGTTTTCCCAGCAAAACTCCATCGCCTCAAGCGGAGGAAGTCTCTGGTCCGCTTTCGCATCTGCGGGCGGTTTTCGGATTTCGGAGCGATTTCAATCAGCTGCTTGGTGGTTTCACCATGGTTCAGCCCGAAAAATGATGGAGTAACAATTGGGATGATTTTTCCATTCCCAAGTGAATGGAAAGTCAAAATTCCATGGTACAAAAAACCACCAAGCAGTAGAAATGTTCATAGAAATGATGGGATCCACTGGTGCAGGATTTCGCAACCATCCACTGTTTCTAGAACTTTGAGTCGTCCCAAAAAGAGGTGGTTTCACTCGTCAATTTTTTCGGAACGGACTGTGGTGGTGTGGTGGCCGCATTGCCCTTTGGTGTTGATATCACTTGCTTCACCTGGGAGTGGTTTTTCTATCCCCTCAGTCAAACATCGCCCAACATATCCGACATAAAATAGCCTCTGGTAATCAAAAGTGGCAATGGAAAATCCCTCACTAATCACTGGATGACATTCCTATCTCAATGCCCATTTATAGGGGCTTTCCCGTTACCAGGTTTGATTACCAAATGGTACCAGTATCCCTTCGATCACCATTGCTGTTGATTATGTACGCAATGTACCTCTACCGCTGACGGAGATGTAGATATAGACATCCCCAAGTTTGCGAAAATGGAGATTTAAACCGCAGTTGCTTGAAAGGTTCTTGCACCCACTCGTCCAAGAATCATACCTGTCTGGACAAATGCTCAGAGCATTTCACCAACTTGAAACGTTTGCAAAATTGGGGACACTCCCCTCCATCTCCAGACAAAAACATCGCTTCTGGGACACAAAGATGTTGGTCGCTTCTGTGCAAATTCGCACCCAACTGGAGGTTATGGATCCTTAGACCATCAGTCACGAAGTGTTCCTACACTAATCAACCTTTTCAGGGTGATTTCCCCCGACAAAAGACATTGCTCTATCTGAAAATGATAGATTTAGCCTCGGCTAATCATAGGGAAAACGAGGTTCTGAACCAGTGGATAGAATGGCGCTTTCCAGTTCCTGCTCAAATTTTCAGGTACCAAATTATCAAATCCAGACACATCATGATTCGCCCATGGACTTTTAGGGCGTTTCCCCGACATTTGAAGGTACCATTTTTTCGCCAACAGGGCGCACCTTGAATTTGAATTCGCCCTGCCAGTCCTGTTTGGCCCCGAACCTGGAGCGTGGCAAGTCACGATGGAGCCCCAGTTCGTTAGTTAAGTTGGTGCAAATAACTATAACAAGTTGGTGTATGATACGCAAATAACATCAAATAACTATATTTAGATGGGTTTATTTGGTTTATAAACCAACTTACAACTGGGGGGCCCCATCCTGTAGTAATGTTCCGTAGCTACATACATTACAATAACCAGCGGGTAGATGGATGGTGAGCTCCAAAATTCAGTGATCTGCCACTGATGAAAGGTCCGTCGCCTGGGTGATTATCCCTATCAAAACGTATCAAAACATATCAAAACAGCCATAAATTGAAGCTAATTTTCCAATGCTCAGACACATCCAGCTATCAAGTTGGTGAGTTGGCTTGTATATCCAACTATATCACCATAAAACGTTGACTGATCTAGAAACTGCTTTGATGCTCATCTTTTGTGGTTCAATCCCCGGGGGCCCCGCTCCATTGGCAGCAGGTTATCGAAGAGAGTCATCAACGCCTCGAGCCGTGAACTGGGCGGGCCCTGGCGGCTTGCTGTGTATATATGAAAATAAGAATAACGATGGTAATCATGAAATCAAAATGATGATGATGATGATGATGATGATGATGATGATGATGGGATAGTAAGCCCAGTTATATGAAATATGGGGTGCATCCAAGTGAATTTGTTTTTAAAAGGGACATTTATATAAACAATGAGTAGATGATATAATCTATATACTATATAGGGATATATAGGGTATTGACCAGTGAATAGCTATATTCAACCAATAGTAAGTGGATTCAAAAGGATTCAATAACCATACAATAACCCAGTTATGATCATGGGATATCCCCCAGTGGGATCAATATTGGTTAATGTAACCACTTACAACTGGGATGCAGTCCGAAAGTATGTGCTCTTTTGGCCTTTCATCAGGGACTTGGCTTCTGGAAACTTCAGCATTCAGTACATCCACTCTGTGGCAGCATCAGCCACCACGACCACTGCCATAGCGGAATGGCTATGCGGCTATGCTGAAGTCCTGGATATGAACAGGTTTTCAATGTAATCCTTTTCTTGACCTGCCAAGAACCACTGCTGACATAGTCAAAACAAGGAGATAGAGATAAACTCGTTGTCTGCAGTTAGCACATCCCACATATCCTACACATCCCACGTTTAAAACAGCCTTTGGGGAAATCCTAGGGTTATATTAAGCATCTAAAACACCAAGATAAAACAAAAGCCCATGGATCAAACTCCACCTAGATCCTACCTAGAGTCGAAAATCAGAACACTTGGTTGTATATATGTATTAACCATCATTGACCATCATTAACCATCATTAATCCATATGTTTACCATTGTATGAATTCAGGCAGCCCAAGAGACTTCACAGCTTTTGGTCATGTAAAAATCGAATTTCGGAGACCGAAATTCGAGCTCACACCATGCCAGGAATTCCTGCTATCAAAAAGCTCCGTTTTGGCCTAAGCAAAATGACCCGAATCCCCCATTTTTGATGGCTACAACTCCCAATTTTTGCTGGGTTTGACCCATGTTTATCCATGTTACGGCCAAAAAACTCCCAATTTCTGCTGGGTGTGTGACCCCACAGCCGGGTTGTGGCCTCAGACATCTCCATCTCCGTATCATGGCGCCAAGATAAGATCTGAGTGGCCTGGCTGGAGCGATCGAAATTCGACAGTCGCCATGGAAGGAGCCAAGGAGCACATAGCTTGGGAAATTGCCCACTTATAAATGATAAAATCATATAAAATCATGATCTACGAATCTTAGAAATGGTGATTTTCCATGCGTGAAATAACCAGAGGCTAATGGGTTGGCTGAAGGGAAAATCTTAGCCGGAAACCATGATGTTTACTACCAATGATAGTTTCGTATGGTTTCGTGTGTTCCCAAAAAGCCTTGAATCGATGAATAGTGGCTGTAGCACTCAAACTGACCGGGCAAATCGGCAAATCCGATTGGAACTCTCAACTCGACTGGGATGGTTCACAGCTACCTGAGGCTGTGGGGTCAATATCAATGACAAATATCCATGAAAAAAAAAGGCCGAACATCCAGCCCAGCTGATTGTGTTAATCGCCCTGCCGTTGAAGTGAGAATCTAGTGAGGCTGGGAACTATATGGGGATGGCTCAAAATCTACAATACTCCCAGCTCTTCTGGGGTGAACAGAATATACAGAATGGTAAAAGGGAGGTTGACATGTTTTTACCCATAGCTGCCATAGCTCTAATATCTCTAATTTCTGAATCTGATATAATTGACTGATATGATTGAGGTTGACACTGTGGACACTATCCATTTGATCCATCCGAAAACCGGCCAACTGCAAGGCAGGCCGGAGCGACCAGGGCATCTCCAGCTTCAACGGCGGGCGGGATCAGCAGCGCCTCAGGGGAAAGATTTGCATATCTCAACAACCATCTCAAAAAAAGGAAGTTAAGAACTCCTAAATTAAGATCTCTTTTTTGCCTGAATCCTTCATAGTTCAACTAATATCTCAACTAATATCTCAAGATATCTCAACTTTCCAGGATCCTCCAGTCCTCCAGGCTTGGACAGCCCAGGCACCGCCAAAGGGACACCCACCAGCAGCCCCAGCCCCGTGTGATGCGCGAAGACCGCCACCTGAGTCTTAACGGCGCCCCGCAAAGGCGACCGTGATGATGATGTACCCTCTGGTTATGACTAACAGTTTGCCATGGAAAGATTCACCATGCTATTAAGAACGGTAAACCATCTATTTCTATGGGCCATCGAAAAACCATGGCTATGTTAAATAACCAGAGGGTATGGTTTGTGTCCGGAATCAATTGAATAAATATTGGTTTAGGCTCAGCGGCCGATTCCATATTGTCCATATTCCATAACCCCAACCAGCAAAACTACAGATGGACTGGTCTTGGGTGGTGCCTTGGTTGATCCATGGACAACTTAAAGTCACCTCCACAACTGGGGCTGGAATCATATAGAAATGTCAGGTTGAAAAAGATAAAATTGGGGATGTGGCTCCCAATTTTTCCGCTTCGAACTTGAATCTTCCGGACTGTCACAGATAAGTTACTGATTCCAAGTGATTGTCAAGTGGCCAATCTAAAGAGAACGCATTATGTGGGGATTTGTCACAAACATCTGGATGTAGAATCATCCACCACCAGTTTCACAAGGGACCACCTCCGGCCCCTCCAAAGAGAGGAAACAACTCCAGATTTTCACAACTCCAGCTCCTCCCTGGGTTCCCGCAACCATGTCGAGTTGTCCCGGTGCCATCAAGAGCAACGTCAGACCTGGTTCCCAAAAAGAGGAATCTTTTTAGCTGCCCCTTGATGGCGACATCTGAGTTTTTTGTTGCTATATTTCAGTGAAAATCCCAATTTCAGTGATCCCTTTCCCTCTAAATATGTTCCGGTCGCCTCTTTGTGAGTATCGGATTCGCTCATTTTGGGGTCCCATACACAAGATATTCATTCATGAGATTTCTTAAATGGACCTGGTGTGTCGTACCCCCCAACCTTTGCGCCTCCGCTTAACCATGCACCAAGACACCCATGGCAGTGGTCGGAGCCAGAGCCTCAAAGATTGGTGGGGTCATAAATCAGGAATAGACGGCACCATGTCTCCTGACACGTGAAACATTGCTAGCTTTTAAAGATTGAAGACAGGGAGAGGTCAACAAGATCATGCTTTTGTATGCCACATTGTGGCTTTGGTAGTAGTTGGACACAATTTGGAATTATGTACATATATATGTATGATATATATATATATATATATGTGTAATATATACACAATAAATATAATGTGGTAAGCCCAAGCATCTGGGATAGTTCCTTAGTTGTGATCTTTCCAAGCATATCAAGCCATATCAACTAACCATCCCCACCATCCCACAGGTCCCAGCGGGTCCCACCTCGCAGCACACGCGGAAGAGCCTCAGCGCCAGGGCGCCCTTGCCAGTCGCTTCCTCCAACATCCATGGCACCACCATGTTGCTGGCCAACATTCCTGGGGAAGTCGTGAGTCTCTGGGGAAGTAAGTTTGGTGGAGTAAATTTTGTTGCCTCAAACTGAGGGAAAACATGATTTTTATGTGTGGCACATGTAGCAAATGTTTGTAAAAATTGAGGAGACACAGGGAAAAAAAGTAGGCAAAACAACAAGTTGGAAGACTAAGGAGTCCAAAATCAGTGACAAGATCTCAAGTTCTTTCCACTTGGCGGAAACCTTCCCATCATTCACCAGCTGGTGAACCATCCAAATTTAAGGGATCTGTATTGGTTTGCCCTATACAACCTCTTGCGCTTAATAAAAACAAGCTGGTCCTACTAATTCATAGACTTACATCTGAGAATCTGTTTCCACATCATGTTCAACCGATCTAATGAATCTTACCACATTCGCTCAGTACCTGGCTGATGATCATCCACTCGGGCACCTGTGGTCGAAGGCTTTCCTTTCTCTCCTGCGCCGAAAACGGTGTGTCTGAAAACAGTATGCCCAAAAAATGTATGTATGTAATGTAATGGAATGGAATGGAATGGAATTGAATGTACTGTAATGCAATGTAATGTATATATGTTCGTTTGTTCGTTCGTTCGCTCGTTCGTTCGTTCGTTCGTTCGTTTGCATGCATGCATGCATGCATGCATGCATGCATGTAGATGGATGGATGTATGTATTATATATATATGACTGTTGTACGGCCATCATGTTTGTTCAAGCAGAAAAGCTTGCAGCTTTCATGTTTAATGTTATGGGTCTCCCCCTGTTTTCAGACACAGCCGGAGCAAATGAGCAGATGAACAATGAACTGCACAGCGTCAAGAAGCACTTGATGTCAACCTTGGATTCATAATCCCAAGAGCTGTATAATTGGGGAAATGTCTTTTGAATAGGATTTAATGGGATTTAATGGAACTGAATGGGGGTTATCAGCAACTTACCATAACTTACCACTTGATGTTAGGACCTTCCCAAATTATCCCAAATTAATGAACTTGAATTGACATTCATGCAGGGTTGGCCCCCAGCAAGATAGAAAAATAGTTTACCGCGATTCTAGGATTGGATTTTACCTTGCAATCAAAACCAGTTATATATATATATATAAGTTATATCCTAAAAATCACTTATCCATACTTATCCTCTGGTAATTGAACATGGCGAATGGAAAATGACCAAAATGACCCATGAAAGCCACGTCAGCCACGGCGATCCCACAGATCCTCCAAGGCATGAGTGCATGCGGAGCACAAATCCGCCATCCCTGACGCGGCAAGGGTTGTGGCAAGGGTTGTACCCGGCCTAAAAGTCACGTTTACAAAAAACTGATGGGAAAATCACCACTGTTTATAGGTGAACTCACCATTTGCTATAGCTGAACCAATACTGTAGATGCCATTTTCCATAGCTTTTTGTATGTTTACCAGAGGGTAGTAGAATAAAGTAAAGGGAGAGAAACAAATACTGTAGATGCCCCAAAGTCTCTCCCAGGTGATCAGAATAAAAGCTGCACCAAAAAAAGACCCGCAGTTGAAGCAAGACCATCATCCAATCGCTAAATGTTGGTGATCCTATCAAGCTCCTTGGTCGTCTCTCCATGCTGTGTTGCTCTTACTATACCTCCATTCTTTTCATTCTTTTGTGTCGAAAGCTGATGGTTGATATCCCCACATCCCTGCATGTTGAAGTAGATAAAGCTCATCTTTGGTCACTGAAAATGTCCAAGTTTGGTCAAATGATCTAATTGTTTCTTGTTCTGTGCTTGTGGTGTGTGTACCCTCTGGTAAACTAACATAACTATGGGAAATCACCATTTTTAATGGGAAAACTCACTATAAATGGCCATTTTCAATAGCTATTTTGACATAACCAGAGGGTATTCCAACCCCCTTCCCATCCCCCAACCATGTTCGATGTCCCCAACCTGCAGAGATGACGAACCACGCAGCCGCGGCGATAATTCGCACCTCTGCCAAGCCAAATTTGGGCTATACCGCTATACCCGACCTGGTAAACATACAAAAAGCTATGGAAAATTGCCATAGAAATAGTGAGTTGTCCCATTAATAGCATGGTGATTTTCCAGTTCGTTGTGTAAACGTTTACCAGAGGGTAGTACCAATACCAACCAGAACTTGGGTCGTTTTTTGCTACTGAACCTGGACCATGCTTGCGAGCCAACCATAACTTTAAGACACATCCCCATATACAGCGTTCAAGGCTAGGCGGCTAGACACCCTGCAAAAAAGACTTTAGCTGGTTAGGCAAAAAAAACACTTCCCCCTTAAAGGAGCAATTTCTATGAGTACCGTGGTTTACTAAACCAGTTGCTTTCCCGCCTGATGGTTAAATCCTGGAATCCAAAGGTTTCCAAAGCAGATTTTGATGGTAAATTTCTAGGTTTTACAGTAATCAATGTTCTGTTGCTTAAAAAAAAACTATTGTTTAAGCCACATGTTTGTTGGTTACCCCATTGTTTGAATTAAAAATGTGTTGCGTATTACTTGTTAAACTTTAAAATGGTTCCTCCATGTTTTCCATATATGAACCATTTAAAGACCATATGTCAAGCATAAACCTCGGTAAAGTATAATGAATCACAAACCTGAAATAAGGCTATTATTGCAATTTTGGGATAGTTACCACTACATTCACCATCATTCCAGGCTTCGGTCGTGGCGACCGTGGCGTGAGGTGAGAAATTTTACCCAACTATATATCTATATGAAATATGAAATGGTTCTCCATGTTGTCATCCCCATATAATTATATAACTATTAATATAAACCTAATACGAAGCATAGAATATATCAAGTTATGTTGCTATCAATCATACCCTCTGGTAATTTAACATAGCTATGGAAAATCACCATTTTTGATGGGAAAATCCACTATAAATGGCCATTTTCAATAGCTATGTTAAATTACCAGAGGGTATATCAAGCCGTAGCACCTCTTCGCGTCCATCCTCCTTCTGCTGAGCGAGAAAGCCGATGCTGGTCACTAAAGGAACTGCCAGGGCTAAGACCTCAGTGCAGTCATGGAGCATGGGAAAACCAACGGAAAATCCATGGAAAATCCATAGAAAGTTGCCGAACATCATCGAAATAAATTGTTGAAAATCATGGAAGAAATCCATGGGATATCATGGAAGAAAAGGTTAAACTATGTTAAACTGCCACCCATTTCAAGTAGTCAAAAGATGCGGAATACCTCAACATGGCAATGTTGTTTGGGTAAAATGATGACAAACCAATGTGTTTTCCCATTTTTGGACAAGCCCATGTGTATATGATTCTCCCATGGCCTACGACCTACGAATAATGGGGCTTCGCATTGGGTGGCTTTTTAGAGCAGATCGTTTGTTGCGTAATTCTCAACTATTTATATACATATATATATATATATTCATACATATGCATGTGAGTGTATGTGTATATATATATAACATCATCTATCTATATCTATATCTTTATAATATATATATAATGTGTGTGTGTATGTATGTGTGTATGTATGTATGTATGCATGCATGCATGCATGCATGCATGTGTGTGTATGTATGTATGTATGTATGTATGTATGTATGTATGTATGTATGTATGTATGTGTGTATGTGTGTATGTGTGTATGTGTGTATGTGTGTGTATGTGTGTGTATGTGTGTGTGTATGTGTATGTATGTATGTGTATGTATGTGTATGTATGTGTATGTATGTGTATGTATGTGTATGTATGTGTATGTATGTGTATGTATGTGTATGTATGTGTATGTATGTGTATGTATGTGT
>Ga0126342_10021119_pt1 | contig 10880 bp, 7 predicted proteins | sample Cyp1metagenome_FD_92528 | JGI IMG/M metagenome (GOLD analysis project Ga0126342, IMG submission 92528) | Coral microbial communities from Lord Howe Island, Old Settlement Bay, Australia - Cyphastrea 1 metagenome | ecosystem: Host-associated > Invertebrates > Cnidaria > Coral ... | reverse complement strand
GGGGGGGCCAGAAGAACCAGACGATACTGTCCACCCATACCCATTGGTGGGGGGGGGATGGGGGGTGGCCAACGCTGCACCATATATATAATATACATGATGGTTTCCAAAGTCATGGGGGTACTCCTAGTTATCATCCATTTTGGGATTTCCATGAAATAAACCATCAATTTTGGGCTATCCCATTCTTGGAAATCCCTATATGATTATATAAGTGTTATTTCCTGTCTGAAAGTATGATGATTTTCAATAGCTATGTTAATGCAAGAAGATGATTATCAATGAAGGTAAAAAATGTTGGTTTGTTATATCAATGTTGGTAAATCACGTACTTTCAGTTTCCACAATGTTCTACCAAATATCAACGTAGTGTTTGAAGGTGATTCATATTTGACTGAGGTCACAGTTCTTCTGTGGAATCATATGTCTGGTCCACGCATTGTTTTTAATCAGTCAAAGGTCAGGTCAATTGACAAGATGTGGAGACAGCTCGGTAAACCTGTTAGGTCAATTTGGAAAGAACAATGGAAACTGACCCACTCTAATTTGAAGTATTCATTGACATCTGATTGGGTCACTTGTGAAAGTGGATAAGTGGATCTTCTGGGGCATGTTGACATTGAACACCATCCGTATATATAGTATATTTGTATCAGTTTCTCTGAAAATAGGGTACCCCAGGCCATCCACTGGTTGATTAAAAACCTCCCAGTAAATCATATCAGATCGCCAGACATTGGGTATATATAATATATGTAATTATATATATAGTATGTATATATATAATATGTATATATATAATATGTGTATATTTAATAGTCAAATAATATATATATATATATATATATTATACACACCATTTTCAGAAACACCCACAGTGCCCCAAAATCTCGTGAGAACTTCGTTGAAACCAAACAGATCCACCAGGAGCTCATGGCCCAAATGGATGTGACGAGTCAGAAGAAGGTGAAGAATGCGCAGGTGCCCAACGTCACGTCGCATCAACTCGGGTGTGCTGGATAAAGCAACCAATTACTGATAAATTCACCAATAAAGCAACATGAGATAGCAATATATATACACATATATATAGATACATATATAGAGATACATATATATATAATTATATATATATAATTATATAACATACGTATATATATATGTATGTCCAACAAAGATGTTGGTGTCTACGCGATTTTTACCCACACACCTTGGGATTCAAGACACTTTTGGGAGTAGAAAATTGGGTCAGCAAAGGGTCAACGGCAGCTGGTGCAAGCGTGTTTCAAAAACATTCCACAGGGTAATCCGGGGTAAACGCTTGGTGGATGAGTTTTTTCTAGACCCATAAACATATATATATTGTATAGAGATACAAAGGTGCCAGGGCATGTTATTGCCCAAAAAGGTTCTGTGTTTGGTATGTTCATTGCATCTACAGTTTATCTCTAGCTACGCCCAAACATATTTGAAACCCTTTTGTTCAGTATCAAGCATCTATTCAGCTATAACAGCTGCCAGGGGGGCACATAAACCACCTGAAGCAAGGAGCTCACAGCCAAAAAGAACGAGCTCATCGAACATATCAAGGAATTGGAAAAGAAACTCTTGCAGCACCTTGGGCCATCAGTCGTTGGTGAATTGGCTTGTGGGCAATTGTTGGGTAGAGAAAAAAAAACGCAACACCAGGTTTGTTCTTGTTTGCATCTTTTTCAGGAAGCCTTGAGTTTTCTGAGTTATATATGCAACATGGTTTCAGGGAATTTCAGGGATGTATTCACAGTGCGGGGATGTCCTTTTACTGCTTGATGAAGAATGAGAGGTTGTTGTAATCAGCCCCTTTTTTTCCCCAAAGGACATTATTGGTCAATTTCGCAGATGTGCCCGGAAACATCTTGAAGTCTTGGCTTCTCAGACATGTCGTACTTCATGGGGAAAATCCCAATCTTTTCCCCATATCTCTGGAGCCAAAGATGCCGAAAACGCTAGCGGAGCCAAGCCAATATTTTCCCAGATTTCCCAGAAGACTTTCCCATGACTTTCCCCACATTTCAGGAATCAATAGTATATATATAATATAATATAATATAATATAATTAATATAATATAATATAATATAATATAATATATTATATATATGACTATATGATTCATATGATATATAAATATATTTCCCCACATTTCTGGACTCAATCACTGATTTGGGTCATTTCATTCGTGTTTGGTTCGAGTAATAAAGGTGACCCAATCATTTCTGACACATGGTTTCATCCATGAATGGCCATGAAAATCATACCCCAAATACCAAGAAGCTACGGCTGGATTGTCGCAATATTTATATATATATATATGTATATACATACATACATAAACACACTCTTGGTTAGTTTTACATAACCTATATGTATATATATATGTATGTATATGGTATGTGTCAAACTATGTATATATATATATATTATGATGCAGTACTATTATAGATATTCCCTATGGTACTATACACGGAGCAATATCTCATGATATATATACATATATATATATGTTATAATATGTATATATATATGTATTATAATATATATATATATATATGTATTATAATAAATGTATGATAATATATATATATATATATATATATTATAGTATCTATGATATATAGATATATATGATATATATATATATATGATATATATATATATATATGTTCTGGGTAAATTATAACGACCTCACTGTTCTCCCTCACCGCAATGATGGTTTGATTGTGGCGAATCATCCTGATATAGCCGAACTTTTCAGCTTAGTGAATCCGTGTAATTCACCCAGATGTAGATATTTCATGATATTTCATGGTCAATACCTGTTATCATGGTCCATTAAGATACTCTGTCATAAGATAATATCCCACTATACCATGATAGGTTTATTTTGGAGGGATTATCATGGATCATATATCATATATGTTTCATAATATTTCATATATGTATATATATATCATACTCATATGGGATCGTGGATAATTTCATAATATATCATATATATATATATATACATAACACATTTCCTAAATATTCATATATCCCAAGACCAAGACCACGCTTCCACGTATCCTCAAGGTACGAATTGTTGTAACATTGGAGGCCTCCGAGCGGAGCTCGCTCCAGGCGAGGAAAACTTTGGGGGATGGACCATAGGATTTCCTACAGAAAACCACGGCCTTTCATGGACATGATCCATGTTTTTTTTGGTGATGTTTTAAATGGTTTTAAATGATTCATGGACATGATCCATTTACGCCAAAGTTCATGTGTTTTTTTGTGATTCATGGACATGATCCATGGTTTCATGGACATGATCCTTTACAGGAAATGACTGATTTTTGGACCATGAGCACAAAGATGCTGGGACCTCATGGTTTGATGTTTTTCATGGAACAGCGAGCGGCTGTTGGGATTGCATCCATATCCCAGCTGGAGAACTGAGAGGGACTCGAGCCACATGACAGGGTTTAAGACTAGGAAGATGGTGAATCATCTGAAAATTGGTTGTTCTTTATGGTGAAACAAAGGGTGGTGTTACCATTTTGAAAGACCAAAGACGCAGATGGTAGTTTCAGTCGGAACACCCGATCCTCGGGCGTGTCTCCTTTGGAAGCCTACTAAATCCCACGGTTAGGTTTTGGACTTTGGACCATCATTTTCTCCATGAAGATCTATCTTGCAATTTTGGTGGTATCTCTCATTTTGAGACAAAGCCATGTGGTTCAATATCAAACATTGAAATTCTGGTTATATAGATGATCTCAAATGCTGGGTCCTGATCTTCTGTATAGATGATTTGGAACCTGGTGCAAGATGCCAAAGTTCCCCATCCGTTGGTCAAGATCCCATGGTGTATCCAATCAGTTCCCCGATTTTTCCATGGTCATTTTGGGGTTGGAGCCCTGATCAGGGGCCCAAGAATCGCCTAATGGGGCGAGATTGGGGAGTTCTGAGAGGGGACGTGATGACAATGTGGCCCATAGGAAAAAGAAAGAGGATGGTACTTGATGGATGTTCATTCCAAAAGAACTGTTGTAAATTTCAGGAAAATTTGCAGGAAACCTTTTTTTGTTGAATTCGTTCTATGGCGTTCCATGGCATTGAACATGGACCCAGTTGATGTTTTTCAGAACCATCTGCGCGACTAATATACGCAAAGAATAAATACATATATATATAGTTGTTTGAAGACTAGCTAGACCTGCTGTTTGCAACATTCAAGTGCCTGCGAGTCAACTTAAGGAATGTGCAATGCCTGCAATGCAAGGAGGGGACCAATGGTCCAGGTTGCACATTGATTTGACAGCGCCATGACACAATAAATCCTTGAGAATTGGCCATATTGTACGGACTGTGCAGCAACTGATCTCGAAGTAGTTGTATACAATTGCTGCACGGGAGGTGTACAAGGATGTATACAGATTGTTTCACAACTTATTGGAAGCAACATGCTTCCGATCCAGTGAATTTCAAGTTTCCTATGGACGTGCTGCAACCAGGATGAATCACTTGTCATCCAAAAATCCTGGTTTCGACCTCAACATGCGGCAAAGTCTCACTGGTTCTGACAGCATTGGGATCTTTTTTTGGGGGAGTGGCATGTCCTATCGGGATTTTCCTGTCCGTCAAAGCAGGCGCCCACGGCCCTAGACTCCGCTCCGGAGCGAGTCGTGTCGTTTTAAGCGACAGACCCCAAAAAATGTGGAACTCGTGTGGTGGCATAATCCCTTATCGGATAAACGTAGTATTTGGATATAAACCCGCATTCTATTGAGAGTCGTCTAACAAATCAAGTGAACCAGATATTTTCGCTCAGGTGGATCCGGCAAGGAAGGCCTGGAAGAGGTTCCGGAAACACATGGAAGCACCACATACCCATACATTTCTGACCACAAGTTCAACTTCTATGTCTGTGGTCCCACCGTTGCTTTTCAGGATGTGTTTCAGGATTCATTGACATATCAATTTAAACCAATTCCACCAGAAAGCCAGTGCTGTTTCACCTCCAACCGAAAGAGACCACCCAAATTTGCAGGTCCCGATTTTGTGAAGGTCCATCCCAGTCACCATGCTGGATGTGCGGGATGACAGCACATATTTGGTGACCATATATATATATATATATGTATTTGTGGGGGGGGGCTGTTTAATACGAAGGGGGGATGGGATTATATAGTAATACTATAGGTTATATAACATAAGTTATATAAATATATAATACTGCAAGAGTTTCTGCGGACCAAGTTGTGTTCCCTCAGTAGCACGGCCATCGATGATATATGAGGAAACACTAACCCAAGGAATCCCCAAAAGTCGTTGAGAAGTGTAGCTGTAGCACCCTCTGGTTATTTAGCCATGGTAGAGATGGCCCATAGAAATAGATGGTTTACCTATTAAAAACGGTGATGTTCCATGGCTATGTTAAATAACCAGATGGTAGTTGTTGTTTTTCTTAGAAGATGATATCCAGCGGCACATGGTCTTGCCAATCTCTGTCCGACGTGTCACCTTGAAGCCACGTACCACATTCTATATTTCGCGAGATGGAGGTTTCCTAAAATTGGGTACACAAAACTGATCCAAAATTGTTTAAATGGGAAAACCAATGGTTTGGAGCACCCATATTTGAGGAATCCTCCACATAGAGAAGATCATGATCCATCACAGTCCTTCGTTTTGTTGCACCATCCACCAGGCAGCAGACAGTAGGCCCAAGTGCAGTAGACCGGGCCGATGTGAACATTTGGAAAGATGGATCTCTTTTCTAACTGACGTTTTTTCACGTCACGGTAAGATTCCAGCAAATTGATGGAGGAATGTAATCCCTTTCCCAGATGCAACCCACGGTGCTGGAATATGAATCCCAACATTTGCCACAAATTTACCCAGTTATGTAGGTAAATATACCAGCACCATGGAGCATATGGGTATGACATAATTCTTGCCTGGTTGGTGGTTTGGAACATTTTCTATTTTTCCATATATTGGGAAAAATTATCCCAACTGACTTTCATATTTTTCGGAGGGGTAGGTCAACCACCAACCAGACCAGTTCTACTTGCTAGTTGCTATTACGCACACACGTTCTAGTTTACTAGTTACTATTACTAGGTAACTATAATACTATACTTATTTATAATAGCATAGTAGTTGCTAGTTCAATTAGCAAGGTTGAAATCTATGACATCTGATATCCACAGCAAGGTGATCGCCGTGCAAAGATCCCATGGCGCTTCAGGGCATACCCCAGAGCGTAAACGTTGGGGTCAACAGAAGAAACCGTGGTCAAACTATGCTTAAACCATAGTCAACTTGATTTGTTTAAAGCCGGAAATCTATGATGCCTTGGAATTCGAACATTGGAACATATTGGAACCATCTTCTGGGCTCAAAAAACGCCGAGTCGCTGCTGGTTTGAGCATGTTTGAGCAATACATCCATCGTTTTGCTGAAGATATGCAACACAAACCGTTGAAATCCGCTCGTGGGATCAAGACTATACCAAGACGCTTCAAGTATCCATGAAACGTGGTATTATATCGTTTGACCGACCACATCATTTTAGTACGTTTCATTACAATATGAGGCCCCCAAGATAGCTAAGTTGGTTTATAACTCCAATAACTATGGTTTATGGTACTTATAACTGTAGTTACAGGGGCTTATAAACCAACTTATACCTGGGGGGGGGGGCCACATTGTACCCATGGGTCAATCGGTATAAAGATCCATGGGGAAATTCCCGGTGAATCCCACCTTACGCCAGCGTGTATAGCGTGTGTTCCGACAGAGTCTGTTGGGTGACCGGTGTTCAAAAATCATGTTCTGAAGTCAATAGTTTCTCTACATCTGTTGTTCTGAAGTCAATAGTTTTTCTACATCTGTTGTTCTGAAGTCAATAGTTTTTCTACATCTGTTGTTCTGAAGTCAATAGTTTTTCTACATCTGTTGTTCTGAAGTCAATAGTTTTTCATAGTTTTTCTACATCTGTTGTTCTGGAGTCAATAGTTTTTCTACATTTGTTGTTCTGAAGTCAATAGTTGTTCTAGATTTGTTGTTCTGAAGTCAATAGTTGTTCTACATTTGTTGTTCTGAAGTCAATAGTTGTTCTACATTTGTTGTTCTGAAGTCAACAGTTTTTCTACATTTGTTGTTCTGAAGTCAATAGTTGTTCTACATTTGTTGTTCTGAAGTCAATAGTTGTTCTACATCTTTCTAGTAATATATTTCGCTGTCAACTGTCTTCAATATATTTCGCAAATCCTTGACACTCAGGATGCAACGCTTTTTCCAGCGCTTGCAGGCAGCCATGGCGATCCATAGCCTCTGGTGATTTCTTAGCTCTGGAATTTCAGATGAGCCTTTTATGATCAAAATGATGGATGATCTAATAGCTTCTAAAAATGGTGATTTTCCATAGTGAACTGCTAGAATTCTTGAATTTCCAGAGATAATGGGAATTTAAGCTCATGCTTAGGAGTTTGAACCATTATACGATGGGAATATATAATTGATAATGGTTGGTTGATGAGTTTCCAGAGGCTATGTGCATTTTTCTTTGGACCAATCATTGGTGCACAAAAATGGTGATGGGGAGATACCAACCATGGATCCGGGGGACCCCATTTTTTGGAAATCTGAGTCATTTTACCCTCTGGTAAACATTACGGCCATTTTCATGGTTGATTTACATATGAAACAATGGTGATTTTCCATAGCAAACCGGTGATTTTACCAGAGGATACGGAAATGGTGATTTTCCATACTGTGATTTTACCAGAGGATACGGAAAGACTGAAAAGATTACTTTTCAGAGATTTCAATCAGGGTTTGGGGGTAAACATAGCTCCAGTTATGATACGGATGGGATGTGGATAGGATGTAGCCGTTTGTCCAAAAAGGGAATCGAATGGGGATTCAATGGGGTTCATGATATTTGGGTGTGGCTGGAAGGGGGTCATAAAATAGCCGTCAAACCATGAAATATATGGCATATGGGAAATATGGATGGTGCCCAAAAAATTGCCGGTCTACCCAGTTTTCAGATCATCCCGGCTGGGACAACAGGGTTGAAGATGATTGAAGGCGATTTCGGCAGCGAAATCGTCGGTACGGATGGGATGCTGATGCCATATTTGGTGAAAAAGATCCCCTCGAAATCATGGTATCTTAGGGGCCAGATTTCATCAGATTTCATCAGATTTCCAGATGTTGGGACTGTTGGGGTCCATTTGATGGGGTGATGCGTGTCACGGGGGATGGGATTCGATGATGTGCAGTGATACTATGTTGAGGATGTTGAGCGCCATGTCACAAGTTGATCACACATGAAACTCACAGTCCAAGCCAAGTCTCGCCAAGTCGCTTCAAAGCATTTTGTTGATACTGGTTGATCATCATAGTTCCTAGTAGCTACTGTACCCTGTGGCCTAACATAGCTACTGTATGGACAATCACAATGGAAATATATGAAAATACTAGGTGAATCAAGGAAGTAAATGGGCCATGGCTTCCAGTTCGCAAACTGTTTGTTCACTGGAGGGTATCCCCTTGGTCTCCTCATGTTGAATGGTGTTGGATTTCTATATAATCAGCATGCCCAGGAATATACTGTGATATAGCATAGATAGCCAATGATAGCCACCCATTGTAGTTAAATATACCATTAATTACATACCCATATCCCATAGGATCCATGTATGGTATACCCTAGCAGTCATTAGGTCTACTTCTTTGCAGTATATTTGCAGTCATTTGTTGATGTAGGTGTTTTTTTGCATACCGACTATGTATAATGCATACCGACTATAAAAATCACGATCATTTGCGATAACCCCATTTAACGGTAATCTCCATTAATGTAATGGGATTTGAATTTCTGGGTTTTGAAAGCTTCAAACATCATACATGAGGATGTTCCATCCCATAATGTGCTAGAAGGGTATATTAATCCTATTGGTGATCATATCACCTTTGTAATTAATTATAGATATCCCCAGCGGTTCCCCTCAGCAGGTCCCAGCCAACCCACCACGTCAAGACCCTTTCGCTGGCACTCAGCAGCAAGTTGGACTCAGCATCTCGGTTGAACCGGTGTAGGATCTGGAGGAACAGGTTCCCAAATTATAGTCAACACATATATAATCTATTAGGTTGGGCCATGAAAATAGAATTTGAAGTTGGAATTTTATCATTCTCCCGTTCCTAGGATCCATGATGCCAATCTCAATTGCCACCTCAAAAGAAATCACCATTCCAAAAGGGGTTTGGCCACCATCACTGCCAACTTTTTTAGAAGGCCGATGTGGTCTTCATCTTCAAAACAATGGTGGTACTTGCAAGTATATTTGAATGCAAGTGCATCCTCAGCTAAGTGAACTACACAATGTAGTTTGGGGATAAGCTTCCACCGTGAGATGCCTTGCCTAAGGCTCAAAAGAGCCAATTTTTGGTAACCACATACGGTACCCAATAGTGCATCATGCAAATCCCGGGCTTCCGAATTGTCAAGTAGCGACCATATCGTTCTATGCGATCAAAGCTCACACATATAGCTTTGCTTGTGCTGAATGCAAGGGTAACTTCTTGATCATCACCGATTTGATTCAACAACGCATCAGGGCACGTTGTTAAGAATACCAAAAATACCCTGCCATTGTAGGCCTTGCACGTCAAAGATGGATAGCCGTTGTCATGGCTCACCAAGCCAGTCGTAAAGAAATTTTGCGAATGCCTAAGTTGTGGCAAAAGAGCGGGGTTCCAGAAGTAAAACTAAACATTATCATCATAAATTAGGTACTTTAGATTTTGGGTTCGTGTTGACATGGCCAACTTCTTCTTGGTCTTCCTGCTCTACAGCCAGGGAAACTGTGGCATTCTACGGAATGAAACCCGGTTGGTCATGATGCCAGAGTTGCAAGGCCACGGCATTGGGCCAAAGATGGCAGAGATACAATGCGATGGCACCGGGCCAAAGATTCAAGTCTATCTTTGGGGCACTACCGAGAACGTCAGGCAGTTCTTGGGTGATGAATATATTAATGGTGGAAAGACCGGTGACTACACTTGGAGCACAGTGCGCCTAACAGAAGACCACCGACCGAGATCTTGGACCAACAGACCAAGTCAGTTATTGGGATGACCCCTTACAGCCCCGAATGTTTGATATCCATCTCCCAGGATGTAGTTTTCAATCACCAAACCCCAGATTCCAATAGTCGAGTAGCTCATAGCGATTGACCCGGGCCCAATATCTGAATCTGGCACAGCAGCTTCGAAGTTGAGAATCGTCCATCATCCTGTTGCCATTATCAAGAATCCTGGGCGAGGCATCAGGGCAGGTATTCTAAAAGGACTTTGGGTAAAGATTTAAACATCCCAAGAAGCACATTGAGATAACAATAAAAAAACCACCTGTGTATACCAGAATGAAGATACTGGCAAGCATCCATGGGAACAAAGTAGAGACAGTAAACTGCCATTCAGAGCTAGCAAGACTCCCAAGTTGATCGTGTGCATAGAGCAAAAGCGCAATTGGCGCACTTCAAACCCAGGGAAAGATTGCAAAGGATGAGTGAACCTCCCAGGGTTGATTTGGATGTTAAGAATTCTAAGAATTGTGATCTGTCCATAAAAACTGGCCATATCCTTTTTGTTTGATGGGCCTTATTGCCTACAAGTACACTCCCCATTTTCAGAAACACCATTGTAAATCAAATTCGTAACCAAAAGGGAAAATCATTTTAGCATAGCTGAGCCTGAATACATTGTCCAAAGCATCTTGGGGGGAACGTCGTGGGAAATGATGAGTCAGCTGGGTCCACCTGAGGTTGAGCCCGAATCATT
>Ga0126342_10021118_pt1 | contig 10881 bp, 11 predicted proteins | sample Cyp1metagenome_FD_92528 | JGI IMG/M metagenome (GOLD analysis project Ga0126342, IMG submission 92528) | Coral microbial communities from Lord Howe Island, Old Settlement Bay, Australia - Cyphastrea 1 metagenome | ecosystem: Host-associated > Invertebrates > Cnidaria > Coral ... | reverse complement strand
GCGTTTCCAATGGGGAAAGGGGTTTTGCAAGGTCTGTGCCGGGACAGGGGTCGTGGCGAGCGTTTTGATTGGGAATAGCTGTCAAACGCAAACATTGCAAGGACTTTGGCGTATGGGTGTAGCCTCCTACTAGCTGCTACTTGTTTAATTTTGTTTATCTTGTTTGGAATTCACCTGCCATCCATTCTATTATTGCTGCACAAGGATGCAAGCCAATTGGTAGGGCAAATCCTTCGCGAAGCCCTGACAAAAAAAATCATTCTGGCTTTGGTGATTTGGTGTGCTTTGGTCGTTTTTATCCGCCGGGTGCTGTGACATCTGAGTGGTTTCCCCCACTTCCCCGATCTTCCCCGTGCGCTCCCAGGGTGTTGACGTGGAGGGATTGGGTGCCCATTTTTGAGCGAACCTTGCGAAGCTGGAGGATCTCATCAAGACCCGTTGAACGGCCTGAGGTTCTTGCCTGCGACTTGGTATGACTTGGTTAGGATCCAAAGGTTAGGGGAGGTTAACCACGAGTGGTTGCGTATTCAGTATACAATAGTATACAACAAGACAATATACAACATATGTATTTGTGTGTGAGTAATATCCATTTGTGATCATTTGTGCATTAATGAACTTGTGGGTTTGCATATCAGATGTGATCATTGATCCATACACACACATATATATATATATATATATCATCATGTCGCATCAAACGTTTAGTTGCTGTGCCCCGCCAACACTTGACATCGGCCGATGTCTTGCCTAGGCATGTTCGAAAGGCGTGAGCGAGTACTCAAGGACTGGCCAAGGTTGAACTCATTGACCCCAAATCAACACACAGCTATGGCTATGGATGGCTATGGATGGCTATGGATGGCTATGGATGGCTATGGTATTAAATGATATTATATAAATGTATTGAAACTTCGCTATAGCACAGACTCGATCTTTGGGTTGAAAACGCTAAACGCGTTTTAACGCACTGCAACATCCCAGGAGATTGCCGGGATTTGGTGCCCGTTAATCGAATCATTTTGGTTGCCTTACTACGTTTTGGCTACTTGGACCAACTTGGGGTGCACTTTGACATTGTGTCGTCTTGCTGAGCTTTGAACTTGAACACAGTTGTTAGGATCGTTGGCATTTGTAGACAAAGAACTTGATACTGCATGACCAACTGCACACGAGTCAGGTGTTTCACGCTGTTTTGCGAGGCTTTTCTCTACGACATGGACATGATGACATGATATGACATGCATGTGAGTCTAAAGGAAACATAACGGTTCAAGATTCACTTGGAAAGGTGTCTTGAAACTGATGCAACTGAGGTCAATTACTACGCCTTCGGTTCCCTTCTTCAAGTTCCTTGCTTTCTCAGCGGCGCAATTGCAGTTCCCGCGTTGCAACGAGTTGCAAGGCGAGATGTTAAACTGAAGCTTGGCAGAGTTGTCCTGGACAAGTTGACTGTTGCCAGCCGCGTTGGGCGTCCGGCCCGGGGGCACTGAGGACTCCCCTGATTATGCATCAATGTACCTTCCACCTGTGCATCGCAATCCTAATCAGCTCTGTTGGCTTTCCGCGGGACTGGGCCAGCGCCAGGGAGGGGTGAACATGGTAGGAAGGCTGCTGCCTTTGGCAAGGATGAAGAAGATGAAGAAGCTCATGATGACGACGATGATGACGATGATGCTGATGGTGGTGGTGATGGTGATGCTTATCGTGATGATGAACGTTTTCTTGGTGTATGATGGTGATGGATGTTTTCTTGGTGTAACTTATATAGCTAGTAGTCGCACGTGCAGGGGCAGTGGGTGGTCTTCCTCTAGTGCCCAGCAAGGGGCGAGGCCCTGTGACCACCAGATCGTTGGGAAATGGGAGCTAGTGGTGTGCCATGCAGAATGTGCTCTTAGGATCACCCCTCTACATAAGGTTGATTGAGGTTGCACATCCCACCAGATCCCATCAGGATTTGATGCCAATTCTTCATGTGGCTCGTATCATGGTGGGCACCTTCTCGACAGATGTGTGGCACGTCAACAACATGACTCTTGGCTTTGGTATGGTTCAAGGGTTGGTCACGGTTGGTTGCTAATTATGATTGGATGCAAAACATCTCGGCACAGTGGGGGCAAGCTGCAGCATGGGCAGCAGGTGTTTGCGTGCCAAGAGTTCAGGAGTTCAGAGGCAGCAGTTCTTTGGCACGTTTGCACATGAATATGCAATTTACTTATATTTACTGCATATATTTCGCTATACGTGTGTCTTTTTCCCATCAATCAACCAGATCAATGAAACTGCATATTACACGGCTGCAGTCCAGCGCTTGGGATGCTCAGTTCTTCTTTTCCACAAGGAATCAAACGTATCAAAAGTCGCGCGATGCGATGCCATCAAGGAACTTGCTGCTTGCTCCACTTCACGTGCTGTCCAACTGGATGCAAAAGGACGGGTACTGGTCAGCTGCAAAAAACTAGAGAGAGGTGCTCATAGGGTGGCATAACTCAGGACCCTGTTGATTTCTATATATTTCATGTTACTGTGGGTGTACAGTAAATCCATCAACATTCTGCATTACTTCATGGTTTGTCCATGTTTATTCAGTTTATCCCATGATTTTCAGGCTTTCACAATGAATCATAGGGAGCAACTGCTGGATTTTGTCGGCAGGAGCCCAAGGCAGAAGCCCTCGAGTTCATGCTCATGATCATCGCTGAGGCAGGTCCGTAGTCAGTTACCATCAGTTACCAAAAACATCCGTTTGAACCGATTGAACCGAATGAACCGATTGATATATTGATTGGCAATTTGGGAATCTAATTTACGCAAGGCAATGGAGTTGAATGCATCCAATATCATCCAATTGGATCCACTGGGAGTAGTTTGATGGCTGTGCTGCAGTGGCATGCGACAGCCTGTTCGCAGGATGATGGGGCTTTTTCGGGGTGTGTTTTTTTTTTACAATCGATCTTGCCATCCCAGGTGTTCTTCATATCAATCACAGCCTTGATCCTTTCCACCTTACATGAGAAAGAATATCAGTTAGCTGCTGCAAGCCTGGAGCTGGAAGAGAAGGCCGCCCCCAGAGGGGCCCCCTTTGGGGGGGGGGGTGTTGGCTGTGACAGGATGAATTCCATTTCTAGTCCAGGTCTTTCCAGGTCTATCCAGGTCTCCCGTGCCCAAAGCATGCTTGCAACCATTCACCAACATGAATCAACATGGATCTCAACATGGATCTCAACATTGTCCTCGACATCAACATTAGCCAACAACATCTCAGCCACCATTTAACCACCATTGTTTCGATGTTTCTATATCCATAAAAACCAATGAACACCGACAATTGAAATACGTGCAACCAATAGTAAACATCTCTCAAGCCATACATCCATTACATATACGACATATATATATATAATATATAATATATATATATCACACACATATAATATCACACATAGCATATATATATATATATATCATATATCCATCATATATCCATCATTTCCAACCATCCGGGAGATGGGCGCCCCGAGGTGCAAGAAGTGAAGGAAGCCGAACGGAGCGGCGCCGCAGCGCAGCGGCTCCTGGCAGTGACCTGCGATGCGTCCACGCGGCTGACAGGGGACTTGAGGACGATGGGCAGTGGCAACCAACCATTCATGGGATAGATATGCCATATGGATGCCATATGGATATATATATATATATATATACGTAACTTGACTATTAATTACTAATGGGATATAATTAATGGATTATATTGACATGATGTAACTTATTAGTAATAGGATGTAGAACAATTAACATTTGCTACTGCAACTGTAAGATCGCTGGTAGATTTTAATTAGGCTGCAAGAAGACATTTCTCACCAAAACATACAAATCATGCTTTCGCAATGTGTTCTGAACTCACATTGACATAAGAACATTATCGTGGATGTTTATGTTACTTTGAACATTGGGACTAGATGCGTTTTAGAACAAAAGAGAAAAGGGATACCTCTCCAAAACATACATAAATCACGTGTTCACATCGTGGTTTGAGCTCAGAAAAAACATTTTTGCGGATGCTTCTGTTAGTTTGAACATTGGGCTTAGGCGTCTTTTTTCACAATAAACACCTTACCAAAACATTTGTGAATCATGCGTTCACATTGTGTTTTCAACTCGCAGAGTCACATTTTTTGGATGTTTATGTTGCTTTGAACGTTTGGCACAAAATAGATATCTTACCAAAACATGCATGAATCATACGTTTACAATATCCAATTATACCGTTTTGGTAATATTTTCCCTAGTTTGAAACCATTGGGGTGACTTGTGGTCTCATAGTGTCTTGTAAGTTTGTTTCTTTGGAACATTTACATTTTCGTGCTGCGTTTACAATGGGCGAAGAAGTTGGGGTGACTTTTCCTCGCAGTTGGGGGGGCATATGGGGGAATTCGCCAGCATTGACGACCCATGGGAAATCATGGCCACACACAGGGGAACAATTGGTATTTTTACCCCTATCTTGGGCCAATTTGCCCCTGTTGTAGCTGGGATGTTGGGAGCAATCATTATTTTGAACCATTTTGGGGGTTCAATATGAGGGGGATGGGTTTGTGAAGGGTAACAATCCCATAACAGCCCTGTTTCTGGGGTGTAATATTCTGATTTGCCCTAATATGATGATATATGAGATATTGTGTGATGGTCGTAGAATGTTTACATTTTTTTGTTTATATTTGTTTCTTAGTGTGATTATTGTGTATATGACTATGTCATGTTCAAATCGTCCGTATGCGACGTCCGTGTGTGTAGTCCATCGCGGTTGATAACATGAAGGGCACGCTCCGTCGCCGCCCCAGCAATTGCAGGATTTCTCAGCCTTCCCCGAGTTTGTCGGATTTGTTAATGTGCGGCTTCGGATCCAACCTGGGATGCAACCACCTTGAAGGAGTCGCTTGGTTTCGATCTATCTTCGATTGATTTTGCTGGAACTGACGCATGAACCATTTGCAAGTGATGGAATTTACTTTCATGTATACTTTGGACATGCTGCAAATGCTAAGGTGTTGTAGAAACACCCGACTCAATGTTGTCAAATATCACTGTATTGTATATACATACAGTACACATATCATTGTCATTGTCATGGTGCATGGCAGCAGGCCCATGGTACTCCCAGTTTCAGATGTAGCCACTGCAAAGCCTAAGGTTCCCTTCCTTCGCTATGTGGACCCACCAGAACATAATCGCTTGAAGGCCTTCATTGAGGAATCGGCCAAAGCCGATACGCCACCAAGGCATGTGAGCTGCTGGTAAGTCTTCCACAGATTGGGGGGTTGGGTGTGTGTGAAATAACTACATACAAAAACTCCACCACAATCTGCCAAACGTTAGTCCCAATATGTTCTCGTTCCCAACTGGCCGTTATTTTAATAGCTCAGCTCCAGGTCGATCCATTTGCAGATGAAGGATTCCAGCGGTATTTCGTTCAATGCCGAGCTCTTCCATGTGACGGTGCCTTCCCTGATGTCTGAGCAGGTGGAACATCTGATTGGTATCAGCCAGGAGCCATGCTGGGCGATCCATGGCGATCCTGGGCCATGGCCTTGGAAGATGTTGGATCTTTTGGAGGTTTCGGATGATGGGTTGGTCATGGTTCGTCACTTGAAGTTTACATTTTTGGTGAGGTTTCAGCAGCAGGCACAGAGGTTGGTGCAAGAGAAACCCACATACTTACCAGGTGTGCACAGAAGGAGACATGGGGTACCCCATCCACACATCACCGCAATTGTTTGCAGATGGAATTTGTTTATTTGTCTTTTTAGTTTTTTGTTGTATTTCAGTCTGGGGCAGCTTTCCTTGCTACTTGCTGCATTTTGGAGCTAAAATTTCCCATCTGCATGCCCACTTGGCTTTTGGTTTGTGGCTTTTGGGTTTGGCTTCCTTCGGACCGCTTTTGGAAGTTTTGATGTTGAAAAAATGCAGCCGTTGTGGCACAAAGCACATGTCAAAGTCAAAATGTGCAAAAAACACCACACGTTCGGACCATTTTTGGAAGTTGTGATGTTGAAAAAGTGCACGCCGTTGTGGCGCGAAGCACATTTCGAAGTCAAAATGCTACAAAAACACCATCGTTTTGTGTGGCAGGTGGAAGGGATTCTGCACCTTGTCACACTAAGCAAAACGTGAGGGCATTGTAGAATCTCCAAAAACGATGGCAGGCGTGGGGCATTTGAAGAGGATCTGCAAAGATGCATTTTCCGTGGAAGGCGCAGTACAAGAGACATGTTCATCAGAGCTGTTAGGAGGTTCGGGCGCTGATTTCCTGAGAGGGGCTGCATTTTGGAGCATCAGATCTTCAGGTTTGCTGAGATGATTTTGCGTGACAGGTGCAGCACTTCGTTTGACCTGGCATCACTTTTTCGTGGCAGGCGCAGTACTTTAGACAGATGGAATGGAAACATCGCAAAACGTATTGGTACGAGGCTGTCAGCTTTGCACTCCGCTTTCCATTTTTGAAGGGAAGTCTCGCAGAATTGCTTCGTTTTTGATGTTGTCAAGTTCGAAAATTGAGGAAGTCTCGCAGAACTGCTTCGTTTTTGACGTTGTCAGGTTAAAAAAACATATCACTGAGGAAAAATCGCAGAATTGCCGCGTTTTCGATGTTGTCAAGTTTAGACATTAAGATCATTAAGCAGGTCTCGCAGAGTAGTTTTGTCTTCAAACATGCAGATAGACAGATAGATAGATAGACAACTGCAATTGCAACTACCACTACCACCACAATAAACTACTACTACGACTACAAATGCAGATGCAACTGTGCTACGCCATATTGCACTGCACTACGCTACTGACATCTAATTACACTAGGTTACACTAGGTTACACAAATTACATCACACTACATCTGCAACTACAACTACGCTACATTTCGCTACGCTACGCTAATTACACTACGCCACACTACAACTACAACTACAGCTACAACTACACTACACTACAGCCCGCTACGCTACAATTACAACTACAATTGCGCGACACCATACTACATCCAGCAATTGTGAGTGGGGTGACCACTGCAAACAACCCCCCAAAAAAACACAACTCCGACCAGCTTTCGGCCCATCAGTGGATTGCGTCTGCCATCCATGCGTCACAAGAACTCACCTCTCCTATAGTGTTCTATCTTTGAAAATTCCGCCACCGCCTTGCGCGGTGCTACTGGTAATGTAGATTTTTTTTGTTATATACATACACATATTTACAATATTTTACAATAATTCGTATGCACACATTGTATCTTTAAATAATCCCCAATCCAACCCTGACCAACTTGAAACAAATTCTACATATATAAGCCCTATATAAACAACACCAAGACAAATCTTAAACCAACCCCTAAATAGACCTTAAACTAACCCTAAATGGACCCCAAACCAGCCCTAAATCAACCCTAAACCACTTTTTTTTGTATAAATCCTACACCAACACTATCACACCATCCATTGAAACTATTTGGACCCTACACGCTTGTGCCTCAAGTTGCATCCTACAGGTTCAGAAGGTGTATATTGTGCATTGCATACACCTTAAGTACCACACTGAACCTACACCATTGCATGTCAGTACGTGTTGTTATTCTGTTAAGGGGGGACGATAAAAAACATGAACGAATCTCTGAAACCATGGAAAAGTCATTAGAGTCCATCAAGAAATCCATGGGAAAATTGGCGAAAACTAAAATGTTCCAAATACCATGCAAATTTGCTATTTATTTTAGCTCGGAAATGCCGCAAATTGAGAGATTTTGGTTCCAAAATGCAGCAAATAACAAGGAAAACTGGTTTGGACTGCAAAACAAAAAAATATCACCCCCAAAAAAACAAAAAAACATCACCCATTGTTGGCTGCAACGCGCCAGGAGAACTCCGAAAGAGTTCTGGCATCTGAGGAGTAACCAAGTCGCAGGATACATAAAAACTCCAGCCGAAACATTTGGGGACCCTGACAGCTTGAGATTGGTTCGATTTGTAGGGTGGAAAACATGTTCCTACGCCACAATATCTTCATGTGGCGACTGCCTTAAAGATCATGACTAGATTGATCAAAATTAATGGAGAACTTGGGAAAGGAAAACCATGGCAAACCTTCTGCCGTTGAAGTCTCCACAAGTCTCCAGAACTAACGATTGCCGAGGCAAAGTGCCATGAGCGGCCCGTCCACCGACATGCCGCCCACGGACATGCGTCACATCCTGGGCTATGGACTTCCGCCGTCTCCCAGTTGCAATGGCAATGGAAAACACCCTATGGAAAACGCATGGAAAAAGGATGAAAAAGGCAATCCGTCCAATTGATACGTCTTTACATGTCTTTACACTAAAACTAAACCAGCCCCAGAAACCTCGGGATTTGATATGATCACTTTGGGGATTCGGAATTGAACAATAGGGCATGGGATTCATAGAGAAGTGGAAAAGAAGGAGAGGAAATGAAGAACTAAAATTGTTATGGTTCCTGCAATTCGGGGGGAAGTTCTGCAAAAGATTACAGTAGTTATTTCGTGTAGTTGATTTGTGTGTTTTTTTGATTCACACACACACACTTGATGCTTTCAGTTCAGCTGCGATGTTGTTCCCTATCCATTGCTTCTTTCCTGTCGTCCCCAGGGTGAAGACAGAGCGGAGCCTCCCGAGCGCACGAAGCAGAAGTAAAAGCCGCAGTGAATCTGCTTCAAGCAGCGACCCCAGGACAGGTGCAGCATGGTGCAGCGATTGAAATTGGTTGAAATTGAATACAGTATATTGATGGAAATTGCATGAAATTGCAACCTTTCAGCAATTAAAGTGACCAAGGGTTTGTTATAGTTTTTCCCATCACTCCAGCCGTTATAGCTGTTACAGGGCCTTTCGATTCTTGCACATGAGTTCCAGCTCCCTGTAGGCCAGTTGAATGCCAGCAGAGACTCAGGGAAAAGAAGTAAATTTAGCATATCAATGAGTCCCAGCTTGTCCCAGTACAGATGAAATTGACTTGTCAAATCATGTAGTTGACGAGAGGGCCCCCAGTGTGTCCAGCATTCCTTTGAGGACCCCGAGCTCCAAATGTCAAAACCTGATACGATTGCGCATGCTGCAGCCCCTTGGAGATAATCCACCATTGGGGGTTACCTGACTCGTGCAAGCTTTTCATGCAGTATTTCAATGTATTTTTTCATTAGCATTCTCTTACCGTACAAGGATGAGATGTTGAATTTTCAACCCAGCCAGTCATGTCCAGCCCCCTGAATTCGTCACCAAGGAAGGTGAACTTCACCATAGACATCGAGTCTGATGACTTTCAGATAGAGTCTTTAACTCTGACCTTCGGACAGACGGACAACTGTCCAAGGGATGCCCTGCCCAAACTGCTTGAATGGATCAAGCCAAACTATAGGCCAGTGAATCCAATGATTTTTGGGGCTGTGTGCATTGTCTTCCAATGTCTTCCATGTGTGTGTTAAATCTTATCCAAGCGGTGGTTTCCTTGGGGAGGGTACTGTACGCCATGGAGGTCGTTGCTCTTCAACTGGGCACAATCCCACGCCAACGCCTTTGCCAGCGGCAGTCCATGCAAGGACAGATTTTGGTTTATCTTTGATTTTGGATATTTTGGCCAACTTTGAACAGTTCACACGCTTGCAAGCCATCAATCAGGGATGTTATACTTGTCACCGAATTGTTGATCATTGTTGTGTGTGTGAGAGCTCTAGAAGACGGAGTGCAGAGCACAATTCGATACAAGTCAAATCAAGTCGATCCAATTTGCAGGGCCATTGCCGAAAACATCACTTTTCAGTAGCACGCGTAATCATCGTGATCCCTGAGCCTGAGGATATGCCGTCATTGCGTGGTGTCAAACTGATATCTCCCATGCAATCTGCCAACACTATCCTTGCAGGGGATCCTTGGCCAGGGTAGTTGGCACTGCCGGGTAGCATGGTGTGGAACGTGTGCGATAGGCATCGGATCGTAACCAAGACGTGTTGGGGAAGCTATGGTCCTTTTATGTCCTTTTGGACATGACTATCAAAATAGGGCACCTCGTTGTCAGCGCAGCCCAGGAAGTAATTCCTGCTGGATTTCAGGAAGTGGATGGCGGTACTGGCAGTACAGAAAACGGAGGAACAAGTTGCAGTGGCAGCGCAGGTGCCCAAATTTGGGTCCCAAGATGTTGCCGAGTTGCCAAAAACAAGACCCCACTGTGTGATTCTGCTGAGAACTTGTTTGAATGTGCATGGGTTTCAGGAGAATGGTGGGACATGCAGAATATATAATATATTTATGGAGAATATGAATATGGCTTTTGAATCGAGAATATGGTATTTGAATTGAAAGGAAGCAATGTCAAGCAATGTCAAGCACAGATCCCAAAAGGATCTAGAAGATAGACGAATAAGGGTCTTTTCCTGACATATTCCTATTCTTTTCATTTCTTTTCCTTATTCTTTCCTGACTTCGTGGATGGAAGTCCTCAAGCTGTGCCGGCCCCAGGTTTGCTCATGAACATCGAGATGCGGAAGCTTTTTGCCCACTAGCCACTAGCCTCACTAGCCTCACTAGCCAAAGGTAAGAACAGGGGATTGCGGGATGCCTGTGGATCTGCAGAAATATTGCAGCGGGATTCTACATAAGTATGAAAAGATATGAAAAGCAACCCCCTGATAGTATCGATATGTATCGATATGTATCGATATGTATTGATATGTATTGATATGTAATGCCAACATCGGATTAATCAACCCCCCCCCCGGTAGGTAGGTAGGTAGGTAGGTACCTTCTGGCTAGTTTCTTGACCACCCCTTAATAGTAAGCAACTCTGAACCATAAAAATTTGGATATGGCTTACGTCAATTAGATCTT
>Ga0126342_10021117_pt1 | contig 10881 bp, 8 predicted proteins | sample Cyp1metagenome_FD_92528 | JGI IMG/M metagenome (GOLD analysis project Ga0126342, IMG submission 92528) | Coral microbial communities from Lord Howe Island, Old Settlement Bay, Australia - Cyphastrea 1 metagenome | ecosystem: Host-associated > Invertebrates > Cnidaria > Coral ... | reverse complement strand
TTCAGCCAATGAACAGCAGAGAGGAATGGAATTCAATTTTGTCCGGTTGCGCCATATGCTGTTGGATCTTTGCACAGGAAATGCTGCAATTTGCGCACTCCCACAGTGGCCTGTTCTGTAAAATAACCTATTCATTCTTATGAATCCATGAATCTCAACAATAATCTTGGATGCCCCGCTCGTCATGCATGGGATCAAACGACATTGAGAAGGCGCAGTCCAAGATGTGTCCTTCCACCTGAGCGATCAGGTTCCATCCTTAAAAAATGGTTTAACCTAACCACCAAAATGGGGAAAATATATGTACATATGTACATATATATATGTATGACAAAATGTAGAAAACCATGCATTCTATAAATCCGGTTTTGATCAGTGAAACATCAATTATAATGGTTGTACGTGTTATGATATTGGCGACTATGGTCCACAAACAGTTTTGTAACCCATGGGGATATCACGTATGGATACACTGGATACTACTACGTACCCTTCATAGAAAATCACAAGATAATTTGACTAGATGGTGTTCTGATATTTTCCGTTGGAACAAATGAGGATTTGATGCTTTGAATGATGGATCCAGCCAAGAGACGGCAAAATTAATGGTGAATGGGGAAAAGTCTCCCAAGGCTTGTTGCCTAAGTTTCGATTCCTGAGTTTTCCCCTTTTTGTGTATATAAGTCCCCTGGTATGTCTTGTTCTGAACTGCCAACTTGCATAGCTTGTCTTGGTGAAACGTCCGCTTCCTGCTGGTCAAATATGGTTAAATCCCATTGTGTGTGTGTGTCAAATCACCAGTGTTTGTTAGTTTATTCTGAATAAATCACCAATTTACGTGGTGATTAACCACCATTTTATGTCAAATGTGGTTATTCTTAACCACCATTTCCTTCATTTTCCTTCATCCACCTTCCGAAATCGCAGAACCAAGCCACATGGACGCCAAAGTCCACCTTCAAGAGATCCGCCTGGGGAAAAATTCATCGCGCAGGGTGCGGAACCAAAATGGGGGTATTTTTTGTCTATACCTAAAGAATCCTATAGATACAATTTGAATGCGGGATGAACATACCTGGTTTGGTTTTAGCCATCTTGAAAAATATGAAAGTCAATGGGAAGGATGATCCCATATATTATGGAAAAAAATGTTCCAAACCGCCAACCAGATCCATTTACCAGCTATTTTAGGGTTAGGTACCTTTGTGTTTTGACACATCGCCATGGAACGGAAAAATCAGACAGGTCCAACGGGTCACCAAAGCGGTGGCCGGTGAACTTCTGGCAACTGCACTCTGAAGATTTACTGATTCACTGAGTATCTACTCTCAATGGTTTAAGGGAAAATCTAAACCGGAAACCATCGATTTTCCCATTGAACATGGGGCTTTCCTGTAATTTTTCCCTTAAACCAAAACATTGATACTCCACTTCAAACAACTAGGGATGGCTGCGTGTGTGAACATCACCGGAGTGCATTCACTTGTTCGAAAGGAGAATAATTGTCCAGTTGGTCAACACTTCCCCGGGTCACCTGTGTTTCTTTTAGCAGGTAGGCCCAAGACTGGTATTCTTACAGAACATCGTTCTTCGATGTTTTTACATCACCATAGTATATCCCACAAATCAAAGAACCAGATTGAAGAATGCAAACACAGATGTACATTATATATATCTGCTATATATATATATCTATATACATATATCGTATGATCAAATCCTATGACACAATTAGGGCATGACAGGGACCATGGATCTCTACCAAGGCACCCCCTCCAACTGTTTGGATGCACCCCCCAGATCCAAAAGGTACAATCCCCAGTCATACTGCGTAGGGCTGGATCCATAGGGCATACATATATTCATAACATGTTATAACTAAGTTTAGATAATTAGATACAATTAGAACAATGATTCCATATGGATCTTTTAGTAGCCTATCCAATGCCGTTTTTGGGATATATAATGATATATACAAAAAAATATATGAGATTTGAACAATAAACATCTACTCAATGATACTCCAAGTTACTGGGCGAAGGTATCTGGCCGCATCCCCAGGGTTCACCGTGTCGTGTGCTGCCTGGGTTCTGGGCTGCTGCTGTCACCAGTTGTAACAAAAAATGGAATCCAACCAGCAGAAAATGGGATTAGATCAGGCAAACTTGGAGTTTCACCGGCCAATCTTAGGTTTTAATTGAACCAGCAAGAATTGTGAATGTTGAATGATGTCAATACATTGTATTTTTAGATTATAGCCATCAGAAATATGCAAATGGCCTTGGATCAGGGATGGCTTCGATCGAGGAACCATTTGCACGTGGCAAATGGGGGTGTCTGAAAATAACTTAGACCGAAAAATACCTTGTTGTAGGGAAAATGTTGAATATGTTTTTTTGGTAGCCAATCTTGAAGACAAACTTAACAGAAAAAAAAAAACAATACGTTGTTGATCATGGCTTATCCCAAGGTTTTTGGATTTGAAAAAGAAGGGAATCACCTGCCCCGTTATGATCATTGCAAGCTGGGATGGATGCTGAAAACGTGCCTCTAGCAATGGGTAGGTAGATCTTAAGGAATTGTTGAACTCTGCCAATGCTTCTCTGAATAAAATCATATAGTATGGACTGTCCCGAATTGGGAAACTTGAAGTTACATCTATCATTTGATAGTCTTTCATAGAAGGGGAAACCACTAGTGTTTCGGGTATCCCGAAAAATGTGACGCCAGTTCAAGGATATTGATCTTCAATGGACAAAACTGAATTCCAGGTATTGCTGGTTTCACATCACCATACGCCTCTATGCATTATGCTTGTTTCTACCCCACTCTTTCAGCGAAAATAACCACCCATTATTGCTCACTATTCCTTCCAGCAATCTAAATCAATCCAATCCCCTATATTGATTCATCATGCCTCAATTACACTAGAACTTCCCATTTCCCATTGGTTGACTCTAGCCCTGCTGCTTCGTGACACACCTATGATGCTGGGATTTGGGGCAAATCAGTCCTTGAATATCCCTGAACCTTGGATGCTGCATCGCAACCCCCCCAGAAAAATTGTAAAATCCTATTAAAATTGTGGAAAATGACGTTCCCGTCTTTTTGGTGGTTGTCATTGTTTGATCCCAAAAAATTGCCGCCACATCATGCCACATCTCATCCCTGTCCTAATCCTGCGCGACAAGGCACCACTTCGTTCAGCGACAAGCCAGTGGGAAAGGCCCAACCTCGCCTAGGCAAAGGGTTGGCCAAGTCAGCACAGTGGGGCCAAGTCAGGAAATGTGGGGTTGACCCAATGCGATAAACTTCAACGTGTTCGTTACACGTTATTTCTGATGGTTGAAAATGGTTGAAATCCCTTACACCACCCATTTCTGGTCAAATTGGGGATGATGATTGATGATGGTTTATGGCATTTGGGTTTACCATGGTTTACCAGAGCACCTGAATTGGAGGTTCCTGACAGCTCTAAGCAAGGTCTATGTCTAAGGCACAAGGATGCTGATGGCCTTGTAAAGGCTTCTACCGTAATTTGAGTGCTTAAGGGTTGTCTAAACCACCACACACCTGGTTTGATGTTCAAATAGTCCGGGACATACCCAGATGGATCCCAGTGCAGGATAATCCAATGCATCTAATGTCTGCCAATGGAGACAACCGATACAAAGATATTAGTAGCTTCAATTACGAGTACATGTGTGTGTGTTTTTTATTCCTTCTCTCTGTATGTATACAATTATAAACAGTTATATATATATACCATCTGGTTACTTAACATAGCCATGGAAAATCACCATGTTTTAAAGGTAAACCATCTATAAATGGGCCATTTCCCATGGCTATGTTAAAAAAACAGAGGGTATCTATCCAAGGGCTTGCTGTAAATGCTCCCGTTGGAGAGCACATCACAAAAACCGCCCTCCAGTCACTCCTTCCATGACTCCCGAAGCGCACCTCAGCGGATTTCGAGGATCAAAAGCCACCAAAGAACTGGAGGCCTGGACCAGGAGTCTGGGATCAAAACATGATCTTGTGGACAGATTCATGTAGTTCGCCCAACAAATTCATGGGATAATGAACCAATCTCCAGAAATGGCTGTTTTTTTTCACCATCCCTACTGGATGTTTATGACATTGAGTCTACAACAATACTGAGATTCACAAACCATAAATCGGGGATTAGAAATTTATCTAAGGTACTGGTTGAAATCAAACATGAGGGGTGAACCTGGGCAAACAATAGAACACAAACCAAACACAAACCAAACACAACCAGTTTTGGGGATGATTCGTCTTAACCATCAATTCTACGGCGAGGTCATTGTGATGCTATAATCTACCCAGAGGATTCAACGAGGCAAAATGTTCAACGGCCTAACATGGCCTGTCTTGAGTGGGTTTTACATGGTTTTACCGCCCCAAAATTCAAAACTCAAATCAAACCTTTTTTTTAGCCTATTGTATGAGCAGTATTGAATAAACAGAGGAAAATACTATTGATAAGACCCAAATTCTGTGCGTTCCACGAAATATTGACCCATACGCAGTTCCATCAGGCAAACTCCCTCGGACCTTCTCGACCTCGTGATGCTGGGGGGTGGGGGTTGGCGAACAAATCTTAATTCATCGTCCTTTCAGTTTACAAGATATACAGAGTATATATTTATATTATATATACAATAAGTATAGACCATACATATATATATATATTATACAATAGTTATATTATTAGTAGTAGTTATTATATATATATATATACAGCACGTGTGTCCTAAAACATCCTAAAACTGGCGGACTCGGCGATACTCAGTACTTCCCAAGGCGTTGTCGAAAAATGGGTCAGAGACAATTCAAGACCCAAGAGGCGGGGTTGAACAATTCGCGTGTATCCCAACATTTGCATGTATGAAATATTTACGTACATATACACACATTTACATATGTATATATATATATATAATTTATGTATATGTGTACATGTGTATGTATATATATACATATATATATATATATGTATATGTATATGTATATATATATGTACATATATATATATGTACATAAATACCAGTATCCATCGAAATCACTGAAATCCCTAAGAACCAACATTGCAAACGGATAAAACATGATTAAACCATATTAAACCTCTATTTGGGTTGCTTAAGCCAGTGAACCGACCATCAACCAACGCAAGGGTCCCCAGGCCATCTCTGCAATTTCCAGCAACTGGATGCCTGGACGGACCTGCAGCTGAAAGGAATACCAGAGCATATTACATGTTGATAAATAGGGTTATTCCTATGTAATAGGTGATAGGGTTATCATAAAGTATGTTATTCCTATGTAACATGTAATACCTGTAGTTACCTATAATGTTATTTTCTATAGGTGATAGGGTTCCCTACTATGGTTATCATAATGGTGATACTACTACTGGGACATAAAATAATGTTGATAGGCTTCCCTACTATGGTTATCATAATCTCCAATAAATTAGGTAGTAAAGTCCCTATACTAACCAATCAACCAAGGTATCTTTTAATGGTTGACATGTTGTCTACATAAGTACATTGTTTACATATCATGTAGTCTATTGACTTGACTGATTTTGTTTCAAACAACTGCTGGCAAGACTCATCTATCAATGTTTATTGTAATATTAATTACTGTAATTGTGCACCTATCAATGACTATTGTTGTAATATCAGTCAAATATCTATTTGTGAATTTCATGAATATAGTCGCGACATATTCAGTTGAACAAATCCCAGGTGATTACACATAGTCTTAATCTTTGGTAGTTCACACAAAAAACGTCATCTTTTGCTGTTTATTTTCTTGTTTATAGCAACAACAATAGTTTGCTGTTTTTGGTTGATTCATACATTTATCGCAAAAAACTACCAGTTGGATGGGTTTCTACCCATCCAGTTGGACTATTTCCTACCTATCCAGTTGGTCGTCTGTTGAACATTGCTTCACCACCCACCGCCCGCCTTCTGCTGCAGAAACTGCCGCACTTGTCGGTGGACCTCTGCACCCTCGCCTTGGCGCAATCGTCGCTGGAAATCGCTGCGAAAAACGGCATTGACATAGGACAATCATCCATAGGTTAGTCATTGATAATAACGGTTAATAATGGTTAATGATGGTTTATAATGGCTAAACATGGTTAATAATGGCTAAACATGGTTAATAATTGTTAATAATGGTAAATGATGGTTGATAGTGGCTCATCATTGGTAATAATGGTTCATCATTGATAATAATGGCCAATAATGGCTAATAACGGTTAGTCATTGCCAATCATGGAAAAAAATCATGGCTGGTCCTGGGATACAAACAATGGGATACCCTTTATGAATGGCCCGATGAATCAAGCACCACTAGCTGCCAGGAAATCCCCAAAGCACAGCCAAAAAGGGGGGATTGTACAGCCATCAATGGCCATGATTCGCGGAGGGCATCATCAAATTTTCACATGCTGTTCTGATGGGGATGGGTCATGATTAGCTGTTCCCAATGGCCATAAACATGCTGTTCCCAATTTCTATCCGGATGGGTCCTGATGGTAATTGAACATGAGCCGATGTGGGATGCAAAACTTGCGGTCCACGCTTAACACTTGGCGGGGATGAAGGCATGTCATTGAATCAAGAGAAATCACCAATCTGAAACAAAATTGTTTCGGGGTGGTCCCCCTATATAGGCTTGTATGTACATGTAGTACGTACACCAGCATACACAGTGACATGGGCGGGTAAGTTTGTGGTAATTAACCCAAACAATATAGAGGAACATACAGTAAATGTAACATTATATGCGCATATATATATAATACACTTGTAAACTTCAATGCATGTCAAATGCTTAGGTATACGTCCAGATGGAACCTAAATGACCCTTTCGCACCTTCTAACTCTTTAGGGTTTTGACCATATATATATATACAGCAAGAGGGGCTCACCATCCAAACTGTAGGTATTAAGTTTATGACTTCAGACATGGACATCATATGACATCATCTTCCTCCATCGTTACACTACGAGTCCTCATGGGCCCATCAGCTCAAAACCACAAGAAATGGAACGGCGTGCTTTTCCGGACTTGGACATGTTCACAGCCAGAAAATTAATCATTAGCTATGATTATTAGTTTAATCACCATGGAGTTTAGCCATTATTCACCATTATTCACCATTATTCACCATTATTAATCAATAATACTGGTTAATATGATTACCATGGCCAATAATGATTATTAACCACGAATAAACCATTCATTTAACCACTAATAGCTATTCATGGAGTTCAAAAAACTCCATCTTACTTTTCAGGCTTAACTAACTGATTGGGTCATTCATACACCTCCACCATCTGGAACCATCCGCGCTTACGAAGTCATGCCAGGGAGATACCCTCACGACATACGCCCGCAGGGCCAACGTTAATGGCTAAGAATGGTTAATAGTGGTTAATACTGCTGAATCATTCATCATTAACCATTATCAAATGATAGTTAGATCCATCAATTTGGATGATACTTATCCCAATTTTCTTCAAATCAGTTTGTAGGTGTATTCAAAGTGTTCATAATTACTGCGCATTGAAATGCAGTTTCATGGGTTCATAAGCCAAGCTATAACTGGGACTGCATCACGTTGGACCGGCCGACCGGACGTAAGCAGTTGCGACGTTGCAGCCAGTCTTCATCTTCCACCAGACCGAGAGAGGTGGCCTGGCAGGGCACCAAAATAGATGGTTTTAATAAGGAAAAATCCATCTATAAATGGAAGATATGGGGGTAGTCCTATTTTAGGAAACCTCCATATAGTAAATGTGTACTAATCCTGAGATAAAAAGAACATTATATGTAGTCTGCACAAGCATATGATGCATATGATGTGTAATGTGTGTATAAATGTATCAGTATGTTTATGGACTATAAGTGTAATACACATGATATAGAGCGATAATGTTGGTACTTATATATATATATATATTATAGTTATTGAACTCAAAAAATATCTAATCAACAATATTGTATGCTAAAGTGATGTATAATAAAATCGTGTGCACATGTGTATATATACACAGATTGACAAGTAAGTACACCACGCATGTACAGTATTATACAAATACACGTAATATACAGTGTACAGTATAGAAATTGTAGCTGGGTTCATGGAGCAACAAGTGTACAATACATACAATTATATATAACAACATATATATATATATATATATATGTGTATGTGTATGTATGTGTATGTGTATGTGTATGTGTGTGTGTATGCGTATGTGTATGTGTATGTATATGTGTATGTGTATGTATATGTGTATGTGTATGGATATGTGTATGTGTATGTATATATCTATATTATACTGTATACAAACATGTGTAATCAATACATGATACTTGGAGTTTTGTTTGGATCATCCCAGTGAGTAGCTTGGGATCCAACATATGGCTATTCTTGAGGGCACCTACCATGGTACCATGGTATGGTGTGGAGTATTTCTTGAAAACACTGGGACCAAGATGCAGGTCTGCCATTCTGATCTATTGCAGGGGCATTTTCCAAAATGGCGACCTCAAAGAGATCAAGGCATCCAACTCGGCAAGCGTAACTTGGCATGAAACTGGCACCCATCAAGACCATTGAGCAGCCCCTGTTGTGATGGTGAATAGGATTTCCCATCATGGATTGTGAGAATTCCTGCTATGTTGAGTACCCTCTGGTAAACTCACCTAGCTATAGAAAATCACATTTATCATAGGTAAATCAACTATAAATGATCATTTTCAATAGCTATGTTAAATTGCCAGAGGGTAGCATAACCTCCGCTATGAAACCATCAGCAAAGGTCGTTTGAATGGCTCAAGTGACCTCAACATCCGATTTTGATGCAGAGCCTCCTGAGGTTTCCGACCGAGATGACTGGAGCTGCTGCTGCTGCTTCCTCACCCAGCCCGGTTTTACATGGGTAGAAGCTCAAAATCATGGGCAAAATCACCTGGTGGATGGTGGTTTCAACATCCCCATGAAACACATTCGGCTACGGGGTCGGGACCCGTCATTTTAAGTAGGCATTGCATTTGTTCCTAACCTCAGCCATTATAAAATAATGGTTCTCAACCTCCTGAGGGTTACGGAAAATGACAACATGATACTGCTACAAAATGAAGATTGTTTTTTTATCATCAGGTTACTTGAAGGGGACACTCCACCACTACAAAATGAGATTGGGTTTTAACATGATGCCTTCCGTAGGGCAACTTCCCGTGGTACAAAACGGCTTTTGATTTTTAAAGGTCTTTCAACTACCCAAACATTGAAATCTTATAAAATGCAATGCCCAACCTGTTTGTACAAAATGCACGGCCCAAACCCATTTTGCAACCTTATGTTTACCTAGAAAATAGACCTGATACGGCGGAATGTGAGGCTTCTCCCATTCTGTGCTGGAAATTGGAACGGGGATGTGTCAACATGTTTCAACTCCTCTAACCTCTAGATATCTCCAAATATGGCTGAAAACTGAAACCCGCACAGATTCCGGAATGTCCAAATTGACAAATGCAAAACAACAAACAAAAAAAACAGGTCCGGACCGCCCGCATAGTTTACTTTGGACTCAAAATCAGGTGACAGTTCACGATCTTGAGTGTATATATATATATATATAATACGTATATATATATACGATAATTCTCAGGAATATCCCCCAAAAATATTGGATCTTCTATTGCCCAGAACCTCTAACCAGACAGGGCCCAGCTGACCCACAGCATGTGCTCCTCCATACTCCATCCGTTGCCCAGCGGGAGGATCTTTGAACATGGTCGAGACCCTGTCGATATCAGGGACCCTGGGGACCCTAGCAGTTCCGAGGAACAACCATGGGATGATGTACCGGCTGGCTATGTCACATATCTATGGAGAATTGCTGGTTTATAGATGATGTATGATACTTTACCTATTTACCAGAGGATACATTTTTTTTACAGCAAGTATTGATCCACATGTCGAAAAATACATATAATACATAAATTTCAATATAATCCATGAACTGCCTCCATTCACAAAGGTTTGCCCAGTAATGTGGCAAACCCAATGCCATAAAACTACCCATAAACTTACCATTTCGGGATGGTTGGAATCAAACCCATTAAACATTGGTGATGACTTCGGGATGGTTTATTGCATTGGGTGAATCTCACATTATTCCAAATATCCAATATTTGGTGAATCTCACATGTTGACACATTCACCACTATTCACCCATTGTTGGTTATACCCACATCATTAACAAGTACTAACCCTTCTTACATGACCAACAACAATCAACCATCATGATTTATTGTTAACCATCATGGTTCATTCATTAACCCTTATTGTTAGTTATCAGTTATCATACCATCATCAACAATAATGATTGGTGAACATGACCATTTATAGTTGATTTACCCACTAACAATTGTGGTTTTCCACCGCTATGTTAGTTAGTTTACCAGAGGGTAACCATGATTATTGTTGGTTCAACAACGTCCCCTCTTTCGTCCAACGATTAGCAACGTCGGTGTCCGCTTCCCCTGAGCACACTGCTTCTTGCTAGGAGGGAGACTTTGTCCGGAGGCCGTGTAGTCCTTGGGGGACACGACCTGTGCTGCAGAACAAACTGGGTGAAGAAATACAGAACCTGCAAACGGGAACCTCCAACTTCAAGAATCCAACTTATGGCAAAAATGTATGTTCTTACATACATACATGCCTACATATATAACTATATATATACACATGTACATATTTTTGTTTTTTGTTTTTTTTTTTTTTTTTTTTAATAAAAAAAAAATTTATTTTTATTATTTTATTAT
>Ga0126342_10021116_pt1 | contig 10881 bp, 7 predicted proteins | sample Cyp1metagenome_FD_92528 | JGI IMG/M metagenome (GOLD analysis project Ga0126342, IMG submission 92528) | Coral microbial communities from Lord Howe Island, Old Settlement Bay, Australia - Cyphastrea 1 metagenome | ecosystem: Host-associated > Invertebrates > Cnidaria > Coral ... | reverse complement strand
TCGTCCAAGGGTCAAACTTTGCAAAGTGCTCGGAAAAGAAACTCCGTCCAAGCTTTGGTCAAAGGCATCGCCGAAGGTCAAACTTTGCAAAGTGCTCGGAAAAGAAACTTCGTCCAAGCTTTGGTTACAGTGATAGCCAAAGGTCAAACTTTGCAAACTGCTCGGAAAAGAAACTCCGTCCAAGCTTTGGTCAAAGGCATCGCCTAAGGTCAAACTTTGCAAAGTACTCGGAAAGGAAACTCCGTCCAAGCTTTGGTCAAAGGCATCGCCGAAGGTCAAACTTTGCAAACTGCTCGGAAAAGAAACTCCGTTCAATCTCTGGTTGAAGCGAGCGCCAAGGGTCAAACTTTGCAAAGTGCTTGGAAAAGAAACTCCGTCCAAGCTTTGGTTGAAGGCATCGCCGAAGGTCAAACTTTGCAAAGCTTTGCTTGAAGGCATCGCCGAAGGTCAAACTTTGCAAAGTGCTCGGAAAAGAAACTCGGTCCAATCTTTGGTTGAAGTCATGGGCCAGGGTCAAGCTGTGCAAACTGCTTGGAAAAGAATCTCCGTCCAATTTTGGGTGTATGTGGCGCAAAATTCCATTGGACATGGTCAGAATTTGAAGGCTTCTGGGGAGATGGTGCAAACTTTCATTGGACATGTTACCTGCTATCTGTGTCACTCCTTCCAGCGCAATCTCTTCCTCAGAAACTGCGAACCCTTTGACATAGCTCCACGCAGCACACAAATTCGTAGGAACACAAGTGCAGGACAATGTTGCAGCCTCTCCTCTAATGCCCTGTTCTTTCAATGCATGCTGAAGGAGCAGCGGTTCAGCACCGTGATGGAGCACGAGTTTGGCCCCTCCCTTCGCCGGAAGCTGTTCCGAAACCATCCGGCGCACTTCCCATCCAAGGGTGGAATCATTTACCCCTCAGGCGTATCACGTGAAGATCGATCGGCTCAGATCCAACAGCAGCTGATAGCCTCTTTGGGCATAGCTGGACTCGCAGCAAACGGAGCATAGCCACAGGTTGCCTCCTCGGGCGATACACAAAAAGCTGTGACCACAAGAGCCAAAGGGCTGCAAGGACGAAAAATTGAGGGATGCTTCCATATTGAAATTGAACAACGGGAAAATCATGAACTTAGTGGATTTTCATCTGCCAAGTTTCAACCGGAGGGTATATCCCCATATCTCCAATCCCCAATGATATCCCTATAATTATTTGCTACTGCTGGATGGTTGCGAAAACCTGCATCACCAATTTAAGGGATGGTTGAAACATGTGGGTATGGATCAATACCTATTAATACCATTTTTAGGGGGATGAACATCCATAAATCCCAGCTATTTTGATGTTCACCAGGGGTACAAGGTTTTGACACACTGCCATGTTGAAACCCTATAAATAATGGGATGTTTACCACCGTTTTCAACTGGGGATTTCGCTGGCCCATCCACCGTAGCACCGCGACACACCGCACCGCTCCTGGCATAGGCCGCCAGCATGGCCGAGTACGTCACCTCATCCACAGCCAAACCTTGGTGGATGTTGGTATACCCATGATGGCTATACTAATAGGGCTATAATATATATATATATGATGCTGGATATATGGTTTATCATATACTATGATATACTATGATATACTATGATTATAGTGTGCATTAGTGTGGGATTATACTATGATTAGTGTGGGATAATACTATATACTATTATCATATACTATCATATTAAAAAAAAAAAAACATTATGAACTCTACTGGTTAATGTGGGATTCCCCATCATAGTCACCATCCCATTCGCCAACCAGTTCGGGATCATTTAAATCCCGGGGATATACCCAACAATACACCCTTATCCACAGGTGGTGTCCCAGTGAGGTCAATTGCTAAGTTAGGAAAACACCTATAGGTCTCTGGTATATATATATGGGAATCTGTTTTTCCACTAGGTATGATTTATGTATATCGTTGATAATTTAGTATGTTAATAATCTAGCAATACTTTCAACTTCCAAGTTGGTGGTAACAAGCCAAATATAGCATCCACAGCTGTACAACAGACCTCAACATGTGATGGTTAATGTTCTCAACCAGCTACAGCAGTGGGTCTATCATATGATGTTTGGTTACCACCTGTGGTGGTGCTCCCCAAACAAAACCTGTTTGTTGATTGGCAACCCCCATAAAGTATATCATGATACTGGTTGGTGGTTTCAACCCATCTGAAAAATATGAGTTCGTCAGTTGGGATGATGACATTCCCAAATATTTGGAAAAAAACATGTTCCAAACCACCAGCCGGGATATATCTACTATAAACCCAAGTGAAATTGGAGTTACATAAATATGTTCACCAACTTCACCGACTGGAAAACCACCTTACAGGACCAACTATCTTCCCAACCATGGCCATTCGCTGGTCCCTTTTTGCTCCTCAGTTGTCACAGTGGAACTGGCAGACGCTGCTACATGCGATACTGCGATACTGAAAAGATCATCACCGTACCATATGGCTTTGTCTCAAATTCATTTTGTCTCACATTGCGGGAATACCCTGAGCCCTTACTATTTCGATATGAATAAAACGGATGAATACAGTCCACTGGGGATTTGGGGGTCCCAAAAATCAGAGACAACCCTATAGGTTTGTCTTCAAGGAAGAAGACTACAACTTTTTTTTTACACCTGGACCTAGCTGGATATGTCCCGCAGTCATCTTGATCGTTGCCGCTATAATCTACTTAGCCAGATGGGACAGGTTTCTTTTTTTGTGGCTCAATTGGGTTTAGCAAACCCAGGAAGGGTTTGCTTGTTTCTAAAACCCATGACATCGCAAGACCACGGCCACTCTTAAATGCCCTGCATTGCAGCAGCTCCACCGTAATTCATGGCAGCTGAAAGAACCATCGCATGCCGCAATGCTTTAAGCATGGCAGGCAAACAAGTGTCTCAAATAGAATGGCACATGTATCTCCTACTGTCGGGTAAATATCGGCCATTCTCGTTTTCGGGACACACCGACTGTGCAGTTTCCAAAAACCCCTCTTGTTTGTCGGGGTGTGGTTGTTGATTCCGGTTGGTAGATGGCAGATCCTCAGCTTCGACAAACCAAGTCGGGTTGAACCCCTAAGGATCCATCAACAGGAGTTTTATGGGGCTTATATCATATGCTTATCTAATTCAGCAACCTGCAAGAATTAAGGTCATTTGCATCATTTGATATATGATTCTCCATAGCCATTTTTCAGTCAGAGTTTATGGAAACTGCTGAACTAAGATGCTGAGTCAAGGCGGGACTCCAACCCTCTTGGCTCGCCTATCTACGCGCACTCACCATTGTCCTGCAAGGCGCATTCCTCTTGGGGATGACATGACGTGAACTCATGTGAACTCCGACATTTTCTTTGATCGTGGAAACCCTGCAGAACTACGATCCTATCTTGGATGTTTGCACTCAAAAAAACACAACACTGGTTGGTGGTTGACCTACCCCTCTGAAAAATATTAATTAGTCAGTTGGGATTAGTCTTCCCAATATATGGAAAAATCCATTAAAATCCATTAAACCAGTAAAAATCCATCATTCCCAATATATGGAAAGGCATAATCCAGCCATGTTCCAAACCACCAACCAGCAACATTAATGTCTTGGACAATCTCGGACAGTTTCCTCAGTCTAAATGTGCAGGAAACCCACCATCCTGTCCAATATTCCGAGCTTCCTTCCGAGCTTCCTGTAACTTTTTTCTATGAAACTCCGGAACTCAAATTATGATCAAACCACCTACAAATAGTCAAATGGGAATTCCAGGATCCTAAATGGAGGTACTGTACCAGATAAGGCCATATTTTGGGGGGATATTCCCTTACATAGGCCTAAACAATAGGCCTTATATATGGTAGGTACCTCCATTTTAGGTTCCGGAGTCATGGCCGTTGACAAATAGTCAAAAGTCATGTACCAACCCGGCTACGAACCAAGTGGATCCATATCATCAATCTCACCACAATGGTTGAGACCTCGGGTATAGTGAAAGCATGGCCAATCTACTTCTCCGTTCGTCAAAATGAAATGCATTCACCTACTACTTGGAAAGCTTTCCACAGATAGTTACATAATGTTGGTAGAACAATGCCATAAACCACCCATGACTGGGAATGGTAACTATACCACCTAGAAACATGGTGATGACTGGGGGATGGTTTATTTTTGTTTTACCCCAAATTATGCAGCATACCAATAAAACCCCTATTTTCTATTCAAACCTTCATTGTTTGTAGTTTAAACTCCAGTTTTCACCAGTTGAGCTCTACAGAATATCACTTTCCCGTCAGTACTGCTTGGTTCATAGATATTCCTATGGATTAGCTCAGAATCCTGATAAAATCAAGGCCCAACCATCTTGTTTTCCTTGGAATTTAATAGGTTTGGTGGTCAAAACCCATTATTGAAAATGATTGCTGATTCATGTAAAAAAAAATGGCCAACCAACAGTTGGGTACTTTGAACCATCATTTTCGTTGGGGTATCAATTAAGAACAATTTCAACTTTCAATCCACTAACCTGGGTAAATTACAACAAGTCATTGACCTGTCATGTGCGGCTATTTTGGAATAGTTACCCCAATCCTAACCCTTATTGTCGCAGTGAGGTCGTTATAATTTACCAATATGTCACGGCGGACTCCCGAAAAATCGACCGACCAGGTCTCCTCAGCTTTCGCAGAGCTTTTGATAGCGCCGTCGGTACCAAACCAAGTACCTGAGCTGGTGATATTCTTTAGACCACGGCTCCCCTAGAGATATCAAATGACATCTAAACTGGGGCCCCCAAACGATAGCTAAGCTGCTGCAAACAACTCCTATAACAGTGGTTTATGAATGTTTATCATACTTATACCTACAGTGTTCAGGCTGTTCAAGGACCAACTTATGTTTGGGCCACACAACAGGCAGACTTTGGTGGTGCAGTTGGAATCATAAAGGGATATAACCATGACAAGAACCTCTGTATCGGATATGCGGCCCAAAAATATTGGTGATATATCGATAAGCCAACCATGCTCCCCAGCAATGCTGGGATACCTCCAAACATCAGTGGATTGGTTTAGACGGTGTTCTGCAGGTTTTTCTCCATAAACAAATCCAATGAGGTTTCTCTCCCAGGCTTACAGCCTATACAACCTGTTTACATTCCAGATTTATACAGTAGATTAACTACGTGATGTGATACGATATGATATCACCTAATCAAAACATAGTACCAGGTCCAGTGAGGCCCCAAGTTATAAGTTGCTTTACAACCCCACGAAGTATAGTTACATCTCCCATCAACCATTATGAACAAGTTCGTCAAGTTAGCTACTTAGGGGGCCTCACCTTATATCTATAAACCTGGGGAATTGTCCATGGGCAACCCGCAATTTCTTTTGCCAAACTTTTTGCAACGCGCCCCTCCCCCCAATGATTTTAATCAAATTAATTTGGGGGTTCCTTCCTGCATTTGATTTCTCGATGTATAGATAAGAAACAAACCATTAGGCCACTACGCCTGACACAAACAAAAGTCAGCAAGCCATTTGCATCCATTTACCCACGGCGACGAGAAATCCCCATGAAAAACGGAGGTTATAGTGAGAAAATATGCGAAAATCATGGAACCAAATGACTAATTTTCCAACAAACCATCTTTCACTACTGGGTAGGTGGCAACCAAAGCTATGGACGAAACGGTGGACACAATCCACTCGTCTCAGCAAGCGACTCCACATAGACCTGTGACGGGTCGAAGATCACATATTCGTTCACTTCTTGGGAAACCTTCACACCTCGGCGTCGGTGACAAGACTAGCAATGGCGCCACTGGCTGTGGAGATACTTTGTGGGATTTGGCGTCTCTTCACCAGCGTATCATACGAGTTGGGTCTTCGAATAATGGAGATCTTCATAAAATCAAACACTAATAGATGGTTTATCATAAATCATGGTTTATCATGATCCATAAAATGGACATCTTCATAGATAAAATCATGATTCATTGATGATAAAAAATAAAATTTGGTGACGTAAAACCGCATTTTTTCAGAGACACCCGATTAAAACTTGTACCCCTCAGTCTTCATTGATCCACTGTTTCTATGTTTATAGACTTTGTACCACTCAGATTCTTCATTGATCCACCATTTCTTCCTTATCTTTGTAGACTTTAGATCAGCCCATTGGAACATCCCCGGGTCGTTGGTTCTTCGGCACCGTTTCGGTTCCAACCAAGCGGCTGTGGTATTCAGAGCCGCGGCGCATGGAATTGCTGTTGCGATCGCCTTTCCAGGGCAGCAATTCCCAGCTCTTGCTGGGTGGTACCCTCTGGTAAACTAACATAGCAATTGAAAATGGCCATTTATAGTGGATTTTCCCATTAAAAATGGTGATTTTCAATAGCTATGTTAGTTTACCAGAGGGTAATCAAGTCCTTACTAGAGTCACTAGAAGATTTGTGGTCTTTGAATGGTGATTTAATAGGATATAATAGAATTATAATGGGAAAACTTATGATTTGTTAACCCCTCTGGTAATTTAAACAATTGCCTATTTAGTTTGTTGATTTACCTATTCAAAATTGTGCTTTTCCATGGCTATGTAAACGTTTATCAGAGGGTAATCAATTCCTCAATAGGATGATATACCCGTAAATGGCATGGTTTTTATACACACCCTTAAAATGGTAATTAATATGCCCTTAAATGGTTCAATGGTAATCGATTCCGTGATGGTGGATGGTCATATACGGATTGCCATCAAATGGGATGATATACCTATTATAAAAAAAAAACATGAAAACTTAAACCTCCTTATCTGGTTGGTGGTTTCAACCCCTCTGAAAAATATTAGTCAATGGGAAGGATTATCCCATATATTATGGAAAAGAAAAAATGTTTGAAACCACCAACCAGTTACAGTATAAGTTTATACCCATTATGTTTAATGGTGACTGAATGGTGATTTATATACCCACTATGTTTGGATTCCGAAACGGGATGGGTGACCACAAACCATACACCCTTTGGTTATTGAACGGTTTGCTATGGAAAATAACATGTTTTACCAGGTAAATCATCATGTTTTATCATATATAAATGGCATTGTGCATAGCTATGTTAGTTCTCCAGCGGGCATGAAAAGAGGGGAATGGATTCAATATCAGACTCATTTCTGTATGATCCACATATGAAAAGTGGTAAAATCATTTGGATATAATCAAATGTTGCAATCAACATGAATGAACCAATGGAAAACCTGTTGGTGAATAGCAGTGTAATGGCATCCACCGCCCTGGGCGACAACTTCAAATATCAACCTAGATTCATCTCCAACACTCCCCTACTAATGTGCCATCAGCAAACACTGGATATGATTGCCCGGGATCAATTACATATTATCTGTAATCTTTGTCTGTCTGTTTTATGGTTTGAAGCGACAAACTATTTTGCAATATCTTTTCAGTATCATGGATTGATCTAGATACGTCACGAACATGGACGGAGGATTTTTTGGTGCCCAACTTGAATGTCAATTGGATCTGTTATAAGGTCCCTGCTGGATTCTCACCTTTAGTTGGTAGTCCCAGTATAAAACAACCATATTTTTCTTCGTACCACTCAATGTCAATCCCATGTGCCATGGACAAGAACACTTGTTAATTTTTACTGAGTATACATCCCTCATCACAGTATGAAGACGATGAAGGTTCTAGTTCCTGGTGTATATGTCTATATAATATTGTATAATAAATAATAATAATAATAAATATACATACACATACTCTACACATATCCTCACAAACATAGCAAACAATGGGTTTGCGTTAAGTACGGCATAGTATGGCGCCACCCAGGTTGTTTCGTCGCTTGCACCGTGCCTTCGGACTGGTTGATGATGCGGCCGAGGCAAACGCGGCAGAACAGCATGGCGCACAGACCATTCGGATGTTCCTCCGTGTACTGATCAGCCTCGATGGTGACTTTTTGCGGTGCAGATTGCCATGTTTTGGATGTGGGGATGGACAGTTTGCCATCAAATTCATATAACAATTTGATGTGGATAGTTAAGGTAGAAGTAGAATAATATGAAATAATGGGGATTTGAAATGTATCTTAACGGGAGGATAATGACGATGGCGATAACCCGCTGAACAGTGGTTTGTATTACCAAATATAACTATGCATTGTGCGCCGCACAATGACGATGGACAATCCCCCGAAAAAAAAAATGTTCATTTGGTCCTCATAGAATTGTGTCATATTGTGTCGAAATCATGGAAACATGTTCCATTTGATTTCTTATTTTTTTCCCACGAAAAAACATTGTCACACGGGAAAAAAATCTTCAAACCAAAAAAGACACGAAATTCCTGACATGTTTAATCATCTTCTTCCAATTTTCCCATGAAAACCTATCATTTTCCCATGAAAAACCGATAAACCCTATGGGATTTCCCGTGGAAATCCACCGTTTTTCCCCCGGTGAAAACCGGCCGCTGACTTCCACCTTAAAGGCGGAGTCCGTGAGGTAAATCCCAGAGCCCTCGCTGGCACCAGAGTGGCTGCCCAGCACCTGGAGCCTTGGACGTGAATGCGATGTGAAAATAGTGGATAATAGATAATGATTATGATATATCTACTGTAATTATATATGATAGTATCTGGTTGGTGGTTGACCTACCCCTCTGAAAAAAATATCAGTTCGTCAGTTGGGATGATGACATTCCCAATATATGGAAAAACAAAACATGTTCCAAACCACGAAGAATGTAGTGATATAGTAAGTACCCATGCATATAATATAATGTTAGTCTTGTGGTGATCATATGTTATAGTCAGTGATCCTATAAATTTGAATGCAGTGACCCAAGGAGATTATAATGCCAGTTATTATATCATGAACCATTAAATAGTGATATAGGTACATTACCAAGTGATCCAATGATAGCATTGAATAGTTAATATAGTTGTAGCTATAATTAGTTAGTCAATATTGAGTTGCTACCTCATATTAACCAACATTTTAATTAATACATTGAAACATCGCCAAGGTGAAGAGCATGAAACAATATTGGCTAACATTTATGAAACATAACTAGCTCATGAAAATATAACATGTTCTATCATTATATCATTTTCCGTGTTGGTGAAATTAACAAGATAAAACATAAAAACAACATAACATAGTCAACTATGATAGAATATAAGATACTCAGCTGTAAAATATTGGGTAGTTAGTTTAGTTAACTGTTGTGTTCGGGACACTTTTGGAAGTTGTGATGTTGAAAAGTGCACGCTGCTGTGGCGCGAAGCACATTTCGAAGTCAAAATGTACAAAACACGTCAGCCTCAGACCGCTTTTGGAAGTTGAGATGTCGAAAAAGTGCACGCCGTCTGGCGCGAAGCACATTTCGAAGTCAAAAGTGCAAAAAACTGAGGGGGATGGGACACTTTTGGACGTGCAAAATGTCGTTTTTCGTGGCAGGCGCAAGGGATTGTGCACCTTTCAAAAAGCAGCAAAAAACGTGAGGGTTTTTGTAGCAGTTTCATTTACAACCACCACTTTACGACACTGCACACTCCACTCCACTACACACTACACTACAACAACAACTACAACTACATTACACTACACTACACTACACTGCTTGCATTACACTACAGTACGCTACACTATACTGACTACAGCAACAGCAACAGCAACAACAACAACAACAGCACTACACTACACTCCATTGCACTGCACTGCATTGCACTGCACTGCACTACACACACTACACGACACTCCACTTCACTTCACTACACGCAATTACACTATACTACACCACACTAATTACATTACACTACGCGACACTCATTTACACTACACTACAACGACGACTACAACTACAACTACATTGCACTACACTACACTAGCTACATTACACTACCCTACAGTTCCACTGTACCATGCCCTACCCTACCCTACACTACACTTACTACAACTACAGCCGCAACTACAACTACGCCACTTTACACTACACCACACCAGAGTACACTACACTACGTTACATTACACTACACCAATTGAACACCACAAATGCAACTGCAATTACACTACACTAATTACACATTGCACACACCAGAACTGCAACTCCACTACATTGCAACTACAACTACAGCTGCACTACACCACACTACATCCAGCAGTTGTGGACCGACCAGGTCGCCACTAAAAAACCAGCTCCAGCCGCACCTTTCCAGTGAGTTCACAGTCAGGTCATTGCGCATGATCTGCAGATTGATTGATGGTTGTTTAGTTTAAAGATCTTATATCACTGTTCCATGAAATCACCATGGAATCACGACTTTTGTTGCTTAAATCCCATTAAATCACAATCTGAAGTTTCCTAAAATGGAGATATCCCCAAATCATCCAAAATTGGACTAGTTTATTATTGAAACCCATGGTTTTGGAGATCCCCCATTTAAGAAACCCAAATATATAGCCAACCAAGCACCACTTTCTGGCTGTCCCACGCCATCATGTCGAGCGACTGGACGCTCGACGGGTCGTCGTTTTGAAACTGCGCAGTGGTACCTTGTAGCAGGTAGAGCTCGTTGACGTTCAAATCCAAAGGCCTGGGCCAGACAAGCGTAAAACAAACGAAACAAAAGGCTGGAGTGCGGAAAGATCTCCAGTGCGGAAGCGCATAGACATAAAGATCTACATATCTAAATATATATATATATATTATGTCTAAGTCTCCGTATCTATTTTTTTTTCTATTATTATATATATATATATATATATATATATATATATCTATTTTTGTCACTATGTGTGCATATTTATATACTTTTCTCTTCGGTAT
>Ga0126342_10021115_pt1 | contig 10881 bp, 12 predicted proteins | sample Cyp1metagenome_FD_92528 | JGI IMG/M metagenome (GOLD analysis project Ga0126342, IMG submission 92528) | Coral microbial communities from Lord Howe Island, Old Settlement Bay, Australia - Cyphastrea 1 metagenome | ecosystem: Host-associated > Invertebrates > Cnidaria > Coral ... | reverse complement strand
CAAGCACCTTTCAGTCCATCAGTGGCTTCGCTCTGCCATCCCTGATTCACAACAACCAATTTCTCCTATAGGTTTCCTATTTTTGAAACTTCCGCCACCGCCTTGTGCGGTACTACTGGTATGGTATCATGCGATATATGCGATGCATTGCGATGCCTTCAAAACATGAGTTGTGAGGTCCTAAGGCAAATCAGATGGGATGGAAAGTTGATTCCACTGCGAGATATTTGGTACACTTGCGAACAGCTGGCAACAATCAGAGTTGTTCGTTCTGTGTCTTGTTTTCAGCTGTACTGAACCAAGGGAATCCCTCAATCTTCGAAGAGAAAGCAGCGCGAGCCATTGTGAGGATGGCATGGTCCGAAGCAAAAAGAAGGCACACCGTGTCATTTCTCATGGAGCCTCGGGCAGCTGGACGGTTGGCTTGAAAAGTCTATAGCTTTTGCAGAAACCTAGATGCAACCTGTAGCTAACACTGCTGACTAAGGACTTGCTGGCAGCCGTTTTATTCTTCTGCCTTGCGCTGGTACTGAGAGGTGAACATTGGTGGCTGGACTTTTTCCCTTCTGATTTCTCATGAAGTCAAGTTCTTCCCTTCCCGTCTCAGAAACAAATACATCGAAGAATCATGTTTTAAATGTGCTCAAATGTATCCTCCTTATGTATTCTGGAATCGGATACTCATTCCCATGTCTAAATCCTGATGTTTCATCCTCAAATCCTTCCAAGGTGGCAGGACTCCAGTTGGCATCTCCCCACCATAGTGACTTTGCTGTTCTTGATCTGGGCAAAGCACCTCGGCCATCATGGCAGCCTGGTTTGGGCCATCCCCCATCACCATAAAGTACGCCAACCTGTTTTGGAGTGTTTTTGCCGGGTTAGTTTTTCCCTATTTTTTCCCTGGGTTATGGTTTCTGAAATCGCTGAAATCTCTGAAATTTCAAAATACCCAAATATCTGAATTGATTGATTTCTTCATTAACCCCTTATTCAAATAAACAACACAAAAATGAAAAGAAACACCCATAAAAGGGGTAGCCGTGAACCAAAACCAAAATCACTGAATTTTCTGTGGGGATTTGGGGTGGATATACTGACTTAGCTTTCCAAATCTCCTTAAAAGTGAATTACTTTTGCTATCTCAACCCTTTTGAAAAACCAAACTTTATAGTGGTGCCCCCCCAAGAATCTGAAGCAAACACACTACTTCTAATTCAACCTCAAACCAATTTAGATTCCACTCCAATTTCGAATGGAAATGCATGGAACAAATTCTCATTTATTTTCCATGAAACCTATGTTTTTGCTTTGAATGACTGTAGGCAATTTCGCAACAGTTTGGTTTTCTCAATATGTATTCGTTTTCAACTAGGCATTTTATTCGGCAATACTACAGTGTTCCAGATCCTAATCTGACTGTTTGGCCTCAACTTTATTGGTACCCAGTTTTTGAATACACCCAAGACACTCAACAGGGACCCCCATGAGGACCTTGATTTGGGAGCTGCTGCAACTCTGGGGATTCCAGCTGAACGGAACCTCGGGTGCGGCAGAAAAATCTGGATGGATCTTTCGGAATGATCCAAGATGAAAAAGGGGGAAAACGGCGAAAGTGAAAGCTGTTGAAAGTTCGCTCGTTGGTCCTGTCAGACTAGTGGAACCACTTGTTTTGGTCTTTCAGGTTTTTGCAGTCACATACCTTCGGTACAGGTCCAAAAACGTCCAAGCTAGGAGAAAGAGCTCGTTGAATGCAGATTTACTATCAAAAGAAAACACATCTTTGGCAATGGATTCATCATCCCGATAATCCCGTGGCGTAGTTGCTGATCCTATGACGACACATCTGAGGATCGTTGATGCGGTACATGAGATCCTTGCCAGAGAAGGTTGGGACAACTGGATGAGACCTAGTGGTTGGGTGAACCGGTCTAGGCCATCCTGGGCTATGTCTGTCATCCTGGGCGGATAGCTTTGAAGTGCCTGTGAGCGTCGTACCTGAGGATCACTCGAGAATCTGGCAGATATTCTTCGTATCATCCTCACAGGCTTCAGACTTTTTCATAGGGCCATAGGGCATGGCCGGAGCATGCAGCACTAGCCTTTGAGTGTCACTGTGATTTGCTCAACAAGTCATTGGGCCAAGCAGACAGTTGTCAGGCTTCTACAGTTGCATAATGTTGCATAGCCTTTGACCAGGTGTCATTTTGGTGGTGGTCAGCAGCGATTGGGACAATTTCAGCAGGGGTAAGCCTCTTGGACTGCCACTAAGAGCAATTGGGCCCCGGATTGAAAAGCCATCAATGCTATCGCAGCGTCGCAGCCAGTGCCATCCCAGCGTGACGGTGAGGATGTGGCGCCTCATCTTTGCGGCTACAGGTTTTCTGTGGTGGCTGAGAGTCTTAAATACCTTGATGCTTGGGCTGTAATGGTATGCAATGTCTTGAGACAGAAAGTATATCACAAAGACGTTGAAAGGCTTCCGGCAATGCCAAGTCCCAGCAAGTCATCGAAAGGGAGATAAAACCATTCGGTCCACAATATGGTTGTAACATATTGTAAAATGTCGCAAAAGGGGAATTGAAGATCCAGGAACTTGCAAGAATTGGTTGTTGGAGACCATGGGACTAAGGGCAGTCTTGGGATGTCTTGGGATGTCTTGGGCATTTTGAGAGCGTGCCATACCTGAGGGTCTGTGAGTTTCTGGAGGCTTTGCAGGCTTTGCACTGAGGAAAGGCTTCGAAAGTACTGGTGAGTCGATGTTGCCAATCCTGAAAGCGACATTTGCCACTGGGCCCTTCCTCTTCGTCGTCTTCTGTCCCATGGCGAAAACATGGGTCGAAGATTTTGAAAGGACTTTGGTACAGTAACTTTCAGTAGAAGCCAAACGGTTGAAATGCATGGACATGCAAGGACTCCCAGGGGGCAAATCTACATATTAATATACTTTTATAAGACGCATATAAATGATAGCGACCGAACATAATCATATCCCGTGAGCACAGACGATGTCATGGATGTCCAGCATGCAGTAGTTCGTTCAATCAAAGCAGGGACACGAGAGAGCAGTTGATATCAGATGTTTTTGATTCACTCTCAGGCCTTCTGCAAGTGTGCAAAGAGCAAAATGTTGTTGCTTTTCCATTCCTACTAAAGAGGATGATGAGCCTCAATTAACATCAATGAGCTCCGCCCCATTTTTGCAGCTTTCCATTTTTTTCCCCAATTCAAATACTGCCGGCCTCTCGAGCGCAACAGCGAGCAACAAACCACAGCGTAGAGCTAAATTAAATGTGCAACGTCAAATCAACAGGTGCCCGGGTCGCTGTTTCCTGATGTTTCCTGCTGATTCACGTGAAATCGCTTGGGATCTTCTGAAGGTTTTTCAAATGCTCACGAATAGAGTAACTAATCCGGTCACCAAGGTTCCGTTCAAGGTTTTGGATAGCAAGGGAAACTAACAAATACCAAATAATGGAAGGGACAGAAAAATTGAGATCTCCAAAAAAAAACTAGACAATCGACCAAAACCAAAATCCGCGCAGGTTGAACTGGATTTGTCCTGTCAGCAATCCACTCACAACATTCAGGATTTGCGGAGCAAAAATCTAAAAACAAGAGCAACCAAGTAGGAATACGTTCACCATTCTTTTGGGCTGAAAATTGGACTTTCGCGGTTTGGAAATACTGCAAGACGGCTTGCGCGTACGGACGTGATATGTTCCGAAGCAGCCCGCTGTTTTCAAGCGTGAGGTGATGAAAGTGATTTGTCGGCGCGACAACAGGAGCGAAATGATTTGCGAAACCACAATACTGGTTTTGAAGTTGCTGAAATCAGCAATCGGCCAACCAGTCAGCTACTGTAACCAATCAGATAATCCGCCCTTTCACCAATCCCAATGAGATCAATGAGCCAATTAATCAGCTAGCCAGCTAATTCAGATTCACCAGGCTGAAATCGAAAATCAGCTGAATCCAGCATCCAGCTGAGGTTTTCTTGCCGGCTTCTGGCACGTCTACTACTCCTTTGGTTTCACTGCCTGGTGGACCGCGTGGATGACCATGTTCCGCCTGGGCTTTCTGGCGGATGCCGGGCTCTTGTACCTTGGTGATGCAGCTGGGTGATGCCTAGGTGCCTTGGTCGTTGCGCCCACAACCTACGGTGGATATGATAGCTCTGATAGCCATATGATGGGTATGTTATAGGCATATTTGTACTGCATCTTGATAGATCCTCATACATCCTGATACATTGTGATACATCCTGGTACATCCTTAAGATTCCTTAAGTCACCACTTGTTGGCTTAGCAAGAACTTCCAAATCCACCCCACATCTTCCGGTTGGCTCCAGGGATGATGCCAATGAGCCAGCCGATTGGAGCACCTGGATCGACCTACTGTTGATGGTGGTCGGTCTCTCTGTGGCGATCCTTGACTGCGGATTTGCCTAGACATGATGCATGATGCAGCTATGATAAGATGGCAGAACGACGGAAGATCCATGAAACTGGACAGCTGCAAATGTGTGATATTTCATATTTCAATATATTGGAAATATAGTTGAATAACTCCACTTTCTTCAGTGTTCCTTTAGGTACTTGACAGTTCTTTCTTTTCTGGGCTGATCTGGCTGAATCAATTGGTGATATCAGGCTTGTCCAGGGTTTCTTTCGTCTACAGTAGTTTCCACCATCGGTATAGAAAGTGCTCCGCGCTACAGTGTCGTTGTCAAAAGCATGATCAGTATGTCACTGAGGATTGTGCTTTTGAACATTCTAGTTGGTGTACTGTCAGAGAGTTACAGCGCTGGATTTGCGGACCGGACCCGTCTCTTTCTGGCGGAAACTTGGTTTGGACCAGGTGGTTTCGAAGAAAGTAGCGGGTCACGTGACCTCAGAGCGAAGCAAGTTTCCAACAGTGGTCTTCAATAATTACCCTCTGGTTATTTAACATAGCCATGGAAAATCCCTTATAAATGGAGGTTTTAATGGGAAAATCATCTGTAAATGGGCCATTTTCCGTGGCTATGTTAAATAACCAGAGGGTAGTTCAAGCTAGGCCTAACAAGTCCAAAGCACATATATATAATTATGTGCGTTGCAAAAAAAAGGTTGGCATTGTTGCATTTTGACTTATTTTGCATCTCAGGTTCTTATGGGGAATATGTTTTTATCCTGGTGATTTATTTTGGGACATGGACCCATAGCCTGGAACCCCGAAATCCATCTAAAATAATGTTCATTTCCACAGCAACGAGCCTCCTTTCTACGTTCTGTAACGCTTATTCCAGACTTTCTCTGGGGACTAGAATCCAACGCAACTTCAAAAGGACACCTAAAATGTTCCATCCGAGAGAGGCCAATGTATCACTAGATCAAAAATCACATGCCTCCCAAAACAAAAACTCTCCTTTTCGCTACAGCGCATGCATTTGATGGTCAAGGAAGCTCAGGGTAGGTCTGAGGGGGAATGACTTGAGCCACATTTCTTCAATCTCGTCGCTGCAACTTGGTGCATCCCACACTTGTTTTCGCAAGGAGAGATGCCGTGTACTGTCGATACATTTCGCACTGGATGCTACAATCTCTTGGAAATGCCACTGAGCTGCAATAGCACTGCCAGCAACATTTGCACTTTTCAGAACTTTCTGTTTTGTGTATGGCTCTTTTGAGTATATTCCGTATTCCCATGTTTTCCTTCAAGTTCCAATGAGTACAGTAAAAGTGTTCAAAGAAAAGATCCTAGGAGCATTCAGACCTGGTTCTGGTGCAACTTGTGGGTTTGTGTGAAACATTGGGTACCCCAAAAATTCAGCATTGCCAATTGCCAAAACTTCCCATCAATTTTACGGTAGTATAAATATGTATAAATCACTATAAATCCATATCATAAATCCTGGTAAGTTGCTATAAATTGGAGTGCTACACCTCCTATGTTCTCGACGGCTGTCATTTCAGGTTGCCGGAATCCGCGCATCGGCGAGGAGATCAAGCACTGGGCAGCAGTGGATGCCTTCGACCGAGTCTCGGTTTGCGGCCCTTGTGGCCAGCAAGGACCGGCTGGGGGTTTCATGGGGGTTGAACATCATGTTGTCAACATCGGGTATCGAACCAACTAAAATTTATGCAACTTGGAATATACTGATAAATGATACACATATATTACACATATAATATAATGAACACCAATGATCTGATTTGGGTGTGTCGGTAAATGTGGGGATATCCAAGTTGTGGCCTGTTAGGCAAGACCATGGGATCGTGAGGTGAGGGATCTAAGACGAGATTGGCATCCAGGTGAAGTGCCGCTACAGCTTGTAATCTAATACAACGACCATTTGGTAAACCCAAAAATAAACCATCCCCTATAGAGGTTTATTGTTGGGATTTGTTGGGTATACAGCACCTGGGATGATGTAAAATGACCCCCAAATGGTAAATTGGATGGTTTATAAACCACATTAATCGATTGAATCTAAATGAATCTAAGCTGATTTGACTTACTCTCAGCCTCTTGGCTGATCTCACCTAATCCAATCCAATCTACTCCAATTGAGCAAATCCAATCTTTCTTTTTTCTTCTTGCTGCTTCGATTATCTAAGGACTCTGGTTTGTCTCACAGAGAGATTCTTGTGCAGCAATACGGCAAGGGATTGATTTGCCACCGAACACGCGCAACCACACAGACTGGTATTTCAGCATCAGTTGCAGCCTGTTGCAGCATGGTTGTTTGAACATTTGGGGCCTAGGCAGACCCGAAAACTCAATGGATTTCAGCTGCATCTTCCCCATTGTACACATGGCTATCTTTTTGGGGTGGTATACCCAATTTTTAGACACACCTAGACTGAACATGACTGAACTATGGTGAAAGCGCGTGAAACCGAAGAAATGCCCTGTACAAAACCTAGAGATGTTTTATGGTGGGCTCAGGAGAAGTCGGAGAAGGAGAAATCCGAGAAGTCGATCAGCCAATGACTGGGTCCGTTGATCACAAAAAGTTTGCAGTTTTATTTTGAATGTAAGATGAACAAGCCAAAGTCAGCAAGTGTACATAAGTTTCGTAGCCTGGTCTGACTCAAAATTTAAGACGAGTCGGTCCAACCCAACGTAGACTCCTAAAGATTCACATGAATCATTTGGGTTTCCAGGGTTTCCTGGGTTTCCTGGGATTCATGTGACTTAAAACAAGTTCGCAGGAGTAGCTTTAACAAAGGCTACATGGTTTTGAAAAGTGACGAATCTTTGCTGTTTCAGAGCTGTGAGCCTAGCGCCGAGTAAACGAGTGCCCAGGAAGCTGCAGGGGGAAATGTGGATAATGTTTTTCACAGCTTTTCCGGTGTTTGACAGGCATAGCTTTACTAATTATGATTCCGAAGGCAAGGTTTTTAGAATGTTTTTAGAATGTTTTAAGACAAACAGCCAAAGCCTCAAAACCTCATGCGGGGTGCCATTCCTCATGTCCAAAATGCAACGGCAGTGCTGCACAGTACCCAGACGCGTAGGTTGAAAATGGTTAAAATAAATGCTGAATGTACCTGAAATCACCTGAACCATGTTTTGATGTATTTCGGGAGACAGCTTTGAGCCGAGGTTAGAAGATATGTTGAAGTCATTCGAACGAACTGACTTCGAAGGAGATCTCTTTGACATGTGGATCTTGGAGGCGAGGCCATAAAACACCAGGCCGTTTCATGCCATGATTCTGCAGCGGGTCTTGTTGCTTAGTGTCTTGGGTCGCTGGTTTAAACTGGTTATTTAGATTTCCCATGATATCCCAGAATGTTTCAGATCCAAGTTTTTCACTAGGATGTGGCTATTTGCTAGGGTTCCCTGCAAGATTGCATAGCCGCTTTGGTGAAGTTTGCACAGAGGAACTTGGAGAAGCATGCGCTCACCAGTGCATGGGATGATTTGGTACGCCCAGCTACGCTCATCCCCACATGTCCAGGTGAAACTGCCTCCAGTGAAGAATGCCGTCAGCGCCAGGGGCCCTAGGGCCCTAGGGTGGCAGTGGGGTGAGATGCTTGGATTGATTTGGATTGCCTGATATTGCCATCCCAGAATTTGATGCCATTTTCGCAACTGTACCCCGCATGAATTTTTATCCTGCCAATTGGCCATAATGGGCACGTCTCTCTATAATTATTCACACTTTTTGAATGAGTCGCCAGAGAACATATGTGGATTTCCCGTGGCCATGCTTGATGACCCGACATGCAACATGCTGGTGCCCCAGATGCACAGGAGGTGCTCACAGCCATGGAGGGCCTCAACAAGACCCATACGGCGGGGAGCCCTGGGCGCATGAAATTACTGTATCAGTGCACTTCCAGGACCACTCAATGCTTCCCTGTTGAGGGGCATGATCTAGTCATTAATCCCATTCCAATGGGCTTCCATTCAGTATTTCAATTTATTTCATATGTTTTCAGTTGATTGGTCCAAAAAAAAAACTCCATTGAAATCCATTGGGTGGTCCCGATTGCTTCCATGTGAGGTCCTGAAGCCCATGATCCCGCAGATTGGCGTGGCAGCTGCGGTGCGACGGGATCGCAAGCCGGGGGCTCACTGCGAGATGCTGTGTATTGAAGATCGTCTGTCACCATCTACCACCTTTTGGGCAATGTGGGATGTGGTTGGGATTTGAAAGCTGGAATCTAGAGGTTCTTCTCTTAAACATCTTAAAATATCCCCAAATGGAGTGAGGTCTCCACACCCAAGGTGTACCCAACAGTTCCCATGTCCCAAGGCCCAACTTGGTGCCAGACGTGCAGCAGGACCGCAGCCCTGGCCATGGCCCTTGGGCCGATGCCACGCCCGATGCCCTCGCGGCAGGAGATGTTGGTCTACGCCTGGAATAGAACGCAACGCATGGGCTGCGGCAGCTTGGTGTGGCGGCCTGGGTTCTGACATGTTCTGACATGTTGCAAGCATGGGCTAAAGCAATGAACATCATGAACATCATGAACCTTTGTAAACACGATTGCCATGCCTAGATATATCTATAGCACTGTAATATATATATACACGTATATATATGATAGCATAGATACGATTATATACGTGTATATATATATATATTATATATATATCAATGACATATCTATAGTGAATGTGTCACCAATCTGTGGTCACTCTGCATGCACTCAGATTGTCGATGAGTTTGCCGACGATTGGGGTCGCAGTACCTCCAAAGAGTGTCAGGCGGCCTTGGGAGAGATATTCATAGTCCAAGTCGACTCATACTTGATAGTATTTATATATGCAGGAATCCCCACCTTGAATATGACAGAATCATAGCCATTCAAAGCTTGGCAAAAACATGCGTTGGCAGGCCACATGTGTATCTTGGCCATGAGGGTTTGAAGTAAAAGCTGAGATGTCACTTTCAAGCAAGTTGAATCTGGCACGTGTCGCCACAGACCAATGGTGACAGCGACATCATGCAGACCTTCTGTGGAGAGTTGTGACCACAGTACTGCTGTGACAAGCTGTGACAGGCTGGAAACCTTGGGTGACCAGTGTGACCACATCAGATTGTTTGGTAAAACAGTTGGTCGTATAGAGCTGCAGACTCCCACTACAAAGGTCTACAAAGCCATCAAGATCCTCATTGCATATGGTTGATCCATGTTGATCCGCTCTTGCGACGGAACTTCGACCTGTAGATCTTCCATGATCTTCCAGTCGGATCTCGTCCCGAGGCCTTCAGGCTTGCTGAAAGAAACGGATGTGCGAATTCCCGGCTGGTGATTCGATGTGATTCGGATACCCTCCAGATCCAGTGTTGAAATGCGTTGAATAGAGGCTGATCATATCTGATCATGGTGTTCAAATGTGTTCAGGCACAGGCAGGGAGTCCTTCGAGAACATACAAATGATCGATGACTGTTAGTAGGTATGTTGGGAATTACGACCTCCAAGACTATAGGATAGTTTATGAATGTTTATGACAGTTTTCATTGAAAATTTGCTATTCTGACCCTTGTGATTATCGCCAAGATCATCATTGTTGTGATTGCCATCATCATGACTGATGGCCCCAGCACATCACAACCACCATGTCCAGAAGAATTGTAAGGATGCATCATACTTATTCATACTTATCATTTTATATCAGGCATATCATGTTGTACATATAATGTCATATAATTTCATGTCATATCATAGCATATAATTATATATACGTATATATATACACAGTATTAGTCATAATAATTGTATGCAGCCGTAGAAGCATCAAGCTGAGGTGGTCCCTGATGAATTTCTAGGCCTTGTATCTCACACCAACTGGTGCGCCACGGGTGCAGGGCCGGGTGCGCTGTTGGATCTTGGGTGGCCCCAGGCCATAAACACCTACCCTTCAATGCTGAATGATTTTTGTTGTAGTAGATTAATTAGATTTAATATAATTAGTATATTTAGATACATTATGATTATTATGAGATATTTGTATATTAGTATGATTTAGATATATTAGTATTATATAGTATTACATTATGATATTTATATATAGATATATATAGATTTAGCAGTAGATTAGTATTATTTCGGATCCTTTTTTTCTCTCATCGGATCCATCATAATCCATCAATCTATAGCAGAAGAACACAATGTCGGCACTGACAGGTTCCTCCATAGCTGCGTGCGTCCGCGCTGGGATGATCCAAAGGCGGAGTTGGAGCTGAGGAAAGGCATGTTGGAAGCTATCCAGCAATTATTTATCGTATATTAATATTATATGTATTTATATATATATCATATATATATATCATATATATATATATCATATATATATATATCATATATATATATATATCATATATATATATATATATATCATATATATATATATATATATTATATATATATATATATAT
>Ga0126342_10021114_pt1 | contig 10883 bp, 10 predicted proteins | sample Cyp1metagenome_FD_92528 | JGI IMG/M metagenome (GOLD analysis project Ga0126342, IMG submission 92528) | Coral microbial communities from Lord Howe Island, Old Settlement Bay, Australia - Cyphastrea 1 metagenome | ecosystem: Host-associated > Invertebrates > Cnidaria > Coral ... | reverse complement strand
GTTCTTAATTGGGGGGGAAGTTGTTCTTAATTGGGGGGTGTTCCCTTCGATGACTACATGCAGCCTGCCGCCCACGGCCGAAGACATCGCTCCTGCAACTCCTCCTCTCACTGAGCCTGTGCCTGACGTGGGGGAAGCTCAAACCTTCGATGCGCAAGTGCAGCCACCCGTGCCACCTCTGGCCGAAGAAATGGCTCCCGCCGCTTCGCTGCTGACGTGGAAGAAAGCTGAAAACATCCTGGCGTGCGGCGTTCTCCAGCGCCTGTTGTCCGCAGCTCAGTTACAACAGCGATTTGGTTTCCTGTGCGGGTCGATCTGCCTGTGTGTGTGTGCGAGAGGGTGTGGGTTGCAGCATGTCGCGGCCATGTCTTCTTGCCATGGGTTTTGCTTTCACGTTTCATGCATGTCACTTCCTCTTCCTTTTCTTTTTTCGTTTTCCTGCGCATTAGGCGCCATGTTTCTTGAAAACCACAGCTAGGTCCGGCCTGTCCCCTGCTGCCTCCTTCGTTCAAGATTTTCGCGACTTCTGCACAAGCCTGCGCAGCTCTATTACACGGTGATCCTTGCTTCGCCGCGTTTGCGAGCCTGGCTGCTCACAGGCCACTTCGGTTGGGACTTCATTGCGAACTTCGTCCTCGAATTCCACTTCGCCCTATACCGCAGCCACGCCGCGAGGCTGCAACAATGTTCAATGGTGGCGTTGCTGTGCTGGATGTGGGCTCGAATTGCAGGGCGATGTTAGCTCCTGGCCTTCATATGTTCCTACAGGAAAATGCAGACGGTATGTGGACACTTTGCATCAAGAATTCCATCTCGATTTCTCCCCCCTGGCCCCTCTGCGATTCATTGGGGTCGGCTTCGGTTATCGTGTGGGAGCCTGTACTCAGTCCCCGACTGGCAGCTGTGGTGCTTCTTTGAGGCGCTGGGCTTGACCTCGGGCGCCCTGTGCCATCTTCCTGGATTGCGCCCCTTCCTCTTGAAGCGCCAGATCTCCGGAGGGGAGTTATGCTGCATCGCGTCTCTCTTGCTGCCGCTCCTGCCCAACGGCTTTCTGCTGCTACATTCACAGGGGTCGTGCTTTCATTTCCACGGTAGCAACCCCGTGCAAAGCTACCTATCCCTATTTCTGCTGCTGCCTGCAAGGCATTCCATTCCATGCTTCTATGGATGCTTCAACCAGCACAATTTTATAATGTGATTATAATGTGGATATGTGGTAAACCCAATAAGACACCTACCATTCGGGCATGGTTTACACTACCCATTGACGGTCATATTATGTTTATAGCTTGGTTTAGTACATCACTAAGTTAGTATGGCCTCCTATAACTTGTAACACATCAACCATCTTTTATCACATACCGTCATACCGTAGATGCGACTATATCACTTGATTATCTCAGCATTTCCAGCATGTCTCGTAGAACTTGTCTGTCCTGGAAAGTTCCACGATTTCAGGACACCATGAAACATGTGGCCTGATCGCGGTCCCACCGAGCTGTGACACTTAGCAACGAGCGAAAATCAGAACTCGATTCGCGCGCACGACTGGATCATTGTGGTGGTGTTGATGCTTGATATCTACTAGGTGGCTCTAAGTGGGTTATATCAAGTTATATCCCAGTTTTAAGTGAATGAACCTTACTTGTCCCACTTACAACTGGGAGAGAACCCACGTACTAAGTGAGAATATTGATACATACCCAACAAACATGGGACCTGGAATATAATCAACACACATGGGATTTTTTTGGAGAGAGCATCAGCCAGTGGTTAGCAACCATTTATAAATATTGTACTCCATTATACTCCACTTTTGAACGATTAGGACTAAAGATACTCCAAGGGACTGGTTGGTTTTTTGGGCAGATTATTTGTGTTTTTCGGTGAGATGTTTTGGGTTATACCCTAGGGTAGACATACAAAAAGATGTGGAAAACCGCTGGTTTCCGTAGGAAAATGTACATAGATGGTGGTTTGTCATCATCAATATTAGTTTACCCTCAAGTATCATCAAATTATACAGCCAATTATTTATATATATATATACATACATAGAGATCTTTGAATACATTATATATAACCGAGATATGATGGCTTATCAGAACCCACTTACTACGACTGCATCCCGTGCCTTCACCAAGGTACCATCTCCGTTGGTAACTATTGGTAACTATAAAGCGCTGTAAATAATGGGGTTATAATGGGATAAACCATCTACCAACTGGTGCAGGATTACTTTTTTTGTTTCCACAGTATGTTAGAATTTCCTCAGGTGATCCACAGAATCGAAGCAAGTAGGGCAGCTATGAACTTCAGTCCTACTGAATCCTACTGTTCACAGTGGACGCAAGAAGCATCTCATTATACTGTATGTAAGAACTTTGCCAACCTCTCATGCCAACAAAATGGATCAATCACAGCCGCATGCGGAAGAATGATGGCCAAAGTTGGTGGTTCCCAGGGAACATCCCCCAGCCTTTCTGGCCAAAGAAGTGTCAAACATATGGCGCACTACACCATGAACCAGGTACCTCTGAGATTTGTCAACGCTTCGGAAGAGCCTGTGTAGCTGCAAAGTTACCCTCTGGAAATCCTGGCCACGAAGCGTGACTACCCATGGCAAAACCCCATTCAAACCATGGCAAAACCCACTAAAAACCACGCCGATTTCCCCAGATTTCCGCGATACCAGCAGGAGCTTGGGCCTTTTGGTAAGTCCCGATGACAATCCGCAGTGCCCAGGGCTGGAGATGCTGATGAGGCAACTGAACCATTAAAAATACCCCAGCCGACCTGGTTATTGGGGAATAACTGGTTGATTCGCGAATTTGTTGGGACTTACACTACCCAACAACTGAACCATCATTATTGGTTGATTGGTGAATCTATTGGGAGGTATACTACCTAGCCCATAGATTTATCGAGGAACATGATAATCCACATTAAGACAACCTATCAACCAATCAGTATTTTATTGAGATGGGATATATATTTTTATTGCTTAACTATGGTGATATGGATGAAATGGGTGTACCAGCTGGGATTTAACAAACAACAACGACATATTTATTAATTAGAAGGATTTATGATGATTTGTGAAAGGTTTTGGCTGGTGTATTTCACTAAGTTTTCAACATGCTTTATGATAGATGCAATGATGGTTAGAGTCTAGGTTAGACGGGTGAAGATAAAACCAATTTAAACATACAACCACCACTTGGGGGGCCACATTGCCCATATCTTCTCGTAATTAAAATCCTGGTTCGCTGGAAAATCCATCATTGATATCGATTGATAGAAACCCCCAAGAAGAAAAACGGGAAACTTTGCTCAACTATCCACAAACTACTGTTCTATCTTTTGGGTAGCTGTATATAAGTTTCGTTGGGCACATTGTAAAGGACCTCACAATAAGCCTCACCGCAAGCGAATATACATGATTCCCCCAGTAAAAAACGGAATGGGAAATCCAGACTGGACATCAACTATCTATGAAAGCGTGATTTTTCATGGCCAGGTTGTAACAGGGGTGCCAAATCCTGATAATATTGTACTGTTTCTTGTTAAACTATGTAATGCAAGATGAAACATAGCCAAGCGATATTATTGGGGATATGTAATATATATATATATATCTATCCCCACGATATAGATAGATAGATACATATATATATATATATATATATATATATCGTATATCCCCAATAATATCACTAGTTGATGAAAACACACATAGATTTGTCTGACCAGAGAGGCCATTTTTAGTCATAATTCATCTAATAAATCACCACTTCTTGGCTCCCTCCTGTATATATATAAGATATATATATATAATATGTAGATGTATATATTATACATATATATATATATATATATATATATATGAATATTATATTTATATATATGTATAGATAGATGATATGCTTATATGCTTATATATATAGATGAACAATATGATGTGATACATATATATATGATCTGATGTGGAGTTTACCCACCATTTGGAGATCATTTTTTGAACAGGTTTCCCCATTGGTTTTCCGCATCTTTCTGTATGTTTCCCCTGATTATATCCTGATTATATTGCAATGATATTCCCATTATGAATAAATTATATCCCCAATCATATCACTATAAAATCAGAAATATACTGATACTCTTCGGGATATATATATACATTACTATATCAACAACATATTATGGGTTATAATCCCATTAAATCCCCATTATATCACCAATTTTTAATCCATATTTTTTCCCTCAGGTTTCGTCCATCTCCGTTAACGAAAGGTACCTGGTCATCGACGACGTGCGCGGTCCCAGTTTGGTCACCGAATGGAACTCTTCGATTCAGCACCACGAGGCCCGGTGGCGGTGGTGCGAAAACGAGGCATTCCCTAGAGATATGGTCCAGTGATGTGTGCTTTACAAACACCATGAATATCCATGAATACTATAGTCATAAATACCATACACCATACTTATTGAATACTATAGTCTGTAGTCTATAGTCATAATTACCATAAACCATAATTATTTGGAGTTATCTTCACCAACTTAGCTATCGTTTGGGGGCCCCACAATGTGGAGATATGGGGGAATTTAATGTTGATTCAAGCAACACAAATGGGATTTCGCCAACAAAAATAGGGATAGGGCTGGGGTATACAACGGTAATATCATTGATTCAACTAACCAACTATGGTATTTTCAGTTTGGGTTTGTTTGGAAATGATAGGAAACCTGCGGGACAATTATTATTACCCTCAGTGGATGGAATGTGATTTTCTTGCTTTGAAAGCGAATACCATTGAGACAACTTGGGATCAATGTGTTATTTTTGTGATCTAAATTTGAATTTTCCTTGATGAATAACTGTTTCTTTTTTAAATAAATGAACAATGGTGATATCAGCCAAGAAGAGCATTGGGTTCAAACCAAGAAGTGGAGATGAAACCAAATACAGGCGAAATTCACCCAACAATGGAGGGTATAACTGGTAAACGTGGAATCGGCCTGACCTTGCTGAAAGGTAGATCTTGTTGAAAGGTAGATCACAGTTCTGGTAGAGGAAAACTTGGATACCACCATGGACACACTTTGATGTATGATGAGTGAGACTTCTTTTCTATTGTCATAAATAAGCAACACTTCATACCTTCATTGGATTGGTTTGCGGGAAAATTTGCTGGAAACCCCTATATTTAATGGTAAAAACCATGGTTTCCTGTAGATTTTCCCTTAAACCAATCCAATGATACCTACAACTCTACGAACATAAGGGTATCTAAGGTTAGCCATTGAACGATAGCTGAGGTGTGGGGACCACTGAAACCCAGTTCAGGCTTCGTTATTTTTTTTTGGCCGCACGGGACATACAGTATATATAATTAACATGCATTAACCGTATAACTTAGGGGTGCATTTCATTTAGTGCGTGGGTAATGGTCATCTTATAAGATCTTTAAGCTCTTGCATGGACTGTGTAGTTGTACATATACATAAAAATATATACATACAGTATACATATATATTTATACATATACAGTATATATATATATATACATACATACATACATACATACATACATACATATACATCCAAACATACATACATACATACATACATGCATACATACATACATGCATACATACATACATACATACATACATACATACATACATACACACACATACATACATACATACATACATACACACGCATATGCATATATATATATATATACATACACATACGTACGTACACACACATATATATATATACACATACATACATGCATATATATATATGTATGTATGTAAGATATGAAGTACAAACCACTTAGGATGTCGTTTCCATGCCCAGCGGCCCAGTGGATCACGGTTTTTTCTCCGCTCCGCTCCAGGCTTTACGCGTTTCTCCGGGAGATCACATCTTGGCCGTGAACGGTGTGAGCGGGAATTGGGAGGTGCGCAGCACAGATGGTGGTGGCTAAAACATATTTTTTTCGGCTAAAAAAACACTTTTAAAAGTAATCAAAACCTATTGGTACTGATTTTGTGAGAAAAACAGTGCTAACAAAACATCTTATGTATATATGTATATATATAATATATAAATATATAAAAATATAATCCTATTATATTTTAGATAAATATATATATAACTACTTTTTTCGTTTTTTTTTTTTCGAGATCGAGTTTTATGCTTGCCAGTAATAACCATTGTATGAAGCCAACCTGTAGCGATTACTTGAAGGAAACGGGTGTTCAATGTTGGTACCCTTAAACTCGTGGATATAATATATACGTAATAATGTGTATAGAGAATTCTAAAACCTGAAAAGTAATTTATAATATAATATATATTATGTGAATAATACACATATATATATACATCATATAATATGATAATATATATATATATACATACACACGTAGTATAAACACAGTGTGTGTGTATATATATACAAATACATACACACACATATGCATATATGTATGTAGGGATAAGATCACATAACTAAATGATTGAGATACTCCAGACGGGCCTCAAATTCTTTTTTTTTCTCAGTGATTTTTGTAGGGTCATGTTCCATTCACAGCCTTTGTTCAACAAGGCTGAAACGAGAAAGTCATGTTTGGCCTTCGAGGCACCCACTATGTGGTTCAAATTTTTGATTGCTCCAGCATCACACATTGGATGGTTACCCTCTGGTAAACTAACATAGCTATTGAAAATGACCATTTATAATGGATTTACACATTAAAAATGGTGATTTTCCATAGTTACATTAGTTTACCAGAGGGTACTGTAATCCAAACCAACATAACAAATTATAGCGCTGCTGCACTGTACCTTTTTGATAGAATTGAAACACACGAACCAGCAGCCAATTCAATCCAATCGTTGTTTTTTTTTGGTGGCATCCTCAAAACCAAAACCACCAACCATTGCTTTATATATTTGGTATATTTTACAAAAAAACAACCAGGAAGTGCTGCCTCTCCATGAGGTATGTCTTAGTTAAACAACGTTACCCTGGGTAAACTAGCATAGATGTGGAACACCCATGGTTTTCCTAGGAAACTGATCCACAAATAAGGGGTTCTCCACAACTTTTTGTCTGTTCACGGCCTCGGGTAACTTGCCATGTTTTTTGGTTCTCGTTGCACAGGAGATGCTCAACGTGATTCAGGTGCGGGTTTGGTCAGATCTGCTAAGGTTAGGAAAGAGCGTACGGCAAATTCTAGATGGAAGATGATGGAAGACTATAATGTGGGGCCCCCAAAAACGATAGTTAAGTTGGCGAACAGAACTCCAATTTCACTATGATCTATGGTACTTCTAACGTCTTATAACTATAGTTAATGGGGTGTTTGTTAAGCAACAAACATCACTGGGGGGGCCCACCGGGCCCACATAGCCCATTTCTCAGCCAAGAAAACCACGGCCAGGGTGATCGGACATGGATTCACTTGGGATACACAAGCTGAGTCCTGTTGCGTCCTGTTCTGTTGCTTAATGTTGCTTAGATTTGTTTGATGTGTGGTTTTTCTCATTTTTATTCATTTTTATTTATGATATTTATGGCTGAACTGAGGGTCAATGCGCCCTGAAAAACAAATTAAACACACGTGTTTTGCTTGGTCAAAGCCTCACTGTTGTTTGATTTGGATTTACGTCGCTCCTCCACTTAGGGGTGCAGTTGGGCTAATGAAATCCAATTCATGGGTGTAGCTATGGGATTCTAACCATCATGTTTTTTGGCAGATGTCGCCCCGAAAAACATCCAGATGACCATCCAGATGTGTTGAAAAAGATCGAAATATCACTGGATCTGCATCCCCAGACCTTGAGCACCTTGAGAGCCTTGCAGGTTCACGCGGCCAAACCCGGCGATGTACTCAAGTTGACCGTGATGTGATTTTTGGTTTTCGTGAGATTTCGATGGATATGGCCTGGAAAAAAAGTCACTTCGACATGGAGATTAAAACAAAAGTGGGAGAAATCAACAACAAGATCTGGGGATGTAACTTTCAATGGTTTCTTTGAACATGTCTGAAGATGATGAAGTCCAAGATTTCATGCTTAATACTTACTCATTTTCTCATTTGAGGATGGGTTTTCTTACCCATGACCAACAATTTTTGGATTTCACATCCATAAACCACAGCAATTTTTAAGGTGTTCACAGACATTTTTTTTCATAAACGGGCTCTATTGATCCATAGCCAGGCAGAGTAGCGGCGTAGCGGCTGGAAGCCCTAAAGCACTGACGGTAGTTATTCAGACCCCAAATCATGTTGCAGCACTGACCATCGAGAGTCACGTCAGGATTAAGAGAGCTCTCTCTCTCTCTCTCTATACATTATATATATATATTAGATATCAGTTCAAGGACTTTCTACACTCTGATTCTCAGAGGTTTATTGAACATGTGGGATTATAAAAAAATATAGCTGAACCAACAATAGGGATGCCATGGGATATATATACCTATTTACCACACAGTAGAATGGGATGGGATAGCGATGGCAGTTTGGGATGTTCCTTTTGATGTCTCTGAGATGGAAATTACTCACAGCTCAGCAGAAACCTGCAAAGTGGATTAAGTGGATATTTATAGCCACATGTGTTGTGGTCAGAAACATGGTCTATGTTCCCAGAAAAGAAGCCCATTAATACAAGAAACTTAAGAGTTCATTTCCCTATTAAGAAAAGTTAACTGTAAGAAATCCATCATGATTGTGGGATGACGTTCTTGAATGTTTTGAACATGGCACATCTTCCAGTTCACCATTCAAAGTGTGTAGCTCCATGTCGAGAATAAAGGTGACTACCAGGCGTACCTGGATTGTCCGAGTATTGTCTCATGGTGTCATGTTGAATTTTGGTGATTTTACCTAGGACGTTTGAAAGATGACACTTTTTGCAGCTTTGGATTGGTTTGGATGATCCGGGACTGAAGTGACTGAAATGTCTTCCAACCTTTGGGGGTTTCAAGAATCCCAAGCAGTGCAAAGACCACTTTGAAGCGGTGGTTAGATATCTCGTTGCACAAGCGTCGATTGAAAGCTTTGGACTCCTCTCAGTTTCTCCGACGGGTGCAACAGCCTGCTAAAGATGACCGGCTGGTCAATGGTTTTACCCGGCTGTTCAAGAGGTCAATGGTTTTACGACGCAGATTTTCCATCACTAAGAAGGGGGAAAAGCCAAACCTGCGGGAACTGAAAGTGACCAAGGAACTGAAATGCGAATCAGTCTGCTGCTTCACGGTTCTGATTCGTCGGGATTCGGGTGTGGACATCCTGCTGCGAACGTTGGGAAAAAAAACTGGGACGGTAGCTTCTGAATGGGACAGATGGAGATGGAGCCCGAAATACCAATTACATAATTTTATGGCTTATTTCTATGGGGCTATTACAGAAAACCGGGGTTATAACTGATTTATAACTGGTATTTCGGGCAGTAGCTGTGGAGATGGAGTGTTTCTTCTAATTTTGGGAACCCCTCCGACATGGTTGCGATGTCTGACCCCACGGGTTTAATCCCCGCGGCAACTGATCACCCATTTGAAGTTGACAACTTGACAACATGGTATTTCTAGAATACATATAATATATATATATAATATAATATAATATAATAAAATACAATATAATATAAAATACAATATAGTATAATATAATATATAATATAAAATAATGTATAATGTATATATAGAATATATATCATATAATATATATATATATAATATAATATAATATAATATAATATAATATATCATATATATATAACATATAATATATTATAATATATATATTATGTACACATGTTTTTTAATGTGTGTAGTCAGTGTTTGCCGCCAGCACCAATGTTGTTCAACTGGTGTTTGTTTAAAGCGAAAGTCATCTATCAATGATGATCTGGTTGGTGGTTTGATGGTGATTTTTGATGGTGATTTTTCTTGAATCATAAAAGCCTGGTTGTGTAATATGTTCTGGTTGGTGGTTTGGAACATGGCTTTTATTTTCCATTTCATATGGGATGTCATCCTTCCCATTGTCATCCACATATTTTTCAAGATGGTGATTGCTAGCACCACCAAGCAGTGATACATGGTGGATTTTCCTGCCAGCTGCAGTCCCTATGGGCTCGGGCTCGTGACAACGCATCGTTCGCATCAAACGATTCGTCTATGCGAAAACCAGAGCAAACCTTCAGAAAGGTCTGAAATCTAGTTTTGGATTCACAGGTCCCTCAAGTGCAGGCATGTCAGAAACTTGAAGCCCTTCTGACCTCTTTGCAAGCATCGAGCAGATTCTGGACTTGCCAGAAAGAGACCCGCACATCAAGAAAAGTTCTCACCTCAAGCTCCATCGGGTCACAAGTCTTGTCAGCTGTACTTTCTGTCCCTGGTCACCCTAATTTGCTCAGAGTTGCAAGTTCTTACAGGGCAAAGTAACCCCACTGATTGCCACCGCTCGGCATGTCGTTCAGGTTGGGTCGGCCGCATGTACCGGCAGACATCGGAAAGAAAAGTAGGATGCAATGGGAAATTCTTGCAGGATAAATGTATCATATAAATGTGCATTTCTTCATGTGGGAAATCATCTAAACATGGATAGCAGACGTTTTCATTTAATACATGCAGTTTGATGTTTAATCCCGGCGGTTTGGGGTTGTTGGTTCATCCCAAATCCCTTTTGTTGTAACCGTGGGGATGTTAGTGGTGAAACTGTCATGTAAATTGGATACCAGTAGTACCGCACAAGGCGGTGGCGGAAGTTTCAAAAATAGGAAACCTATAGGAGAGATTGGCTGTTGTGAATCAGGGATGGCAGAGCGAATCCACTGATGGACCGAAAGGTGCTTG
>Ga0126342_10021113_pt1 | contig 10883 bp, 11 predicted proteins | sample Cyp1metagenome_FD_92528 | JGI IMG/M metagenome (GOLD analysis project Ga0126342, IMG submission 92528) | Coral microbial communities from Lord Howe Island, Old Settlement Bay, Australia - Cyphastrea 1 metagenome | ecosystem: Host-associated > Invertebrates > Cnidaria > Coral ... | reverse complement strand
CGTGAAGAGTGCAGTGTGAAGTGTGGAGTGTGAAGTGTGAAGTGTGGAGTGTGAAGAAAGCAGTGAGAAGTGAGAAGTGTGAAGTGTGGACTGTGAAGTGTGAAGTGTGAAGTGTGGAGTGTGGAGTGTGAAGTGTGAAGTGTGGAGTGGGAAGAGTGCAGTGTGAAGTGTGAAGTGTGAAGTGTGGAGTGTGAAGTGTGTAGTGTGGAGTGTGAAGAGTGCAGCGAGAAGTGTGAAGTGCGAAGTGGAGCTTCAAATGTTACATGTGAAACAGGACACCACTTTCGCAGAATGCACGCACGCACGGGCTTGGCTGGCGCACGGCGCATGCAAGTTCTATCGATGAGAAAGGTCTTATATATGTATATATAATTATATATATCATTATATATCCCTAAGGCAACTTCCGCCCCGCCTCGTGCGGGTACTACTGGTATCATTCATTTATTTTTATTTATCTATTTTTTATTTATTTATATATATATATATATTTATATATATATATATATATTTATTTATTTATATATATATATATAAAATCTAATTGTACATAACCATATTGAACATTATCTAGCTTCCAGTTTGGGGATCTATACAAATTTGGGATATGTTGAGCCATTCCTGTATCCTGTCGTTGTGCTGGCTTGCCTTGATTTGGGTGTGAGTACCGTATTTTCTAAGCTGTGCTGCACAAGAAAATGTATAATTGCCAAACATACAGAAAATATGCAGACTTGGGAAACTCAAATTTCTGATACTTACCAATTTGATTCAATCATCCCCTGGATATCACAGGATCTACGATCTCGCGTATCTCAAGTTGATGTTTAGCAGTTGCAATCTAAGATCACAACACATAGAGGACAGCGACAGCTTCTCTGTAGCCACTCATCCTGGTTCGAATCACCCAGTCAGTCCAGGAAAGATGGATGAATTTGTGAATTTCAACTGGGTTTGTCTGAATTCCCAATTATAGCCATTTATAGTAGGGATAATGATCATTAACCATTGGGTTTAGGGGTACACTATTTTCAGACACACCCAACTGGAATCTGGATGAATCCAACAACTGATTTGTGAATTTGTTAACTGCACAGCACACGACCTTCGAACCCCAAGTGACGCACCGCGCAACGTCGGTGGAACAGGTGTCCACATGGCAGCCTTCAGCGGCAGCGTGTAAATGAGAACTGTTCGCAAACCTCTAAACACAGGTTTCACAAATAGAGCCTGCAGCATCCTGCAGCCATCCCCCAAGCGTCAGAGTCAAAAGAGTCGAAAGAGTCGAAAGAGTCGAAAGGTCTGATGCCAACCATTTGCGCAGTCAAATCAAGCACCAGGTTGGACCCTCCATTTGCCTTCGCAAGACTTCGCCCTCAACATAGTCACACAGACACACTGCACAAGTCGCCTAGGAGCATCCAAGACAAAACAGTTGCAACTGCCATCAGATCACTTGCTGATTCCATTCCTTGGTTTTTATGATAACTCTGCTGCCAAAAAGAACCGCTGGTCGAAGGAACAAACAAACACATTCATTTCACCATTTCACCATTTCACCATTTCACCATTTCACCATTTCACCATTTCACCGGTCAATTCAGCACCCCAAGGCAGCAGCATGCTTTTGGGCCATCTCAGACCTTTCGAGCTGGCTTCGGCTTTGGATGCTCCACTGCTCAGTATGCAACCCCCAGAGCATCTCTGCTGGATGTTTCAGCTTGAAAGAAAGGCTGCACTGGAGACACAGGCCTGAACGCTAGAACTTGCAAGGCGTAGATCTCTTCAGAACGCGCAGCCTGGCAGCTCGGATTGTCGGCCAACTCACTGGCAAGTTTACATTCCAAGCATTCAACAGTGGCTAGCAGCGCGCAGGTCAAAACCGAGAAGAAATTCATTCACGTTGGGCCAAACGGTACTACTCTGCTTGTGGCTGGAACAGCATCTGGTCCCTGCCTCAACCTTTGGAGGACCTGCAGGACAACTGGCGGATGCGCCATGTAGAAACCACAGAAAAGAACTGCTGCCCCATTGAAAGACCTTCAAGGGTGACCCTTCCACTTTCCAGGGCGGCGCCAAAAAAATGCTTTTGGGGAGACTTTTGGGGAGACCCGGATCAATCACTGAGGTTCTCACCTTCTGGAACATGGGCCTGACGGCTCCCCAGGGTCAAGCATGGCAATTAGACATAATTTTGTAGACCTTTCACGCTTTTTGTGGGTTATTTTGGGGTCTACCAGGTACAACCAGAGGATGTTGTTTTCAGAGATTGACTGGATCTCTTAACATGAACGTGCCAAGGTCACAAGTGACTACAATATGGCGTCAGAAAACCGCCATGTACTGGCCTCAAGCGCACCCCATTCCTTTTGTGGGAATATCAACGGGGATCCATATGGGGTGCCCAATTTTTAGGGTCCAAAACCAATGGGTTTCCCCTTGTTGAAAATGGCCAGTAACTTGAATGATTCGCATCGATTTTCATGTTGCCCATTCCCGAACAACCAAAGTAGATCATGTTCGGTTGGTATTCAGTTTTATAGATTTATATAGTAGTGATATGTAGTGATAGTAACCCCAAAACAGATAGAAAAGGAAAATCCTATCAAAATAATTGTGACAAATTACATTAAGTTACGTACTTTTAATGATCTGACTGAGGGTTACACCGCACAGTACAATTTCTGGGGCTTGGTCATGAGGACACGAGAAATTGGTTGAGAATTGTTGAGATGCGAAGAACTACCAGGCCATGCGAAATGAGCCATGAGGATCCTCACTCTTCGAATGGTCACTTCACAAGCCTGAACCACCAGGATAGTTGTTCTTCCATCATTCCTTGCTGATTGAAATGCCAGGAGGGTAAGTCAAACCACATTGTACTCAACAATTGGAGGGTTGATTCCTGAACCTATCGGAGAGAGAAATTCGGAAAATACCTCAACTTTGATGCTTAAGATGCTTAAGGCAGGGTTATTTTGTCCAGCCAACTTGCCAATCGCAATCCTAAAAAAAACCCGTTGGCCCGGTCTGAAAGCTGCCCAACTGCCACGCCGCCTCCAAGCACATGCGGAAGCAGAGCATGGCGCCGACCTCGATGGTGGCACCGATCGAAGCACACGAAGCGTATCTGCCAATTTGTGCCCTTGACATGACTGATAGTCACTGATAGTCATTATAAATTATATTATTAAATTATAATATTCATTCTCTGGTTTCTTGGGATTTTCAGCTTGATTGGGTGTTTCTTATAATTCACAGAAGTCTTTGCTTTGGAAAATTATGCCTTATAATTTATAATCAGCATTGGGAAATATCATGGCCCGACATGGCACACATCGCTTCGCTTTCCCAAACCAAGGGCAGTCGCGAGGGGCATCAAGGCCCCAGACAGCTCGGGCAAAGGCCTGACCAATCACGGCCACAGTCATCCTTCACAGGGTTCACTGTCGTTCATTGTCACAAAAATGTTTTCTTCTACGCGTGACCTTGCCGACTGGAATTTGCCCCTTTAATTGCTATGATCATAGATGATCATAATAGTTAATTAACCTGGCACCCCGGTCGAGACTTTTAGGGACAAAGACTTCTGGTCTCTCATGTTGTCCTTTCTGACATCCTGTTCATTTGCATTTCAGATCATCAACCACTACAACCTTCATCGGCGTTCAGATGCCAAGCAAAGGATTGCTACAAAAGCAGCTCAGACAGATTTCAGCTCCAGTCCTGTGCGTTTCCATGCAAGACTCGAAGTCAGAGTTCAAGACCCAAACAATGCCCAAAATAAACCAGCCGTACCTCCACAGCAATACCGAGCACGAGCAGGCACACTTTGGACTATTCAAGAAGGAATGCTTCATCCAACAGAGAAAGTTGTGCTAGCTGCTACTGCTAACTTGTATGGAAAGCAGGGTTTTAAGTCAAAGTCATCTTTCCGCAAGTGCAGAAAGAAATGTCAGGAAGTCAATGTGAAAGCCTCAGTTCTGAGGTCCAACAGTGGTCACGTGAAGAGCGAAATGTTTTTGCTCCAACGCCAAGCCAAAGAAGAAGTAAAGCGCTGCACTTCTGCCTGCAAATCCAACAAGTTGGAGCAGTTCTGGAGCAACGCTTCATCAAAATCACCGATAAGATGAACCTGTCCCACAGCTGCAAAAGTCCCCAATATGATATTATTGTTCCCAATATGATGGGAAAAATATAAAATGATATAAAATGTTCCAAACCACCAACCAGCAATTCTATGTTGAGCGCAAAAGGAGACGAGCGCAACCTGGTTCAGCTCACCATTGTAACGTCCCACCTGCAGCTCGACATTGCCCGCCATGTTCAGAGGAAGGCGGTGAACGCGCCGCCATGTCACCTCAGAATGTCGCACGAAACCACGACAGTTGGAATGTCAGCTATTTTGGGAAGTTGACTTGATGCAAAACTGGAAGACAGAATGGACCAGAATGGGCCTGTCTGAAAATACCGTTAAACAGAATTCCAGGGTTGATCATCATTTTCCCATATGTTCCACATTGAATTGCCTTTTTGGGTATAACCTCATTTTTGGGCAAACCCATGTGCGACCGCAACAACGCCCTGCGCGTTACTAAAACTGGACAGATGCCCGCCCAGCACATTTCCAACACAAACCAATGGATGATTCTGGTGCTCCTGGGGTGTTCCACAATCCTTTCGAAACATCTATGTCTTGGAATTGAGCGTGATCCAGCGAGGCTTCAAGTCAAACGAATTCCGCAACGCCATTCAACTTTGCGGGGAAAACGGGGAAAACCGGGAAAACGGGGAAAACGGGGAAAAACTGAGACCAAGGCAAAGCGTATTGGCAACTGCAATTGCTGAAGGATCACATAGAGCAGCAGCCACCACCTTGCAAAGTTTGGCTCAGAAGGAACCCTGCGCTCTGCCACAGGCTGGCCAGAACTAGGAATGCCCCAAGGCGAAAGTCAAAACGATAATTGATTGCATAACAATTTGTTTCTACTTTCCACAACATATTCAACGTGTTTTTGATGCTGACTTCCTTTCACCTCCCAGTTCCAACGGTGCCTCAAGGGGCGCTGACAGCTGCAACTGCTGGACCAAAAAAAGTAAAGGAAGATCCAACAAAGGGCACATACAACCTCGCGAGGGCTGTGATGATCCTTTGTCGCTCCAGAATCTGCCAAGGTTTTTCGCAATTTTGGGCCCCCCGGCCAAGCTGCCAAAACTTCCAGAGACTAGCATGATGCGCATGAAGCGCAAAGCTGCTACTGGCTGCTGCCGAACCTCATGGCAAAATCTCTTCAGGATGACCGCGTGACGTCACTGGGAAAGATGTAGCAGATGTAGCAGTCCAAAACGAAGATATTAGAATATATTAGACTACATTTTGTGGTTAAGTTTTTTTGATTTCATGGAATGCAAAGATTTCCCAGGACGACACTGTTTCCACCAATGGATCTTCGTGTCCACGGCTCTCTGTGTCAAAGAAGGCCACCGCAGCCTGAAGTAAACGCTTTGTCAAAGTCAAACCAAACATCGAAATCAGCCAATTTGTCGAGAAGCAAAGAGAACGAAACATTGAAATTCGGATTTGGATAAATTCAGTGTCATGTCGAGTAAATGCCTTGATTTTGCTCGGCTGCTAAACAAGACAATGAATCTGGCTGAAACCAGGCCTGAATGAATTTTTGCCACCCTCTGGCAGCACACCTAGGAGGCTCTAAATTAAAAAATTCTAACGTCCAACCGCGCTACAGAAAAACTGACAGTTGCATACCTGCAATGGATACTTGCTCGAATAGGAAAACCCTAGTAGCCCTAGTAACATGTGTCTCACATGTGTCTTAAGTTTGTGACTCACACGTGAAATGTTGAAACCCGTTTTGTGTTGCAGTTGTAATGCAAAAAAAATCAACAGAACATCACTCCATCACTCAAATGAAAGTCACACCATAAAACACTTGAAAGTTTATTCTCACAAATTTACACAAGACCGCAGTATGTTTCCTCTGCAGATCGAGCGCAAGAACTTTGGGACCAAAGCCAAAAACAAGGTAGAAAATTACAAACACGCCAATTTCAAAATTTCGGGTTGCCACGGAAAGGGTTCGTTCCAAGACAAATCAATACAAAACACAAGGTTCCAACTTCCAAGATTCCTTCTTTGAAAGAGAAAAGCAGCACCCAGACCAACACCAAGTTTCGCAGCAGTCAACACACCAGCCATCAGACTTCTGGAAGACCATTTTGTCAGACAAACCAAAAAAACACGCTGGATCGCATTTTTCCAAGAAAGTTTCGGCCACCACGGCCACCACATAAAACCAAAAAAAATAGTTCTCGTTAGCTAGCTGCTATCTGGTACCGAACCAAGACAGTTTTTCGCGTCCTGAACTACCTCAGCTCAGATCAACACGATCGATCTCTTCGTCGTTCACCGACATGCCGATCTGCAGGTGATGTGTTTCAGGACATAATTTTGCGAATATGCCGCAATCAAACATATCCCAAATCAAGATTCGCAATTGTTGGCTTAATCGGGCAAACCCTGTGTCAAACAATCAATTTGTTCTGTCAACACCAAAAACTGACCAACACCTTGTCGCGCTTCAAGAGTGGCAAGCCGCTGTCGCAGCAAACCATCAGCCTCACCATCAAATTTGATCTGGACGCGGCCAATACAAATGGGTGTGATTGAAAATTGGAGAAAAAAATTGCCCCCAAATGGCCAATGTACTAAGAAAAACGATGAGAAACCAATGGATTTGACGGGTATCCAATTTTCAGATAAACCCAAATGACAACATGCAAATCCCAACATGAACTCCAGCAAAGTTCTCCTCACATCCCCCTTCCCTGCCTCATCAGAGTCGATAATGCTCATGGATGCCGTCCACAAACATTTAATCCAGGAAAAACATGTGCAACCCTGCTTCGATATGCTCTTGACAATGGTTTGGAAGCTGTCTAACCAGAAGTGTGTTCAAAGGGCAATGTTTCTGATTTTGTTCCATGCTATACATTCACTTGCGAACCAAAATGTCAGTTCGTTCGCACACTCCTATTGGATTGCGTTCACACCATCACTGTAACGTGCAAATTTGTTTTTCCAGTTTGGGGCGTTTTTCTGTGCTATTTATTGCATTTTGGGATGAAAATTGTCGTTTACTGCATTTTGGAGCTGAAATTTGTCATTTGCATGCTAGTTGCTGCATTTTCGTATTAAAATCGCTAATTTGGTCCGTATTTGCTCCTTTGTTGGCAAAAAATCGCAGTATCTTGGAACCAGCAGTAGCGCAACATTGTTGGCATCATGTTTACAGTGGTGTGCAATATTTTAGGCCAACAATTTACAGGTCTTAGCTTCATGCTGAAACATGAAAATTGTCTTAATTATCCCCTTGGTCATTTTGGGAAATGGTGGGAGCAGGTGATTTTGTAGACAAAAGGGGTCCAAAAAATACAAGTTCATCCAAAAGAGTGCCCCCAGGCATACTACAAAATAAAAGTCTATGGAACCCAAAATGGTTGCCCACTACAAAATACAAAACATGAATCATTGAAAACTACCAAACAAAGGTTTTCGACAAAATAGATTCAAAAAAAATTGCCCTTTCCAAGTGTCGTAAGTGTCCAAACCAAGCGTTGTGGGACACGTTCAACCGTTCAACCCTGTATTTTGTAGAGAAACCGTCCGAAACCCTTGTTGTGGTCTACGAACTTCATTTTTTCCTCCCCCGCGGCTCTTCTTATAGCATGTCTTCGCATGTCCTAACACCAGTATGAAAACATTCCAGCCTTGAGATTGTCACTATCTTGCACTATAGTGGATGAGTTTGGTCATAGTGCATACATGTGTATAATATGGATCACGCTATCAAAATATATCGAATAGTTCAAGCATGTTCGAAAAACATCAAAAGGTCACATGGTATAAAATATTTTGCGTTCACAAAAGGAAAATTGGGACGGAAAAACCAAAGAAAAGACTTACGAGCACAAACGAGATGAATCAAAAATTCAAAAATCCGCCGACCCCGCTTGCAGCAAGAGGAAGCGCGGTCAGAAGAGAAATTACCAGCAGCAAGGGTCAACAAATTATTACAAACTGCAAAGACTCATTCGGAAATGCGTTGATTTTTTGCGCAGAAAGGGCCTCATGAGATTCACCTTAAACATGTTGTTCATGCAAGGCTCAACTGAAAGTGACACGTTGGTTACATCTCGTTTTGTGTGTGTGTGTCATCCTTGTGCGTGAGTAGTGAATAGGCTCCACAAGTTTTCACACTCCTCCTCGAAGTGATGAGCCTGCTCAGCTCCTTGCAAACTTGTCTGACCCATTCAGCATTGTCCTCACATGTGGATTTCCTTCCAAATTCAAAGTTTCACCTCATCAAACTGCTCATGTCTATGACACATAGGTTTGAAGTCTTTCAGTTTTTTCATCAAGTCCTCGGTTTCTGTGGTGGCGGTACAACCTCTGGAAAATGTTTCTGATGATTGTCAGCACCTGCATTGAGAGTCCTTCTGGGTGTGGTCCTGCCGTCAAATCAAATAAAACCACACTTGCTTGTTGAATTTGGTTTGCTTGTGCCCATCTCTCAACAGCCAGGGTGTGATTTTGATCTCGCCGAAGATTTTCCAACAAGGCCGTAGTGTCACCAGGGGGAATCGCCGGATCGCTCGTTGGGCTTTCTTCTTCTGCAGCTTCTTGTCCAACATTGGTATCCATTGTAGCATCTGTTGTATCAGGTCTGTTCCTTACGTTCCACACTACAAGATTGGGGCGCTCTTGCGCCACCATATGTGATCTCTGCCCTCGGTTCAGCGACTGGTGTCTGATGAAACCTCCAAGCTCCATGAGTCCATAACAGACGCAATCCATGAATTCTTCATTGCTTGAAAAATTTTCCAGGGCTTGTTCATCGAAGATGGCTGTTCGATTTGCGAAAGCCTCAGGTAATTCCTCAGCACCCTCCAGCCTATCATCCAGCCTAGCTGCAAAGCCATAGTGATCTGCAAGTTGCTCTTGCGCTGAAATCAACTCTACTTGCAAACCTCCCATTGCAACTTCCACCTCGAACAACCTCTTATGCAAACGCTTCCATGCAAGAAAAACCACTGCAAATGCACATGCGAACAAAAACACCGTAGCGCAAATCCACAAAGCATTGCTCTTGGGCTCCTCCTCCTCCATCACATGGTGCCTATTTCGAAATGCCATCGCACCAACAGGCCCAAGTGGCTCAAGGCCCATTGCAACTGACATTCTGAAGATTGCTTTTGAGATCCTCTTCAGCTGTGCAGCATTCCCATTTTTTGCTGTATGTCGGTTGAACTCTGACCTCACCAACACTTTCGAAGGAAGGAATGTAAACCAGTCCAGTTTCATGAATTTCATGCATCAAAAACAGCAGCCTCTGTCGGCTGGGGCACTTCGTCGCAATATCTGGGATATTTTCTGCAGTTCCAACTTGTCACAAAGCAACTCTTGTATCCAAGAATCTTCCCAGGCAAATGACGCACCTTTCCACAGCCTTGTCTGCTCGCAAATTGGCGCGCAGAAGAGCTGTCTGTATATTGAATGTGCGGACCTCTTGGTTCAAGATGAACTCTGCACACGCTTCAAGAAACATCCCATCACACAAACAACTGACCATGCTGTGCAACTAATTTTCGCAAGAAGAAAGACTGACCACCTTTTGGCGGCTGCTGCTTCCATATGCAAATGCTCCATTCAAGAAATGCATGCCGCAAGAAGTTGACCTTCGATTGGATTGGTTAGAACTCCACTCTGCATCACTGTAACTCTGAAGCAACCAAGTGGAAACTCCTCCTGCACTGAGCTTTCCCTTTCCCGGCAAAGGTGCTTCCATGTAGATTCCAATGTCACCCATTTGTTTCATGAAACCAATCAACTTCCGCAAGTGTCCAAGTGCAGCAACAGATGGAGAGGCCATGGAACACGCTATATCATTCCTTGGTTGGAAACATCAGGCCTGTTATTCCATTAAAAGAAACCGGAATAGGCTCTAGATTAAAGCCAGAGGGCAACACGTCATTTTGTCAACCCCTTCAGTTAACAACGTTAGTTTGGAGCTTTGTTGCCACGTGTTCGCGCAAAATTCGCGAAGGAAAAGTTAGGGAATGAATAGATCCCAAACTGAACCAATGATTTTTTTTAAAGAATCAAACAGAAAATCAACGCGACGACACGGCTGGCTTCACTCGGTCTTTTGCACTGTCGAGGAGACTTGTTTCCAGCTTTGGAGTTTTCCAAGGAAGGTATTGATGCCTGGTTTTCCTTTTTGATTCGGACAAAGGGTGATTGATATCTGCTTTCAGGTTTCAGCGCACCCGGAGATACCCAAGGGTGGGAGTGTTAACGGGGTGGGTGAAAAAAAAACGTCCCTCTCAAATTGAAAGGGAGACCCACCCTCCAACCACTTGAAGGGAAATGACCGCAACGGAACAAAAATTGATTCTGAACTTGCAGTGACAAAAACTCGGCACAAAACAGTAGTTGATTTTTCAAATTGTTTTGTGAGAGTTCAGAAACAAAGTTCCATTACAAAAGGTTAGTGTTTACCTGAAAGTGTTAGAGTAGGCATTTTGAAACTCATATCATGAAACAGTTACACAGAGTTTACAGGCGACTTGTTTCCTGTCACGTTTTGATTTTTTGGGGGGGCGCGCGTTGCCCAAGTGAAGGACATGTCAGATCCCTATTTGTGAAGAGTCACAATTTTTTATTTGTGGAATAAGGATTTCTTATTCCTTTTTTGAAACCGCAATTGTGTTTACACGCGCGTACAATTAAAACTTCGCCAAATAAATTTGGATGAAAATTAAAACATCCGTAAATTACGAATCAAACAAAACGATGCGAACGG
>Ga0126342_10021112_pt1 | contig 10883 bp, 8 predicted proteins | sample Cyp1metagenome_FD_92528 | JGI IMG/M metagenome (GOLD analysis project Ga0126342, IMG submission 92528) | Coral microbial communities from Lord Howe Island, Old Settlement Bay, Australia - Cyphastrea 1 metagenome | ecosystem: Host-associated > Invertebrates > Cnidaria > Coral ... | reverse complement strand
TGCCGCACAAGTTAAATTCGGCAATTTGTGGAGGGGACCCTTCTTTGAACTTCAAATTGCCTTTTTTAGTAAAGAAAGTTGTCAAAAACTGGTCCGTTTGGGAAACTATGTTTTTCTCAAATCTAAAAGTTATTGACATATTACTTTTTTGTTTAAGGGTGTTTGCATGTAATTTCTTCTCTTCCTCCTCATGCTTTTTCTGCTTTTGCTTTTTTCTTGGATATGTGATTGGGCTGCCACTACTACGACGGCGACTACTACAACTAGTACTACTACTACTACTGCTGCTGCTGCTGCTACTGCTACTTCTACTGCTACAACAACTATACTACTACGACTAGTACTACTACTACGACTAGTACTACTACTACTACTACTACTACTACTGGCCGGTCAGCCGGTTGGCCGGTCGGTCAACCGGTTGGCCGGCCGGCCAGCCGGTTGGCCGGTCGGTCGGCGGTTGGCCGGTCAGCCGGTCGGCCGGCCGCCCGGTTGGCCGGTCGGTCAGCCGGTTGGCCGGTCGGTCGGCGGTTGGCCGGTCAGCCGGTTGGCCGGTCGGCCAACCGGGCCCGGTCAACCAGGCCGGTCAGCCCGGTTGCCCGGTCACCGGTCAAAACCCCCCTGGTACCGCCCTTCTGTCAAGAGGAATAAACCCATGCCATTTCACCTGATTGTTTGTTCATTCCTCTAGTGTCTCGAAAACTAACAAGGAAAGGATCCATCTGCATCCAGATTTCTGGGATGATTTCCTGCTCCTTTCATGACATATATTGACCCTGTGCTGTGTTCGTCGACCAACCACGATGCCATATTTGTTGGATTGAACATGATTGAACGATGTCTCCGACATCCTAAAAACCCCAAGGCACGACACCCCAAGGCCTTCGCTGCAGTCGAAGCTTCGGAGTTAAAAAGGCTTTCAAACTCCTAGCAAAGGCAGAATCTGGTCATTGGATGTCATTGGTCCCAGGGAAAGATCATACAATCCCGATTGCTGACTTTTCTACGCTCTTACTTTTTCTATTCATTGACTAAAGTCATCTCAAGTCTCAAATGCTCATCAAACTCTCCCCACCTTGTCTACTTCCATGGCTGTGGTGAGGCCAGTCAGTATAGTCAGTCCGGAAGTTAGAACAAGAAAAACAGAGATGTGCAATGCAAAACTTTTGCGTCATATCTAGTGACTACTGCATATCGTCTGATTCTTGATGCTGATGGATGGATGGAGTCTGCAACGATGCGGCCTCTTCTTTGAGCCAGTGGATACACGTATATACACGTGGATACTGCAGGTTAGCTCAGCTAGACAAAAAAACACACAACCAAAGGAGATCTATATGAATGATATGTAATCTTGTAATATTTGGGGTTTGCCCGAGTTTGCCTTCCAGCCCTGGCACATGCAAAGCAATCGCACAAAGGACTTTCAGACCCAAACTGCAAGTTCATCAAGTTCATGTTGTGACTCAGTGACTTTTCAAACAGCATGTCTTTTCAACACTTCGAACAGCAGGAACCTTGGGTCGCCTCTCGCTCACACCCCACACGCGCTTCGACTTCCTCCTACTTTTGTACTGTTTTTCTTGTTCACCAATCTGCAGACTCCCCTCACTTACGCATTTATGCGCCGACCTGCCCCCCCCCGCCACCCACCAGAGAACTCCACCGACCAGAGAAAAACTAGCAAACTTCTTTGCTGAAGTTTGCTGGCATCTTTCAATGGACAGCAGCCTTTTTTGCCAGAGGCTAAGATTCTGTAAAATACCAAAATCTCTTGAAGATATTAGGTGTATGTTGTCAGGGTCCACTTGTTCCACAGTACCACAGCCTGAAACATCCTGAAACAATCTCTTAGACGTTCCTTACTGACAATGCGCACTCTCTTCCCTTTTTTCCCCTCGCACGAGTGAACTTATGTGCGATGGCAACAAGAGCCACCAAAACTCCAACATTATCCGATAAAAGAAACTGGATGCAGAGAGCTTCTACATGCTCATGCACTGCGCGAAGCTGCCTGACGGACCACTCACAGTCAATGGAGACATGGGTGAAGCTTGAGACGGCTTGAACGAGACTGAACGAGGCACCTTTGCTTGCCTCAAACGAGCAAGTTCCGTGGCTTCGGCTATGTCCTCAGCGTTCGGCAGCGACAAACATCCCAAGTTCATCCACGTTGAAGCTGCGCAATGAGCGCTGGCGTGCCCTGACCAAAATGAAGATCTGAGCCAACATTAAAATCACCTGTTACTGCAAGTTTATATAGTTTATGCAAATTGCCCGTGTCTCCGGACCATGGGCCACTTGAAGAATCCTTTCCGTGTTTCAGCTGCCTGGCGTCAACACTGCGCAGATCTGCGCAGCCAATTCAGATCTTCACAGCCCGTGCCTCGTCGTGAACAACTTCACAGCCGCCTCGTGCGGAGATCGAGATTTACGGAGGTTTCTGGCAGCTCTCATGTTTTTTTCTCTCTGATTCTACGTGTGCATGAAGATGAACGTTAAAAAAAACCGCTGTCTCTCGTTCTATTCCCTTTTAGTCTATATATATATACTATCGTATATATTCGTACATTATTAATCATATATTACTATTATTATTCATTATATTACATAATAAAATATATACACATATATTAGATATATACACATATATATAATATACATAATTCTACATACATATCTGGGGAGAGAGATAGTACGGATATGATCTGTGCCGTCCAACGCCTCCAAGGCCTGGAGCCCGCAATGGTCCAATGGGCCAGGTGTCAACCTGGATCCACTGTGTGTGTGTTACACTCTGCTACATCTGGGTAATCTGAAATAATCTGAAAATTATATATATATATATATTAAGATAATTATATATATATAATTATAAATATATTAATATATATATATATAATATTAAGATATATATACACATATATAAATATAAATAAATATAATTATACATATATTAATATAATATATATACATATATGATGCTCCAAAATGCTCCATGCCTGGAAACATTTTCAACATGTCTCGGTAGCGCTGTGTATCTTCACTGGCATTTCCCAATAATTCACCCAGAACATCGTGTATGTACATGGACAATCAAGAATCAAAACCAATGATAAACATTGGTTTAACACCGTTCACGTCAAGAAACTCGGGATTGGAGAGACCTGCTGTTCACCCTTGGCATTTGCATCTGAGAGCCTGCAGTGGCTGCGGGCACTGCAAGGTTTTTCGACAGATTCGCTGTTAAAAAACAGCCAGAAATTCTTGGCCTGCTATGCCAAGAACTTGCTGAAGCATGAACTCCTGAGTGTGTCGTGTGCTTCGTGGAGAAAAGATCGCATTTAGGGGCAACTTGTGGGTTTGTACACCCCAAGATGGCAATGTTGATAAGATGATAAGTATATATATTATATAAGTATTCACTGGGAATAAAGTAGAACGTGATAGAATGAATGTGACAGAATGTGAGGATAGAATGTGAGGATAAATGGACATTTAGATTTTGAGATAATCCATTTTCAGACACACCAGCTGCTGCCTTTGTAGCTACTTGTGGAACTTACCTGCCAAGTCATTTCACCGCCTGATCTTCTTGGGGCACATTGAGTCAGGTTTGAGGCAACTCGGCAACTCCTGAAAATGGACACTTGCATACTCTTTGCACAAAACAACATGCATACACACACGTGTGTATATATATATGCATAATTAATAATTAATGGTATATATATATAATTATATATATTTGTGCAAAAACATATACTCTATTTATCTCTATTTACTTTCCTGTGAGAACGGATCTTCCATGAGATCCGGTGTAATTAGTGATGGCATTTGAAACGGCAGATTGGAAGTGCAACTTTGCCAAGTCTCGATGCGTGCAAAGGAGTCTTCCAGGTTACCTGAAAGGAAAGCAGCATGAAACCAGCGTGACAAGCTGAAGGGCGTCGCTCAGGAAGATCGCTTGAATCTCCAATGCAGCCATGGAATGCCATGGAACCTTCTGATATCTTCCGTTGCTTTTGAAAAACGAACGTATCCGAAAGTATCCGAAAGTGCTAATGTGCAGGACGGCATCATCTGTTTGCGGCATGTCTAGAATCTAAAATGATAATGACATTTGTATTCGGCATATTTCTGCATCATATACCTATGAATTCAATCCGGTTTCATGTGACCTGTGCCCATATCCCAACCACCCCAGTTAAGGCTTGTATTGCTGAGCCCTCGGCTTACGCGGCTGGCCAAGGTCTCATCTGAGCGTTGAGAACGTCCGGTGTCTGGTGAATTCCTGACTTGACTTCTCCAGTGCGATAGCCTAGGTGAGGGGTGGCAAAACATTTTGCAGGGATACTGTGATACTTAGTGGATTAACTTAGCGGATAGTCACATACTTGGATGATCACTTTTGTTGAGCAAAACTGGAAGGATACTGGGATAGTCTTTGCATATCTTTGCATATGTCACAAGACACTCTTTGGAAATGGGACATCACTACCGACATTGTGCATGAGTGGACGTGGACCAAGAGTACATTGATTTGCGGCACAATGATTGATCACCAGGCTATCCCATGCACTTTTAGAAACTTCAGAATGGAAGCGACTGGATTTTGACTTGGCAACCCTGAAATCAAAGTCTCTCTTGATGCCCACCCATGCCTTTCCGAGATGCTCGGTTGAAGGACTTTCATAGCCGTTGTAGCCAGGGGCCTCTGGACGGGGAATGGTTTGGGATGCTTGGTACTTTCCGTTCCGGTGAACCATCCCGTCCCAGCTAAGCATCAGACCTGCTCCTGAAAATCCTGGCGCTGCGGACAAAAATGCAGCATCACGAGAATCTTGGAACATCTTGGTACTTACGAGAAGGCCGAACCTTCTTGTATAAAGCATCTTAACGCATGTTGAGACATGTTGAGACTACATGTTGTAAACAAAACATTGAGATGCATCTGGAGAGTAAATTGGCAGCCAAGATCCTTGCATAGCAGAACAGAACCCAGGGCCCTAATTCGACAAGTGATGACCACACAAATTGGCAGGTCCAAACCTTGGTACCCTGATGTACCCCCGTCAGCAATGGACAACATCCTAAGGAATTGATTGGACGGAATCTTTTGTCATCTTTTGTCATCTTTTGTCTCTTTGACCCATCCATACCCATCCTATGCCCATGTTCCCCAGCCTGGACAATGAGACTTCCACCACCTTTGGATGGGTCTCTGCGTGGCCAGCTGCTCTCCTGGGCGGGTTCCATTGCGCTGAGAGCCGATGCTTGGAGGAACGGGTGTCACACATTTTGTCAGCCTGAAGTTGGAGGGTCGCGGATATTCTATACGCCCATGAGATACATGAGATACCAGTTAGTAAGTTGTGGTAAGTGTTTGGTACATGAGGTAATCAACGGAGTGCTCCCACCTCGTTCTCCACCAGGGTACGCCCCAAGACTTTCTTCACTTCACCCAATAAACACCGTCACTCATATATAGTCCATCTTTCTGCCTGCACATGTCTTGCCTACTGCAAACAAGCGTCCATGTGTGGCCTTGGCAAACCACGGGCTTTTTGTTGCAGTGCTTGTATCCGAGACTCAAAGGAAGAGATCACCTGTGAATCTTCAAATCCTTTCGTGTCTTCACTTGGATTCTTCAAAGTTTCAGAAAATCTCACCTCCGACGGCCCGTCCATTTGGAAGGGGCTATTCTCAGGGGAAAGGGCGTCCCTAGATCTGTTAGATCTTCGGCTGGAAGGACTCAGCGAAGGATTGGTCCGCTTGGGACTCTTGCTCTCAACGCGTCTGCGTCTGGAAGGACTTCCATCAATCAATTTATTTCGGCTTCGTTGCCATTCATTTTTGGCCAACTCAGGTGGCTGAGGAGCTTCAAATGTCCTTTCAGTCTGGGAGACCTGGGAGACCTGGGAGACCTGGGAGACCTGGGAGACCTTTGCTTCATCATTCAGCCAATCCTTGGCTGAGTATGGCAGAATGCTCACCAACGCCTTGCTGGGGGACCGAGATGCAGGCGGACTGCCCCTGGTAGACAGCTTCAAAATGGGACTCTCAGCTCTCTCCACGCGGGCCTTCGTCCCTTCCTGGGATCCACTGTTGTTCCAAAGGCGACTTCCACTGCTGGGCGTCTCGGTCTGTTGCCGCAATTTCACAAAGCTGCGAGCCAGGCCCTGACCCTCGAGCTGTCTCAACTGACCTGGGTGGACTTTGACGCCACACGACGCTACTTCCAATTCATGTTGCTTGTTTGGAATCACAGGGAAATTGTTTATACATTTTAAATTAAACTTAATTAATCTGCAATCATTAAGCAATCATATCACATCATTCAAAAAGAGATCAAAAGTCCTAGCCGCTGCTGAGCTGTCTTGAGCGATTTGCCAAACTCTGTGAGGTGCTCCGGCTCTGAGATCTCTGAGGCGTTGCCGACTTCCAGTCACTCAGCCGTTGGCACAACTTGTCCATGCGGCCCATGAAGACTGAGAGATCGTGATCCGCCATCGCTTCCATGGTTTCCATGGCTTCATAGGGGATGGGATGTTAGAAGCTCAACTTCAAGAATCTGAATTTCCTATGTAAGTAAATCGACTATATACCGGTATTGGCGCAGTAGTGGCTGCATGTGGTAGCGTCTCAGGATTCCTAGAGCAACTTCAAAACTATTGATCATTACTGTATTGTTCATAAATATGTAGGGGCCCATGATATACCCATCATATGATATCATATGATATCAGCCATCGCGTCTGTTCTGACAAGGATTTTCCAGGTTTTCCAGGTTTTCCAAGCATAGTTTGACCTTGCTCCACTGGCCGCGGCAGATTTGACCTGCAGCTGGAGCCTCCGGCATCGTGCAGCACTTGGGAGGGGCCAAGGGGCCAAGTGCTTTCGGATCGGCCAGAAACCCAGGAGCCCACTGAGAAAGGGACACCGTTTTTCACCCTGAGGCGAGGACTGAAATTTGCGAATTTGGACCATGCTGTTGGGCAAATGTCATCTTTTTTCGTGGACTCTTTCAAGCAACAACAGCTTGGTGGCTGTTTGAAAGTGCATGTAACCATGTAAAACCGGGACTTTAGATTCCTAGTCTTGACACCAACCCAGTGGGCAAATTCTCCGTGAAACTTCACTGGCCCTCCAAAAAAACCACCGGCTTCAGATTCTCCTTCTGGAGACCCCAGCCACAGTGGGACTGCTCGTCTTAGAGCCGGAAAAATGACCAGTGACTAGTCGCATCGCCTACAGGGCCTACAAGGACTCAGTGTCACTTTCCACATGAAGTGGCTCCAATGGCTCGGCAGTGCCTGCATAGTGAGAAGTACCAATGCCATGTGGTCTGTGGGAAGCTACCAGAGAACAAAGCAAACAAATTCAGGGTTACATCGCGACACCGTTTCGGCATGTTTCCCACATCTTCACAGCACCAGTGATTCTAGCAATATATACATTTACATATATATAATTATATACTATATATATATATTATATATTATATTATATATATATATATATATATATATATATGTGTGTATGTTATCAACCGTAGTTACTACGTTTCTGAACAATACATCTCTTGTGCAGAGTTGAACTGGCAGCTCCAGCGAGGACTTGCTGGACATTCTTCCTAGAGTCCTAGAGACATCTAGAGACATCCAGAGTCCTTCTTCCTGGCCCGGCTAATTGATAATCTTCTATAGTCATCCCCAAATAGATGGAAAAGTAAATCACCATCAAATTACTAGGGATATACTGTTCCATCTATTTGGGGATGACTATAATTAATCTTGATACTCTCAAATACTTTGTTGCACATCAATCATGACCTGTAGCCCGTAGCTCATCCTCCTCGCTGATAGCTTGGAACCTGGGTCAAGGCGTATGAATGAACGCAAGACATGGTGGAGATGAAACCAATCTGAATATGACATAAATATGACATAAATATGACATAAACCTACTGGAATGATATTGATAAATGATATTATATTGTGATTGCTGGAGATTGCTGGAATGATTGGACTGGAAACATCTTTTGTTTGACAGACTGCAGTAGGGATTAGTATGTCTAGACTACTGGTAATTGTAGCACCTGGTTTGCCATCTGCTGGGCACCGCACCCATCAGGAATAGCACCAACACCTGCAAGATTTTGGGCAGCTGAATCACCGACCATCACTGACCATCACCAACCCTTGACTCAATGACCCTTTTGTTAACTTTTGTTGGTGCCATATGGTGCCATATGTTCCATGGCCCCGCCTTTGCTGCCGCCAGGCCCTTTGCTGCCGCCAGGCCCTTTGCTGCCCCACTGCAATCTGCCCAGGCGACCCGCAGCCTCACGCCCGATGTAGACCAGTGGCGCTGATCAAACCCACTAAGACAATTGCGTGCAGAGACAGAATATGACAGAATCATCAGAACATGACAGAATATAATAGCGATTCGATTTGACCATCAGAGTTTTTGGTTTTGGTGTGACACAATAATACGACACAATATACAGTATCACATATATCACATGACACAACGCTTCTGCGAATGTTTCACCATGATTCAACATGCTTCAATGTCACTCCGTTGCCGGTATACCTCTTCCAAGGTCTTGGTGGCACCACGCATCAAATTCTCGTCCTCCTGCGAAATTGCACCCAAAAGCACCATAGAAATATCAAACAGATGCATCAAATAAAAGATAAAAATGCATCTGAACTCTGAACAACATGTTCATGTGAAAGATGATGAAAGTGCTCGAGAGTTCGACATTTTACAAAAGCACCGCAGCTGCCGCAGCTATCTGCCGCCAAATCCAACAGCCCATCTCCTCGCTGCCAAGACTTTGGAGATCTGAGCCCAACAAAGTGAGAGTTTTCGAAGAATTCTCCGCGCGCAACTTGCTGCCCTGGGGTGGATGGGTCAAGATATGTCAAGATTCTCAGCTATCAACCTACCCAACCCACCTAACCCACCTAACCCTGGTTTATGAAATGTTTATGATGGTTTAAAACTCAAAATGACCAATTTTCTGGGATTCCAAGCTTGACCCATGCCCATATGACTGCACCCTAAGCACTGAATACCAATCTGTATAAGTTTCTTGCACAGGTGTTCTACCGGAGGACAAGGGCAGGGCAGTCTTTCCAATCAGAAATTTGTGAACTCTCGGCAGCTGATATTCCTGCAATATCTGCAATTAATTGGGTTCTTCTATCAGCATTTTGTGAGGTGATGTGGAATATCTTGGTCCTTTTCAAACTGCGCATCAGGACATATGAGGACATCTTTTCACGGTCTTCCTCTTCACCCAACTCCGCTAAAATGATGAGGTTTCATCTAATAATATCCGTCACTTTTCCTAAATCTCTGTGTCCACGGTCATGTGTGGTTAGAGTTAGATAGAGATGAGCCCCTACTCTGATAATCCCTTCCCCCTATTACTAAACCCCCCACAAATACTAAAAACTAGGGTCCATCTCCCAATTTGGAAAATTTCAGATTGGCCAGTTTGACCCCCTTTAGAAAACAATTTAAAAATAAAGCTACCATTTGTGGGTTTTGCCCCCTAATAATAAACACTAGTTGACCCCGGGGTGTTTATTATTAGGGTCCTTCTGACAATTTTTATTTTTTTTATATTAGGGCTTTTAATTTATTATTAGGGCCCGCTTCGAAAACCAATTTTTGGCAATATTTTAATTGCATTATAAAATGAAATTTAATTGATTTTGAAATCGGAAAACATAGTTTTTTATTATTAAGATTTTAATTTATTAATAGGGTTTCCCAATAATAAATATCCCCCTAATAATAAGAACTACCTGAGGTGTTTATCATTAGGGGGGGCGTTTAGTATTAGGAGGAAAGGATTAGTATGACAAGTAATCTGTGTCCTTATATCACCACATGGAGCCGGAGCGTCAGGAGTGGTTCATCGAACTGCTCAGCCCTGCCGGACCCTGCCGGGCCCTGCCTGCTTCAGGGAACTGGACGCCCCTCTTGAAGACTTCATCCGGCTCCCAGCGCCTGAAATTCCGCTCCATCATAGCTGGGAGCCAAGTGGAATTTCAGGTCCAACTCCAACTGACTGCTTACATATTTTTACCATATCAAAATATATCCCAAAAAAAAATCAAACAAAATCAAATAGCCATTAGAATAACTAACCATTTGAATTTGAATTGTATTAAGAAAATCACCCTCCATCAGCATCATCTGAGCCCCTCGCGGACTTCCTCTGGAGCTTTGATGGCCAAGCGATCCTGCGGAATCAGACCTGGAGACAAGGGCTAAAAAAAAAAAACAAAAAAAACATGGTGGTAAGGGATGGACACTATTTGAACATCATCTAGAGCTGGTGGATTATAATGATTATGCGGATTTAGAACCATTTGACTGTCGTTGGCGGAAGTAGCCGCCCGGCGCCTATGCGAGTTTCTAGCCTCCTGTCAACCGGTTTGGCAGACACTGCCAGCTGTTGAAGCCTCGGTGTGATCTCGGTGTCGAGGGGGTAACATCCCAAAACCATAGGTTTCCCCAACCAAATTGACGAGTTGGTTGGATTCTGGTCCAAATTCTTCATGTGCCATGGTCTAAACAACCAATGTTGGTGACTTACCGATTTACCATTATTCACCCCGCTTCTGGGGTGGCCGCCCACACCGCAGGTTTATTTCGGTCCGTGAGAGGGGCTAAGGGTGGTTTTCCCCCGTGGGGGCTCCCCAAGCTAAGAATTTTAACTTCCCCCCCCCGTGGGGGGCTCCCCAAGCTAGGGAATTTTCACTTTTCCCCTCCGTGGGGGCTCCCCAAGCTAGGGAATTTTCACTTTTCCCCCCCGTGGGGGCTCCCCAAGCTAGGGAATTTTCACTTTTCCCCCC
>Ga0126342_10021111_pt1 | contig 10883 bp, 12 predicted proteins | sample Cyp1metagenome_FD_92528 | JGI IMG/M metagenome (GOLD analysis project Ga0126342, IMG submission 92528) | Coral microbial communities from Lord Howe Island, Old Settlement Bay, Australia - Cyphastrea 1 metagenome | ecosystem: Host-associated > Invertebrates > Cnidaria > Coral ... | reverse complement strand
GTTTTGGTGCTTTTGCGGTTTTGTAATTTTTGAATTTCTGAGAGCAACCACCGTTTTGGTGCTTTTGCGGTTTTTGAATTTTGGAATTTTTGAATTTTTGAATTTTCTGAGAGCAACATAGAGTCTTAGAGCAACCACCATTTTGGTGTTTCTGCGGTTTTTGAATTTTTGAATTTTCTGAGAGCAACCACCTTTTTGGTGCTTTTGCGGTTTTTGAATTTTTGAATTTTCTGAGAGCAACCACCTTTTTGGTGCGTTTGCGGTTTTTATTTTCTGAATTTTTGAATTTTCTGAGGGCAACCACCGTTTTTGTGTTTTTGCGGCTGTGGAATTTGAATTTTTGAATTTTCTGAAAGCTTACATTACATTACATTACAACATATTACAACATTACATTACATTACATTACATTACATTACATCTCATCTCATCACATCACATCACATTACAGTACATCACATCACATCACATCACATCACATTACATTACACACATACATACATACATACATGCATGCATGCATGCATGCATGCATGCATACATACATAGTACAATTATGATCGATTATGTAGAATTACATAACAAAAGGTATATAATCAAGAATAGCAAGCACAAGTGGCCCGTGGATCAACAAATGCAGTACCCAGGCAAATTGTTTCGCGGCAAACAGTTCAAACCATACCTCATTGCCTGAAAGTTCTTGACACGCCGAGAAACTGCTTCAAGCTGCCTGAAGTCATTCGTTTGCGAACTTCATGGGGCAGTATCGGAGACAAAGAGAAAAAAGAGACAAAGAGAGGACAACACAAAGGCCGCTCAAAGGCCGACTCAGTCAGAAGCTCTTAGGATTGCTTCATGGTGCTTCAATGGAAAGTTATGGAAAGTTATGGAAAGTTGAAGTGTCAGTTCCCAAGCCCTGTCTCTCTGGATTGCAACACCAAGGAGCGCATCCATGGATGTAACGTTCGAGATACCATGACATCCTCCGGCAGCAACAGTCAAGTGGAATGCAGAATGTGTTAGGGAACAAACATGTAGTGCAAACACTGCAAACTGTGTAAAGTTAAGCATCTCCTAGTGCTCGCAGCTTGAAACTCTGCAGATTTATGAATGACTTACAGATCGAACTGGTAGATCCTGTCATGTCCCATTACCCTCATTGTTTTCTGAAATCCCAACTTCTGGCGAAAATCTTCCAAAGGCAACCACAGGGCACCACCAGCGTGCACAAATTTGCAATATTTTGCAATAGTTTTCCTCAAATTATCTAGAAAAAAATATTTATCTGCTGCATGTCTGTTGGCCAACTATTTATTTGCTGCATGTCTGTTGGCCTATGCCAATCTGCTGCAAAGGGAAAAGGAAAAGGGGAAAAAAAAACAGACTCATGAAAGTAACAAAGATTGGGGTCCTTGGGGTTCGGAATTTGTTTTTTTTTGTTTTTTTTTGTTTTTTGGTTTCTTGTCTTTTTGTTTTTATTGGTTTCTTGGTTTCTTGGTTTTCTGGTTCGTTGTTGGTTTTTTTGAAGGGCTGGCAAAACAACACAAAAGTGAAGGACCTAGACCTCACTCTTTGCCAGTTCTCCCACTTTAGGGGTTGCAAACTTACTTTTGGTTGATTTTATTGATTGCTTTGGGCCTGTAGTTCCATTAGAAAACCATGCCAAAAAAAAACATCGCAAAATGCAGGTATCACTGGAGGAAGCTTGGGGGGCTTGCGACACAGATTAGGCAATTTTGTCTGTTTATATAATTGTTCAAAAACTGTGTTGAACAAATGCAAAAACATAGGCAGCCAATGAATGTGTAGAATTGATTCTGATATTGACATTGTAGTCTCAAATCCTTGAGTTGACACATATTCAAACATTTTGAAGGATTCCCTTGAAAAGGAGTGATGCATCTCTTTGAAGTGAGTGCTCCCTTCAACAAGTCCATTTCTTTTAAAATGGTAGAGCGTCCCATTGAAGTAGGTCATGTCTTAGTCTACTTCTATGTCAAAAATGAACCCTCTTGCATATGCAATGCCCTGTTCACAATATATTGTCGGAAATGAAGACCGCATGGTACATGTAAGCACGTAAAATATGTCCTTCACAATTGCACATCATTTTTATGAATGCATAATTTGGTATTCTTCCAAGACAGCGAACCATATTTTGGGAACAACACCCTTTGCTGTAGGCAGCTCTCCTCTTGAAAAATATTTTTCTGAAGAATGTGCATCTTTAAATCTTAAGACAATCAAACATTGTTTGAACATATGGTATATTGTGTGCATGCAGCACTCTTTTGAAAGAGTATGGTCGTCCTTGAAGAATTTGTTGTTGAATTTGTGCAACACCCCCTTGATATGAGTGAGATATTTGATAAAGCGAAAACTTTATTGTTGGATTGTATTGAAATCATTTCTTTAAGTGAGAGTTGTCTAAATGAAGGCTGGGCTGATCGACCAAGGGGGAAGAGTACACATGTCAAACAAAAGTAATCCAGTTTTCCAAGAATGCTGCTTCTTCACAGGAAGATTTTTTGCCATACAGGACAATATTCTGTTGTTGTTCAGTGGTAAGAAGCGAAAGAGCGTTCTTTAATAGTGCTCACGGTTTCACACACGTTGCACTTTTGAAAGGGATGCTCTATATCAAAAATACTGCATATATTGTGCAGAAATATTGACTTTTCTAAAAGGGGTACTGCTCCTTTACAAGGAGGGTTAGACATCTGGAAATGCACACTGCACTCCTTCAAAGGGCATGGTGCAACTTTTCAACCAATACTTCATATTTTGTTTGTGTATGCCCTGCAAAAACACACGGCATTGCCCCAAAGGAAGATTACTCTTATTCAGAAGGGTATGTTTGTTTTGAATACTGCATTTGTTGGCAGGTATGGGGATGTTGTAATTATTTTGAGTCATCTAGCATATTCTGCAGAAATTGTGTTGTGAGAAAGTGGCCATGAAGAAGAAGTGCATGAAGCAGAAGAAGTGAGGATCTGAACGGTAAATTTATCTCGGTAATCCCATTTGACGAGGGTTTTAATCTATGCAGTCATGTCACCAATTATGTATTGTGTTGCTTGCGCATGTGAAGAACTAGTTTTGTTTTGTTTTCAACCATCTTTATGATTTTTTAAGTCATACATTTGATGGACATCTTGTCAGTATGAGGGTTTTGGCTTAGAGACATGTGTCAACTGACACTTAGATGAAGATACTCAGCATCTTGCGATGTCTAAGAAAGCGCAAGCTCACAGTCCCCAGCTCTCTTATCAAACTGCCAGAACAAATACGGCAGCTGCAAACATTAACGAAGGAAAAGGGAAAGCTGCCGTATCTCCTGTGAGGGCTCTTCAGCATCGGATGAGTCGTCTTCAACATCCTCTGAGCATTTCTTGTGTGCTGTTCAATGTCCAATCACCAAATGATTCCATCATTTTCGTCCTATGGGCAACCTCCAAGTTTTTCAAAAGGCTGTGCAATCGCAGCTGCGATTGCCCCTGCCTCACCGACAAGCATGTGTCTATCGTCGATACTTTGACTTTCCATGGCTCTGAGAGGGCAAGCTTTTTTTGCAGAAGAACAAGAAGAGTTTGCTGTTCGCTCTTTGGGTTTTGCAGCATACAAGCTCCTTCAGCTGTGAAACTGCATGGTCTTGGTCCCTAAGAAATGTTGTTGTAGACTCCACCTTTGGAAGTATTCGCAAATCTTTCCAAGTCTTGGCAGTTTGGTGGGACAAGTGAATCATGTTTCTGGAGTCCAAGTTGTTTTGAAGTCGTGCGAGTACCCAGGTGACTCAGGTGACATCAGCCTCCAGGTTTTCTATGGTTTTCTGGGTAAGACGGGTAAGAGATGGTTAAGAAATGGTTAAGATATGTTAAGATACTCAATCTGACTCAATCTGGCTGTGACGCTCACATCTTGGCATGAGACCTCCTCCACTGTGGTTATTTTTCAGCGGACTTGTGACTTGTCCATGGCCAAAGCTTGATCCGCCTTCCGGAAGTCCCATTCACACTATGGCACGTGACAGAGCGAAGAGAAGTCTGGAAACATCCTGAAACATCTGGAAACTATATTGAAGCTATAGGATAATGTGGCAGTCGTTCTCAGTTCTACTCTTCCACAGCTGCTATGTCAAATGTTCCATATGCCAGAAGCCAAGCAGCTGTTGTTGGCACGATGGACACTGTCGGACAGTGTTGCAACCACTCTGTTTTAGAGCGAGGTTGCTGATCGCAGTACAATAAGCTTGGTGAACAACACAATCCCTTCGGGAAGCGCTGCCCGTGCGAAAAGCAGAAACTGTTAGGGGCGGGAATCGGGCTTGAATCGTGCAATGTTTCACTGTTTCAACTCCAATGATTCAAGTGTGTCGGGTTACAATACCCGGGCCACGCCGTTGTTAGGTTTGCAAGGGAATTGATGGAGAGGCAAGCAAGCTGGGTCAAAGAAGTTAAAGCAGTTTCATCCTCGTGTAACTTGTCATCCAATCTAGCTCCATGCGAGTTTCAAACAATGCAAGACATCTGCTGCTGGCTTTGGGACAGAACTTTGTCTTTAGAAGAGATCCATGATGAAGTCTCCTGCATCCTGGCAAGCTGTCGGAAGGTGTCCGAAGGTGTCCGAAGCTGAGGACATGAATTGGAGTTCAAGGACAAAAATGAAATTTCGAAGCCTAAACCACAATCGAAAGATGTCGAAAGATGTCGAAAGATCGTTTACTGAAACGAACATATTCTTAGACAAATGCCGAGAGAACAGTTCTCAACTGACTACCGACACTTTGAGCCACCACAAGAAAAAGTAGAAACTGAATCATGACTGCAGCAAGTTGTCTTGCTATCACCTTAGAATCTTAACGATCCAGCACGGTTGTGATGTGGACCATTGTCAGGGAATGCCGTAGCCATACTGCCGTAGCTAGTCAATCCAAGTCCAGGTAAAAGAGATGTAAAGTAAAGAGATGATTTTAGAGATGATCTCAGAGATTCATTGAGCGCTTCAGTTACTCTGACAGTTGTGACAATTGTTCGAGGGAGATCGAAGGTAGACACCTGCCTCAGTGGCACCAGCCAGCCAGTCCTTGGCATTGCTTTGCAGTACAATGAAGGGTTGTGCAACACATGACCATTTTAAGAGGCGTCGGTGAATCAGATTCTTTTCCATAAAGGTTTCCACACGTAAGGACATGTGATGACATTACGGCTCCAACACCCACACATGCCTACACCCTAATCGGGGAACAAACAAAAAGGTAACTTCAATGGGATGTTGGAAGCGGAAAACAGGGTAGATAGGTAGTTAGATGGGATTAGATAGGATTAGACCGGATTAGATAGGATTAGATCGGATTAGATAGGATTAGATGGGATTAGATAGGATTAGATGGGATTAGATCAGATTAGACAGATTAAACAGGATTAGATAGGATTAGACAAGATTAAAATGGATTAGATAGGAGTAGATCGGATTAGATAGGGTTAGATAGGATTAGATAGGATTAGACACATTTGACAGGACTAGATAGGATTAAAAAAGATTACATAAGATTAGATCCGGTTAGATCGGATTAGATCGGATTAGGTCGGATTAGATCGGATTAGATCGGATTAGACAGGAATAGACAGGATTAGATAGGATTAGATAGGAATAGTTAAGATTAGATAGGACTGGATAGGACTAGATAGGATTAGACAGGATTAGGCAGGATTAGATAGGATTAGATCGGATTAGATCGATTAGATAAGATTAGATGGGATTAGATAGGATTAGATCCGATTAGATCGGATTAGACAGGATTAGGCAGGAATAGATAGGAGAAGATAGGAATAGATACGAAAAAATGCCAAAAAAAAAGGAATAGATACGACAAAATAGGAATAGATAGGAATTCAGATAAGAATAGCTAGGAATTCAGTTAGGGATAGGTAGGAATAAATACGAATAGATAGGAATAGAAATGAATAGATAGGAAAAGATAGATAGATGGATAGATAGATATGATTATATCGATTGGATTGGATTAGATCGGATTGGATTGGATTACAGTAGATTGGATTAGGGTTGGATTGGATTAGACTAGATTAGACAGACAGACAGACAGATAGGTAGATAAGTAGATAGATAGATAGATAGATAGAGAGATAGTTTCTTGCTTCCAAAACATGTGCCGTTTGTCTTCCATGACTGTGAGATACGGAGGAGAGTTCACCAGAAGTGCTTGCGATCCTTTTTGCATCTCTGGAGAGACAGGGTCTACTAGGGCGGAGAGGTTTCCTGTTGCTTGCCTGTTCGCTATTCGGCCAGGTGTCGCCAACGTCACCGGCAACATCCCCAATGGCATCCTGAGTCGCCAAACGTGCAATGACTGCGATCGAAGCTGTCCAGAGAACTTTGCGAGCAGGTGCCAAGGCAACTGCTCTGCAGTTTGGCCTTGCAATTTGGCTACAATCAACACATATCAGCAATACCAACAGCAATACCAAAAGCATACAAGAACTCAAGGCTTAAGGCGGTCTGGTTCATCTGCAAAAGGCTTGCCAAGCATCTCCAGCATCACCAGCAAGATCGCCAATGGAATCCTCAGCAAAACGTCTACATGTTCAAAACTATGTCTCGGTCTGACTCGGTGACTTTGCAGCTTTAAATGTTTAGCAAAGAGAGACATGAACACGTCAAAAAGCTAGAAAGTGTGCGGCAAAGTATCGTACCAAGTTTGGGTCAGGGTTGAAGGACAAATTATCTGGTGGAGAATGTGTATATAGTGGTTCTGCCTTTGGATTTGCGCGAAATGCTGGTGAAGTTTGCTGGCTATTGCTGTGTGGGGCTGCAAGCCATCTTGGACCCGATGGCAAAGATGTAATCTGGTGCTGTATCAGTTTCACCAGGAAATATCTGAACTGCTTCCAAATGATTCCAAATCCTACTTCTCCCTTTCTCCCCACCTTAGAGCTGGCCTGGAACTAGCTGGGGCTCCCTGGCTGACTTGGTTGACCAGGGGTGTGCAATGAGTGATCACGAGAGGTGGCTGGAGATGGTGGATAGCCACAGGGTGGCTGCAGGAAGTCGTCTATAATTTCATTAATCAGTACGATTAGACATGACATGGCTTCAGAGAGCTCCACATCAGGGCGATTGGACGAGTGCATAGTTGATCATGTTGAAAGTCGGGTAGAGCCGGGTAGAGCCATTGAAACTGCAAATGAATATGTCTTGCGACACTGCTAGGAACCCCAAAAGTCCGCCATCTAAAGCCTGGAGTGATCCTGCTATTGCAGTTGGGGAACCAAAGTTCAATGGCTGGACATGGCATGGTACCAGAACTGAGGTTTCGAAGTTTCATCCCTCCAAAACATCCAAAGAAGACACCTCAAGTCGAGCCAGTTAACACATGTGGTTATTCAAGGGTTTTGAATTTACCATGTGTTTGTTGCTGTTCTGGCTTTTGCTGCATGTTGTCACCACCAATGTCCCGGCAACCCTGGGGTTCTCCGAGTGCTGATCGCGTTGACCAGGTCGCTTTGACATCGCGGCTGTGCTTCCAACTGTTGGTGTTGGTTCGGGGGGGGTTGGGTGGGCGGGGGGGGAGGGGGGGGGGAAAAATGTTTTGTCGCCTGCGTTTCTTATCTTGGCCTCTTTTTCTTGGTTACTCTTTACTACGCTCTTGATGCTACGCCGTAGAAGTTCTTTTGTACGCTTTGTGACGCTCTTGATGCTACGCCGTAGAATTCTTTTGTACGCTTTATGACGCTTTTAATGCTACGCTGCAAAAGTTCTTTTGTACGCTTTCAAACGCTCTTGATGCTACGCCGTAGAAATTATTCTGCACGCTTTCAGAAGGCTTCAGGTGGGTTAGCAAATCCTACACAGTGTTTTCAAAAACCACTGTGGAACATGTGAAGACGCTGGAAGAAGAAAAAAATCTGACTATCATCACAGGTGCCTGTGTGAAAACCACAAATTTGCTTGGTATTTACAATGAATTTTGAAAGGAAGTGGACTTTGCATGGTGCCCACAGTACTTTGGAAACATTGTACAGTTGGTGGTAAGATTACAATCGAAAAAATCGACAACCCTTCCCCAGTTTTTGCCTTCCGGTAGGTTCCAAAGACAAAGGCAACCGGTTGACTCGGCGCCCTTGTAAGGTTGACGAATTTGAAATTCTGTGTTTTGAAGCTAAAAGATAAAATGCTGGTATTTGCAGGAGTCGTCAAAAACTGTTTGCAACATGGACATTCATTTCGATTGGCAGGCGTGTGACTCAAGAGTGAAAATTTGCGTTTCGCCTGCGCGTTAACTCGATCTTGCTCTTCAAGGGCTTAAAGAAAACTAGAAATTCATGATTTTCAATTATCCCAATCATCTCAGGAAAACATCCACCCATCCAGTTCTTTCTCTTTTCGAGTGCCAGAGTGCTTTTGGCAACGCAGCGGCCACAGACTGCAACAAGGCGACATTATCACGCCATGTCGGGCTGTAAGCCCAAGTGTCCCTTTTTTTTGTGCACTTTCTGGTTTTTCTTGTGGAGCATGGACACCGGTCTCCATTTTAACAACGGCGACATGTTCCGTAACGTAAGTGCACTACTCGTCAGGAACGTTAATACACCCCCCCCATGGGGTACATGTTGCGCAACATAAGGGAAGTCTGATGATCATAAGACAGCATGCGCAACGTGTACATGTCCCCTAACGTCAGAAAAGTGCTTATCAAGGACGTTAATACACCCCCCCCCACACCCACCCCCCTGATGATCATACGACAGCATGTGCAACATGTTAAAGACGCGAGAAAATCAAATCTTCTACCCCAATTTCGGAAAGCTTCATTTTTGAAATTTGCAACTCTTCCAAGGGATCGTAAATGGCACATCGCAAAATTAACAACCCTTCCAAGGGCGCCATATCAGCCGCATGCCAAAAACAAAGATGATGTTACATTCTCTGTTTTCTGAAACGGGCATTCTTGAAAAATGTCCGGGCAACAGAAGACATGCTGCTAAGGGTGATTGCTGCAGAGACAACACAAAAACATACAAAATACACATTTCATGATGAGGGATTTCATTCAAGGCCAACCTTCGGGCGGCACCGACCAATGTTCCGCTTCTTTTCCATTTTTGGCCTTTTCAGTCTTCTCTTTCTACTTTTTTGCTGTCATTATCTTTTTGGATTTGTGCTTGTTTGCGACATATTGTACTTGCTACTGTAAATGGCGTTCTTGCTGTTGTTGCCGTTGCTCTTCCTGCTGTCATTTCCTCGGCAGAAGATCGTCTTTGCTGTCCTAGTCGTCTGGGGGGTTGGGGCTGCTGTTGCGTGCTATCAGCGGCCATGAGGGTCTATGTAGCTAGGCATTTGGACCGTGCAAGATCTGCAACTTCAGAAAGGCATGCTAGGGCGGCTATAGTATTGCGGTATGCCTCAAATTTTTTATTCAGCCAGAATAAATGTATACATGTGTGTGTGTATGTATGTATGTATGTATGTATGTAGGTAGGTAGGTAGGTAGGTATGTATGTATGTATTATGTATATATGGCGGTTGATCTAAGCTCCTTTATCCGCAAGCGGCCATTCTTCGCGAATAAAAAGGTTCCTTTCGCGAGTCTTTCTCGAACCCCACGTCTATCTTTCGCGGGGTTGAAGCTATCTACTTTTGTGCTGTTGAGACGCACTCAAACAGCATGCAAGCGGCAACTGTGTGAGCGATCTGGGAGACAGCCAAGGGTAGATGCAAAGGCCATGTTGGGAAAATTCCACCAGGAAATTGCAGAGTTTCATTGTTTTCCACGTTCCCTTGACTTGCCGCTGCAAAGGTGCTGCGTGGGCTACTGGCTTCCATGGACACCTTCTCTTTCGCCACTGCTTTCGCGGAACTTGCGCGAGACTTTCGCAAAAAATCCTTTGCAAATCAACCGAAAAATCCACACCCTGAATCGTGGTTGGGGGTTTAGCTCCACTTGATTGCACTATAGTGCGTGGGTCTATTCTCTGCCTGCCAATAACATTTTTTCGCCATTTCTTTCGCCAAATGAAAATTTAGTTTCGCGGGGTCTCATGTTGTAACACTGGTGGCCTTTGTACTTAACAATCCCTGCATGGACCTTTAGATCGACTCCCATACATTTACATATACCAGTAGTACCGCACAAGGCGGTGGCGGAAGTTTCAAAAATAGGAAACCTATAGGAGAGGTTAGTTGTTGTGAATCAGGGATGGCAGGGCGAATCCACTGATGGACCGAAAGGTGCTTGAGGTCTCCTCTCTTTCGCTCTCTTTCTCTGACTATCTACCTACCTACCTACCTACCTATCTATCTTCTATGTATCTATCTATTTATCGATCTATCTATCTCTCTCTCTCTCTTTCATCTAATTACCTATCTAATTGCCTATCTATCTATCTACCTACCTACCTATCTATCTATCTATCTTTCTATCTATCTATCTATCTATCTATCTATCCATCTCTCTCTCTCTCTCTTTCATCTGTCTATCTGTCTATCTGTCTAGCTGTCTACCTGTCTATCTGTCTATCTATCTATCTGTCTGCCTGTCTATCTTTGGTGCAGTGTCATTCAGTGTAATGTAGTGTAGTGTAATGTAGTGTAGTGTAGTGGAGTGTAGTGGAATGTAGTGTAGTGTAGTGTAGTGTAGCGTAGCGTAGCGTAGTGTATTGTAGTATAATGTAGTGTAGGGTAGTGTAATTTAGTGTAGTGGAGTGTAGTGGAGTGGAGTGTAGTGGGTGTAGTGGAGTGTAGTTGTGTAGTTGTGTAGTTGTAGTTGTAGTTGTAGTGTAATGGAGTGTAGTGTAGTGTAAGGTAGTGAAGTGTAGTGGAAGATAGTGTAGTATAGTGTAATGTAGTGTAGTGGAGTGTAGTGTAGT
>Ga0126342_10021110_pt1 | contig 10884 bp, 6 predicted proteins | sample Cyp1metagenome_FD_92528 | JGI IMG/M metagenome (GOLD analysis project Ga0126342, IMG submission 92528) | Coral microbial communities from Lord Howe Island, Old Settlement Bay, Australia - Cyphastrea 1 metagenome | ecosystem: Host-associated > Invertebrates > Cnidaria > Coral ... | reverse complement strand
TTTTCCTTCCTTTTCCTTCCTTTTCCTTCCTTTTCCTTCCTTTTCCTTCCTTTTCCTTCCTTTTCCTTCCTTTTCCTTCCTTTTCCTTCCTTTTCCTTCCTTTTCCTTCCATCCAACACATGTCCGTCGACCACTCAGTCTTGCTCCCCCGCGGCGAGTACAACTAAACGAGAACCCAAGTATCGGAGATACTTTTGGGAAAAATATTTATATTTAAAAAAAAAAAAATTATTATTTTGAATAAAGGCAATTATATATACCAAAAGGCCGTACGTAGCGACAACAAAACATTTAAAGATAAGAAATTTATAAAAAGAAATCTATAGGAAAAATAAATTGTTATGATATAGGAATGACAAAACGAATTTAATAATGAACCGAAAAAAAATAATTGAGATTTTGATTTTATATATATATTATATTTTAAATTTAAGAAATTATTATAGGGATATTTTGATTAAAAGAAATAATTTAAATAAAATAATTATAATAAAATAATAAAATATTAGGAATATTGATAAATTTATAATATTTACCTTATTAAATAATTTTAGTATTTAAAAATAACAATATTAAATATTACAAATATTAAATAATATTATTTTTCGATAATAAATTAAATTTATTGGAAAATAAATCCGATAATATTTTTTTTTTTTTAAATTAAATTTATAATAAAAAAACATAAATATGTTTAAATATATATTTATTTATTGTTAATTCTATGAAATTCTATATTTCATATAATGGCTAATTTTTTATATTTTAAAATCCTATTATAATATATTTTTCAAAATAAATTCCATAATTATTATTTAGGATTTTTTTCCTAAGATTTTTATAGGATAAATTTTTGACCCGTAGGGTTTCAATTATCCTAATATTTTATTATAAATTATTAATAATTTAATAATTCTAAATTTTTATATAAAATTTATATTTATTATATTAAATCCAATATTTCTATTCTTTAAATATTAAAATTATTTAATAGGGTAAAAATAATTAATGTTTTCCTATATATATAAAATATAATAAATTTCGTTATAATGATATAAATATTAAATATTCCAAAATTGTTATAAATAATATAGGATATATAATATAGAAAGATAGATTTTAATAAGGACAAATATTTTTATTATCCCTCAAATTTTATTATGTGACCGTAATTATTTTATTTAATTTATTTCTTCGAATTAAAATATTATTTATTATTATAAATTAATTATAAATCAACTAATTATATATTGTTATTTTCGTTTTTTTTTAATATTTATCAAAATATTTTTATCATAATAAATTTAAATCTATAATAAAATAAATTTAATTATAAAAATAATTATAAATAATTAAAATCAAATTCATATTATAAAAAATACAAATATATATAAATATAAATATATCGTTTTCTTCTAAATCCTAATAAATTTCATATAAAAAATAAAATCCAATAATATAATTTTTTACAAAATTTCATATATTTCCTAATTTTATATATCTCAAATTCCTTATTGTGGTGTGTTTTTCAAAATAAATATTATAATTATTATTTAGGATTTTTTTTCCGAAGGCCTTTATAAAATAAATTTTCGATATTTAAGGTTTCAATTATATTAATATTTCAATATAATTTATTAATAATTCAATAATTCCAAAATTATATATAAAATTAAATATTTGAAAAGCATTGAAAATAAAAATATATATAGTGTTATAATATATAATTTATATATAATTATAAACCTGACCATGGACAACAAATTCGTGGACAAACAATGGAATGACCTACCTAGGGAATGGAATCGCATATATCTAACCTACGCAGAGACACCGGAATTTTCTATTATTTTTTTTTATATTGTTCGAGCATATAAAAAAATATATCTATTTTATGATATGCCGATTTTTTTGTGCTTGCTGCATGCATGTCAGTGCTTGTTCGAATTTGATACCCATTTTGTAAAATTTCCGTTAAAAATATTTTTTTATAATTCAAGAATTTCTTGGGATATTTTTTTAATATTTGAAAGTAAATGAAAAATTAAATATTAAATTTTGGGGATTTCCATAATATTTTTTTTTAATTTATGGTATATAATTATTTTTTTGATTTTTATTTTTCAATATAATTTTAAATTTATTTGTAATTTATTTAGAAAATTTATTTATTTATATTTATATGTTACATTTTATTTATTGATTTATATATATTTTTTATATATTTTTTTTATATATATTTTATTTTTCGAAATATTTGATTTTAAAATAAATTTTTAAGATTTTTTTAAAAGAAAAAATATTTGAAAAAAAAAAAAATGTATTTCGTGGTTTTCTTGGAAAAAAAAAATTTTATAATTAAAAAAAATATTTTACAAAATTTGAAATTTATTTATCTGCTCCTACCTAAAACATATATTTGAAAAAAAAATAAAAATATGTCGAATAATTAAACCCCAAAATATTGAATATTTTTCTTTTTAATCTAATTTCAAATTTAGAGACAAAAAAAATGGCATCTTGTTTCTGCGTTGTTTTCTTTAATTTGTTCGAGGTTGCGTAATTACTGACAACAATTTAAATTTTTTATTGCGGGGGGCCATTATCTGTCCCCTTTTTCTGCATTTTTTTCTTTCAAATCTGAACCGACCTCGTTTACAAAGAATATGTGGCAATTCAGATCCTTTTTTTCTCTTTGTAGTTGAATTTGCCGATTCAGCAGAAGAAATCCTCAAGAAAGTTCGTTTGAAGGCCCCGTTTGGGTTATTTTTTATTTTTCGTTCAACTTGCCATATTAATCGCATTGGTCCCACAAAACTGAATACTTGAGGAATAATAATTGAAAAAAATAATTTTTATACAATGAGGAAAATAAAATTCATCATTTTTTTTTTCATAACATCATTTTTATTCCAGACCAAGTGCCAGTGCCAGTCCGAGCTGTATAAAATTTATGCTCTGCCACCTGATCAGAAAATGAAGGTGGAAACCTGTCATTGATTTGTATTGATTTTCGACTGAAAGAAGGGTTGGGTGCAAAGGTTGCAGTTTTTTGCTTGTCCCATCCTATTTACTGTTTGTATGACCCGGTGGATCGTAGATTGTAATTGGATCTGCACACACGATCTTTCTTTGCCTACATATGATTGTGGCAAAGCCCCGTTGCCCATAATATTTTGTTTTTTGTTACCAAAACAAATTAGAAATTAAACCAATATTTTTACCAATAAAAATATCAATCCAAATTGTGCAGAACCACCGAAAAACAGCACATAGATAGGTATATAAAAATAATTTTCTTGGTAAATAAAAACGCGGTTGAAGTTTACAAATTGTAGGCCCAGTGACCCTCCACGACCCCATGGACACCGACGGATGTCTTGTGCCTGGATGTCTGCAAGGCGACCCCTTGCGGGCACGAGGGTGGGCTTCGGTGGCATCCATGCAATCGCACATTGATGCGCACCTGATAGGCAGTCTTCACCGTGATGTGCCCATTCCTTGGCTCCACTCGCACAACGGTACTCGCTGCCTTCTGTGCGGGGCTTAGCGTCTCCAGTCGGCATGGCATACACCCAACCTGCCGCCCCGCTGCCAGAGCCGCAGCCGGTGCACCTCGCAGCGCCACCCCTTGCCATCACGCGATGCAATCCTTCTGGGCTGCACCCGCACGCTTCGACATGTGCCTGCTGCAGCTCGCTAGCTACGTGTGGGGAAAGTGTTGACGCAAGCCCTTGCACCTGCTGCTGACCAGAACGACATCAGGTTTTTGCAAGAATTGCTCATGCTTCCGCAGGCGGTCCTTGATGTCCCAGAGCGTGGAGCGCAAACACGCCAAGGCAGTGGCAGCCTACACGTTGGATCACTTGCAGCTGTGGCAGTCTGGCGAAAGGGCTGGCCTTTGGGAAAGCCGCCGCCCTCCAGTGGCCATGAACGTACTGCCAAGCAACGCAAAGAGCTTGCTACGGGCTACGCCCTGGAAGGCTACTGCAGTGAAGCGTGCGCAGCCCTTCTCGCCGACGGCCTGTGCGACGAGACGCCTGCCACATTCCATGGTTGCAAAAGCTCTGTGCAACTATCCTGTTGCAACCGCTCTTGGCCCCTGTGGCCTTGGAGTGCAACACCTTCCTGATGCATGCCCCCCTGGAACTTCAGGCACCCTTCACAAGCACTTGGCCGCCTTGTTTGCGCTTCTGGCCAATGGGCAGGCATGCGAATAGGTGGCGCCTGTGCTCTGCGTTGCAGTCCTGGTTGCCGCCCCGAAGCCAAATGGATGCGTGCGCCCCATCGCCATCGGGGAGCCTTTTTTTGGGGCGCCTGACCGGAAGGAGCCTCATGAGCCAACTCCACTCTTCGGCCCGACAGAATTTCTTCCCCGCCCAGGTCAGGCTTGTCTCAGGTTCTGCAGAAGCGGCTGTGCAAGCGGCACATGCCTCGCTTGACACGGAAGCTTGGTGCAGGCGCTGTGATGAGGTGTTGGACACGTTTTCCTCCACGCAGCTGTGTGCTGTGCAGGAGGCGAGTGCACTGCCCGACTCAACGGGTTTGCAGCTGAAAAAAAAATGGAGGATAGATGCCCCCCCAGCACTTTGACGATTCCAGCAGCATCCGGCGGCGGCCGGCAGAAATGTACGACTTTCATACCTTGGTTCCCCTACTGCGTTTGACCTGGCCGTCACGGCCCCTCGCGGCAGGAAACCTTTGGGGAAGCAGCGCGCACGAGAATGGCGGCCGCCTCTGCGTATGCGGGAATCAAAGGAGCCAATTTGGAGCATGCTGCCGCACCGATGGAGGGCGGCCAATGCCAAACATCTGTAAGAGCTGTGTGTGGCTGCTCGAACTGTCCGGTCCGAAGCAGTTTTGCGCCCAATGTCCTGAGCTCGCTATGGCAACCACACCTCTTGCCTTGTAGCCCTCTGCTTTGCCTTCGTCTCCATTGCCATCTTCGCCTCTGGACTGCTTGAGCCGGCTTGCAGTTCTTTAGTTTTCCTGTGGCAGTGCAATTGTGACTGCCATTGCTTTTGCCCTCATTAAAAGTGATTTTTTATAGTCTGAATTCTGGCAGTTGTGGGAACGACCTTGCCTGTAGCCCGTGGCCGAATTTTCCTTTCCTGAATTTTTTTTCCACAGCTGACCCCATACCTGCAATCGTTTGCATGATCACCGGTCCGTCAGTAAAGAAAACAAAGCTAGATTAAGAACCATGAGTTCTAACTTTTTGCAATCAACAGATCTTTCCACTGGTAGTATACTTTTTCAGGATTGGAACCATGAGTTTCAAACTTTGGGAACCGGTATTTCCTTACAATGATTGCCCCTTAGCTTCGAACAATTAAATTCTAAATTCTGGGAACCGACAATTCCTTGCAGTGGGAACCTCTGGTTCCCAGGTTCGGAACCGTAAGTTTCAAGGTCTGGGAACCGGCAGTTCCTTGCCATGGTAACCTTTGGTTCCCACGTTGGGAACCATCTGTTCCAACCTGTAGGAATTGGAAGTTCTTTGCAATGGTAGCCTATGGTTCCCAGGCTGGGAGGCATGAGTTCCAACCTCTGCTAACCGGCATTTGCTTGCTATGGTAAACTCTCTGGTTTTGTGGTTTGGAACAATGACTTCTACCTTGCGGGAACAGGCAGTTCCTTGCGAAAGTAACCTGCGGTTCCTACTTTGGCAACAGTGAGTTCCAACCTTTGGAAACGGGCAGTTCCTTGCCATGAACCAAACGCAAACATTCCCGTACCGGTCCATTACGCAAACATAGCGTTCTGTACCGGTCCATTAAGCAAAACCATAAAGTTGTACATAAAATGTTTTCCTATCATTTTAACATGTCACAGGAGAAGCATTCCAGTGAACGAATTCTCAGTTCTCAACCGTGAAAGCCCAAGCCTCGGCCGCGAAGGTCAGTGGCTCCTGCTTTGCTGCCGGAAAAAACGTTCACAATGTTATCACCAGTCGGAATCACAAATCGCAAATGTTTCTTTTTTGGCACAAGGTTGGTGCCATCCATTTGTCCACCTCTCTTTATCAATAGTTTAAAAGATCGCTTCCTCCGAGCATCACCTTGACCCCCGATTTGACAATCTTTTTGGGATTTCCTGGTGCGTTGGAAACCACCTGCCTTTTTTTGTCAAAACCCCTGTATTGCAATATTTTATACACCTCTAAGGGACATTTTCACAGTGTTACCATTCCTGTGGTAATTTACCGGGTCCCACTAGGGCTACTGAAAAATAAATGTTGTATAAATTAGGAACCAAAAAAATTTAGGCTAAGACATCAAACCAATTTGAGGGCCTCGAACAAAAAGAGGAGCATTTTCGAAGATATGAATAATAATTTTCTCTTGAAAAACAAAACCCTGTTTGAATTACACGATGTTAAAATTTCGAAACCATTTTTTTTGACAATAACTTCTGGGGAGTGGTTTCATTTTCTAGAGCGCAATATCCACTCCGACGCTTATTAGAATTATTCGAATTTCATCGACATATCATTTAAAATTATCCATAAAAATTTTGATAAAATCTTCAGTTGAAATCATCTTTGTAATCAAGTAACCGTATTTTTCATCAAATAAGTCGAAAAAAATAGTCATAGGACCCCACAATGCTATTTGAGAATTAATTGGATGGATATATCATAATAAGTTAACCCAATGTGCGGGCGGTTCGATTTTTTCGACCCAGGTTTTCGAAAATACATATATTCCCTAATGTTTTTTTCTAAATAATCGGCCAACCCTCAAAAATGTATATAGGTTAATTGTAAATCTTGATCGATCTTTCAAAATACAAATTTTCTGAAAAATACCAAATTTATCAAAATTTCATATTATATTTTCCAGGGTATGTTTTCAATATGATATGGTAATTATATTTATATTTAATTTTCTAAATATATAAATAAAAACGATTAAATATTTTAATTTATATTTGGAAATGTTTTTTGGTTCCCTCGACCATTTAAATAAATGAAATCCAATTTATTCAAAGGTATGATATCTAGATTAAAATTATAAAATTATTTAAATATGTGATTGGTATTTTTAACTTCTCCGGGGTTTCGTAATGTGGTCCGCCCATATTAAAATCTCGTTATTATATTATATACTTTGTATAAAAACATACCGCCTCAATTTCTTTCATTTCTTTCACTTCAGGAGTTTTTGGTTATAGAAATTTCAAATAATAATATAAAAGGAATATAATTTGTTACAAATAATATACTATTTAAAATCCAATACTTAATTTTTTGGAAAACAATTTTCCATATATAATTACCATATTTTTTAAATATCTATATCCAGATCCATATTCAAAAACCATCGAAAACCTATATTTGAAATTATTATTTTTACATATTATCACAATATATCACATATTTTCATATTCTACATATATTTTGAAAAAAAATTATAATAATTCCATCCCAATTCATTATAATGTGTTTTCATTTTCTAAGATGTACCAAATTCGTAATTCTGGTTTAGATATTTTGAACATAATTATAGGATATTTCAATATTTTTGGCATATTTTTATAAAATAGTATTTTTAGTTATAAAATGTTTAATTAATAATTAAAAAAAAATATAAATTTCTAAAAATAATATATATTATTTCAAATCCAGTATATAATTTTTTAAAAATTATAATTTTCCATATATATAACAACCATATTTTCTAAATACCTATATCCAAATCCATATTCGAAAACCATCGTATTTTTTTATATTATTATAATATATTATATATTTTTATATTATATATATATTCTATTATATAATTCCATTTCAATTTATTTTAATATATTTTTATTTTTTCAAATTTACCAAATTTATAATTGGAATTTAGGTATTTTAAACTTAATTATAGTATATTTCAATATTTTTAGTATGTCCTTATAAAATAGCAATTTTTAGTTATAAAAATTTCAAATAATAATTCGGAATAAATAAATAAATTTAAAAATAATATATATTTTTTCAAATCCAGTATTTAATTTTTTAACGACCATAATTTTCCATATATATATTTTTTCCATTTTCTAAGTATCTATACCCAAGTCCATATTCGAAAATTCATATTCAAAATAACTATTTTTATAAATATTTTATAAATTTATTTTTAATTCCAATTTATTTTTATATATTTTTTAAATTTTAAATTTATCAAACTCGTAATAACGCGCAAATACTCAAAATTCCAGCCTAAGCACTTCGAATTAATTATTTTCCAATTACAAGATACGATAAATATTACAAATTTAAACAAGAAAAAAATAAAATTAAATTTTAAATATATTTAAATAAAATAAAATAATTTACCAATACCCCTCTAAAAAATCAGGAACCATTAAAAAATCTAAGCACGTCCTCCCAAAAATATTAAAATTATATTCCCGAATTTTAAATACTTTACCCATAAAATTAAAATTTCCCATTTTATTTTTTATCAAAATCAAAGAATTAATCCCCCTAAAATCCTAAAAAAATTTTTCCCAGGTATTAAAAAAACATTAAAATCCAAAAATATTGTAATTTATAGTATTTTATTAATTTCGAATAATTTATTAAAATGGCATTTTTTTCCGCTTTTTAATATCCTCAAAATCGCAGGGGGAATACTCTTGGAAACGCTTATAAATAACCAGGAAAATAAATGATTTTTGGTGTTTTTCGGGGTCCGATATCGGAGGGTCGGCGGTTTAGGATACGCCTTATCATAGACCTCTAATCGCTCTGGGACGCTCATAGAGCAAGTCACTCGTATGGAGCCGGCAGAGCCGAATTTTGCAAGAAATTCCAGGTATCGTATTTGTATTTGTATCTATATGTATATCTATATGTATGTATATATATATTTTATTGTGTTTTTCTACTTTCTTATGGATCCATATTTGTGTGATTCCTGCCGCTTTTGATTTTTACATCCATTCAGTTTAATCAAAAACAACATTTATAATTGTAATTAAATCAACTATTTGTTCGACTTCAGGACAGTCGAATCGTTGACATTTCAACATGTCGCTTTCGGCGAAGTACTGGCTTGACCTGCGAGTTGAGACCCCGAACTTTATTTGGAAAATGCCAGGATAAATTTAAAGTCATTCTTATTTAAACAAATGGTAAGACCGAATCTCGGCTTCAAACATCTTGCAACATCTTGGAGATCAAAGTCTTGAGGTTTTGGATATGGAAAGATATGAGGGAGAAACGTCCTGTTGCAGCCTTATTGCCTCAAATACCAGCAAAAAGGGAAAGACGCCCAAAGCATGGCTGATCTTGAATGTGCCCGAAAAAATAAAGCTTTCCCTAGAATGCAGCACCCTTTTTCCAGCGCATCCCACAACTTCCACACGAAAATAGATTGCTGGACAGCTGGCTGTGTTCCACTCAGGTCTTGCTGTGGAGAATGTGCTGGAATCATGGGATCCAACGAAGACTATACACTAATTCTCGGAAGCGCCCAGCTTTCGTGGTCTCAAGTCAGGTTAAAAATATAGTCCCTAGACATGACCTTTGTCGAAGGAAGTTTAGAAGTCAAACTTCCGACAATATGGACAAATGAAAAGCAGAGTAGGGCAGAGGCAGAGAGAAGAGAAAGATTAGAAGAGAGAAGAGTAGAAGAGAAAGGGTAAGAAGAAAGAAGATGGAGATGCGCGAAAAGGTAAGAAAGTCGCGATTCACTTTGTTTTTCCAATCATTTGTGGCTCCGGAGGGTCGAAAAGTAGGCTCGCTAAAGCGGCGGGTGCGGAGCCAGCTGGCCAGAGGAGAGATGAAACATTGCACGCCGTTGTGGCGCGAAGCACATTTCCAAATGTACAAAACACCTGGTGCTCGGAGCGCTTTTGGAAGTTGAGATGTCGAAAAAGTGCACGCCGTTGTGGCGCGAAGCACATTTGCAAGTCAACATGTACAAAACACTAGGGGTGCGGACCACTTTTGGCAGTTGAGATGTCGAAAAAGTGCACGCCGTTGTGGCGCGAAGCACATTTCCAAGTCAAAATGTACAAAGCACGACATGTTCGCGCCACTTTTGGAGGCTCAGATGTTGGAAAAGTGCACGCCGTTGTGGCGCGAAGCACATTTCGAAATCAAAATGTTAAAAGCACCAGGGTTTCGAACCACTTTTGGAGGTTCAGATGTCGCTTTTACACTACACTACACTCCACTACACTGGACTGCACTACACTACACTACCCTACATTACACAACACTCCACTACTCTCCACTACACTAACTCACACTACACTACAGTACATTACACTACACTCCACTACACTACATTACACTACACTACCTTCCATTACACTTCACTACATTACACTACACTACACTCCACAACTACAACTACATCTACACAACTACACCCCACTACACTCCACTACACTAAATTACACTACATTACACTACATTCCACTACATTACACTCCACTACACTACATTACACTACACTACACTACCTTCCACTACACTTCACTACATTACACTACACTCCACTACACTACAGCTACAACTACGAATGCGCACTCCACTACACTAAATTACACTGCGCTACACTACATTACACTACACTACACTACACTACATTACCACTACACTCCACTACACTACACTACATTACACTACACTACACTGAATGACACTGCACCACAGATAGACAGGTCGACAGATAGACAGACAGATAGATAGATAGATAGATTGACAGATAGATAGATAGATAGATTGACAGATAGATAGATAGATACATAGAAGATAGCTTGGTAGGTGGGTAGATAGTCAGAGAAAGAGAGAGAAAGAGAGGAGACCTCAAGCACCTTTCGGTCCATCAGTGGATTCGCTCTGCCATCCCTGATTCACAACAACCAATCTCTCCTATAGGT
>Ga0126342_10021109_pt1 | contig 10884 bp, 7 predicted proteins | sample Cyp1metagenome_FD_92528 | JGI IMG/M metagenome (GOLD analysis project Ga0126342, IMG submission 92528) | Coral microbial communities from Lord Howe Island, Old Settlement Bay, Australia - Cyphastrea 1 metagenome | ecosystem: Host-associated > Invertebrates > Cnidaria > Coral ... | reverse complement strand
TACTATAAAGTACTATAAAGTACTATAAAGTACTATAAAGTACTATAAAGTACTATAAAGTACTATAAAGTACTATAAAGTACTATAAAGTACTATAAAGTACTATAAAGTACTATAAAGTACCATAAAGTACCATAAAGTACCATAAAGTACCATAAAGTACCATAAAGTACTATAAAGTACTATAAAGTACTATAAAGTACTATAAAGTACTATAAAGTATCTTATTGGATGCCTAACATCAGTCCAAGCCACGGCCCTCCGGCGTCAAGCGCAAGGCGCGCGGATCGAAGCAAGTGCTGAGGGACTTGGCCAGGCCCTGGTCCACCAGATGGACCTGGCCACCATGGCGCCATGGCTGTTGAAGTCACCCGAGGAATAGACTGGGCTTCTACTTACACTATATGAATCTATATGCTACTATGTTCTATATATTGGTATGTTACTAACTAAGTATAACACGCTGTATATAACTATAACATAGTATAATTATGTAGTTTTAGTTCATTATATATATATATATACACAGAACTATCATCAATCACTATATAAATTATAACCACGTATTCAGCTATGTCCACGATAACTATGTATTGATGGCGACAAAAAGCCAAGAAGCCAGGTATCCATCACGAAAGTCGTTGAACACCTCGGCGCTGGATACGATGACCGGGTTATTGAATCAATATGGGGGTTTCCTATACCCTAAATCATCCATTTATAGAAGGATCGTCCATGATAAAGCATCCGTTTTGGGGATCCTTCATTTGTGGAAACACCCACATCAATCAATAAGAATTAGATTCTCAGGGAAAATCGACAGAAAACCGTGGATTGGGTTGGGTGTAGCCATGGAAAAAACCGAGGGGATTCACCTATCCGAGCGGTACCCATTGAGGCTTTGGCTGATGGGAGCCCCCCCGGCCCATCCCCCAGGCCAGCTTACGCCATGGCGCAATGGGTACTTCCCTCGCAAGACGAGCAGTTGGGTTTGCCCAACGGACGTAGTAGTGCTCGTGGGTCTTCAAGGACACAAATGGAAAGCTGGGAAATTCCCCAGTCCTGCCATTGCCATGGTGATCATAGGTGGATATACATGGAGCAAAATGTTAAACTGGGATTTGACGTCGAGAATATGTTCTGTATATCAGTTCTCCAGCACTTGCGGTTCAAACCCCAACATACTCTATGAATATCTGCCGAAAGCAACAAGCGGGCAGGACCAAGTGCACTTGTCTTGTACCGTAAGATACATTTGGGATGTTCACAAAATCAAGAATCACATGGTCAATGCCCAGCCTGTTCCTCTGCAAATGTGAAAACAAATCATCAACAACCTGCATTGTGAGCACAGGGAAGCAAGGAATATTGCGGCCATCCACCACAGTCAACAACTTACCCGAATACACACAAATCTCTCGATGGCTATTGTTTGGGGGCTTGTTGATAAAGTAGAATCGACCAAAAATTGATCATTATTTGGAAAGTGCAAGGGTACCCCCATGTTTTGTGATTGATGAGATGCTTGGTGGCTTCAGAATGTTTTGGGGTTGGATAGCTGGAACATGGGCCAGGCTATCCCTAGCTGAATAATATCCCATTCTATTCCCACACATATCCCACAAATATTCCTCAAATATCCCAATAAATATCCCATGAAATCCTCGCTTTTAGATGTTTTTAGTGCCTGGCTACCGTGGCCGCACCTTAGGATGCTTCATCTGTCCAAAGCGCCCCATTTCGCACAGCTCGATGCGCCACAAGGCACCCTGGCGTGGCCATCGACGTTGGTGATTGAGCCACCCATCCCCTGATATGTCGAAATGGTCGAAAGGGATGTCGAAATAGTCGATTTGGAGCGTCATCCCATGAATACTGGGTGGAAAATAGATGTGCTAAGTGCTAACAAAAGCATACACAAAACTAACACATGTAATTTGCTAGTTATTGTTAGTTGATGTTAGTTGGGTAATAATACCACGTGTGCACCACCCCAACCAACAGTTCAACCGGAGTATCGCCCATTTGCAGGCTGCAGCCAGCATTCCAAAACCCCAACTCACGGCAGTGTCTCATTTGGTTGAGGGATGGTATCTATTTGCTGATGCTATATAATCATGTTGATTTCTTGATAATCTACAGTATGATATTCTGATACCTATGATACCTATTATCCCAACAAATGTTTTGATCCAATCATCAATGATACAGCAACTCGGATAAACATGGTGGTATAATGTGGTATAATATATATATATATAGTATATCTGTTTTATGTGTTTTTCTTGATCCAAACCGGCGCAACAACCAGTGCAAAATGGGTTGTAAGATTGTCGCCACAAACCCTCTTTTTTCCGGGAAAAGAAGCTTGTTTTTGCTTGTTTGAGCATAAAGCATCCACCTTTTTCAAGATTTGGTCAAACAAAAGATCCAAAGAGTATCAAAAACTCTCGCAGTAGCATTGATTTCATCTGATTTCCACATGAGTTGGCGAAGTGTCTGCAACGAGATTGCCTATCAGACAGACAAAGTCGAGCCGAGGCAAAGATCCAAGATTCAAATGGCCCAAAAAACTGAGACGGCAATTTTTACCAGAACTGGCCATGGGCGAACCTTACCCTACAAATGGCGCCGCTCGGATCTGCCCGTACCTTGTCATCGACTTCCCAAAAGAACTTTCGCTGCCGATTCAGTTCGTCCTTGTGGACCGTGTCAGGATGGCCCGACCCATGGCTCCAACGGGGAGCCCCAACATCTGGTGCTGTGAAAACAGCTTGGTTTGACCAAAATGGCCAAAAGGGTCAAAACCTAGGGAATCCCCTGGGTTATCACATCAAAATCGCGATTTATGGATGTGAATATATGATAATATATGATAATATATGATAATATATGATATTATGATATTATATGATAATATATGTGATTATATGTGAATAAACCCTTCTTAGAAGGGTTTAAAATTGATCAAAGTTTGATCCAACCCATCCCCAAACTTGCGGCGGATCAACTTGGTGGATAAGAACATGGTAACATGCCCCAAAATTGCTGTGACAGGATCCCTTTGGGAAGTTCACCCTAAAGTGGTTCACCACTTCCACACAGGGAAAGTTATTTTGCAGACAGGGAACAGCCATTTGCCAGACTCAAAATGACCCATGGACAATTTACCAACATCCTTCACTTAAAGATATGATATGTCTCCATTCTAACACTTAAACATACATCAAGGATCAGACTGGATAAAAGAAGCTCAAGCTTAAAATAGTTCGCCTCTGCCCACCGTCCAAACATGCACCAGGCAGGGCACGGACTCTTCCCGAAAGGGCGCATCCCAGTTGATCCAGTTCTTCCAAGCTTCCTGCCGCAAGGTACGAAGAATTTTCTCCCGAAACGTTTGGCTGGTGAAAAAATGGATATGGATCACAACCCTCTTACCCTAGCTATCTTATCAAATTAGTTGGCAACTAATTAGGGATTCATCCCAAAATCTCCCAAGAAAATGTACCACATGTATTGACTCATGCCCATAAAGGATCTGTTCCAGGTTACTATGGTTATATATTCTAGGTTCCTGCAAGCCCAAAAGCCCTGCACAAGTAAGCAAGGACGTGTCAGAGGGAAGATAGCAGTATCCTGTATTGCATGAAGCTTTAAGAATGAAACCCATCATTTTGATGAATCAAATCTGGGTAAATTATAATATTTCACTAACCTGAACCTGAATTAAGGCCATTTGGGGATGATTCCCCTTACTAACCAGGATTCCAGTGAGGGAGAACAGTGAGGTCGTTATAATTTACCCAGATCAAATGGTTCTTGCCCAGTGGGAAATCCCACTTCCAGCCTACAAAGAGGCAGGGAACCTCACCCTATTTTGGGGGAAATGTTTAGTCTGGAATCTTTAGGGGCAGCGCCCACATATCAGGCTATGCGTGGGGTATACCCTTTGGGAGTATAACCTTGCGAATCCAGATTGTCCACAAGAAAACTGCTTTCCATTGCCATGTTTGATTTCGGGATCTTGGATACCTTTCCACCACAAGACAGCATTGGTTTGAGACAATTTCAGTAGAGTAAAATCCTCTTGGGGGCTAAAAAACCATGGAAATTCATGGAAATTCAACCTGCTTCAACCATAGATTTTCCCGTGAAAAACCATAGATTTTCCCGTGAAAAACGCCAAAAGGCACCTTGCCACGGAAAGGTTTCGGAGTCCCATCAGGCCAGCTCTCAGAGTGTCCCCATCGTGCAAAGACACCTCGCCAGAAAATAGATCTTTACCCATAGGATCCATGTATGGTATATGTATGCAAAAGGATGTCAAAGGTCATAATTATCAAAATAACCTGGTTGGTGGTTGACCTACCCCTCTGAAAAATCATGGAGTTCGTCAGTTGGGATGATGATTATTCCCAAATATATGGAAAAATAAAACATGTTCCAAACCACCAACCAGTTTAGGGGGGGGTTGTTCACACCCTCAAGCATTTGCGCGGTCTGGTTTGGGATTCCTTAAACTGTGGCTGTCCGATAAGGGTTGGCAGGTCACCTCCAATTGGGTTTGGCAAATTCAGGGTACCTTTTGAAAAATTGACTTGAATTTACCTGGTAAGGATGGTTTGCGATTCATCCAACATCAGCTTCCTTGTGGCTGGCGTTGGTACAGGTTTGTTTATTTTCTCAATCAAGATCGTCATGACAACAGGGATATGGATATCTCTTTGGAGGATTTGATTTCCCTAAAATGAGAACATTACAACAGGGATATGGATGCTTCTTTTCGCACCCTCTTGCTGGGGGCAGCTCGATCGCCGGCGATTTTTGCTGCTAACCGGCACTCGAATCCGGATAATTTTCCGACTGTTTGCGTGTGGGGATGTGGGCAATTGGGCTCCTGGGCCATCGCCCTTCTGATGTGTTACTCATCCCATGAGTAAAAGATTTGGCAGCTTCGCCACGAACCCCGTGGCATTGGCTGGCGTGCTGCTTCTACTGCCAGCTGCACAGCGTGCAAACTAAAACAACAACAACAACAACAACAACAACAACTACTACTACTACTACTACTACTATCTTTAGGGGGCTACAGTAGTATTCTGTACATGGTTAGTATTACAGTATACATGATTAGTATCACAGCACTATGTTTGTGGCCAATCCTATATATAATATACATTAATATACTCAATAACTGCAGATAGCTGCAAGGTACTGTCGGGGATTCAAGTCGGGTGGTCCACCCATCCACGCGATGGTCACTTGGGGAGTCATCCGATTCTTTGCTGGGAAATTTTGTCAAAACCCAGGAGACTGCGGCAAAAACCCAAAAAGCATGTCAGCAATGGCGCCACTATTACCGTGTACTACCATGTTAAGCTGGTGGTTTGAACCTACCCCTCTGAAAAATCATGGAGTGAGTAACAGTTGGGATGATGAACTTCCCAATCCAATTAATATGGAAAGCTATGGAAAGTCATAATCCAGCCATGTTCCAAAGCACCAAGCAGATTACCGCTGATCCAAGCTTGGGATGGTGAAGTGGTCATGACGTCATGACCACTCCAGGTGCCTAAAACCTCAAGGGACCATGGTTTCAATCCCAAAACTCTACTAGGATAATCATGTTAAGACAAGATGCAAAAATACATGGATCAATCACTTCAAACTACCAATCACATCCAATCACCTTTCTAAGATCAAAAAAAACCTATAAAACAACACGCCTGGATCCTACGAAAATCCTATGAAAGGAAAATCTGATGAAAATCCTATCCGGTTGGTGGTTTTAACCATCTTCAAAAATATGAGTTCGTCAATGGGAAGGATAATCCCATATATGAAATGGAAAATAAAAGTCATGTTCCAAACCATCAACCAGCTATAAACCTGTTCTCTGTGCCCTCTTCCTCCAGGTCACCCGGAAAGGCCCTGCGCCGGGCTTTCGGAAGGCCCAGGCGTCTCATGGCGCGATTACGCGGCCCAAAATAAATAGGCCCCAGCTGTCATTGGTAGCCCAAAAAAGTGGGACGGTTGAGTGTGATTGGTATTGAAACTGACTGATCTGGATGGTTCATGATGGTTTTGCACTGAGAATGAACTGGGGTCAACAATTTTGAGCCCTACCCATTTCTGGTTGTACCATGTTGTATCAAAATGTGGAAGGATATCGCAATAAGGCTTGCATTACAATGGCGAATCTATTGCGGTATATATCCTTCATTTTGAGACACACCCATATCAGCAAATGAGCGACATCTCCGGGTCGGGGGATTTTTTCGAACGTGACCCATACTCCAAGGACTTCTCTAAACTCTCAAATGTGTTCTCAGCCGTTGACCACGTACAGCCTATTTTCTGCACCCAAACATGTGGGGAATATCTGGCTCATCTTGCTGACAAAATTGGATCTGCTGAACCAGCTGAAGTCTGGCAAGATACGGCAAGATGCACATGCATGTTGCCATGTCGGCACAAAGCCCTCCGGAAACAGAAGCACTTCATGATATTTACAAGCCGCCCGAACAACACAAAGTACCATTCATTCATATCACCACATGTCTAAGTCCATTTTGTAGTTGGGAACGCAACCCCATCATTTCGTCAATACATGGCTCTCTGAGAAATCGACTGACCCCAGGCCACATAGGCAGTGCTCAAGCGAGCATCTGGCCTGTTTTCAATGTCAACTGAATAACTGGACCGGACCAATGAGGACATATGAAAAGTATCACCAAACAGGGTTCCACCAGAAAAATGCGGCGTCAACATGTAGAGTAATCCAATTTGATGGATCTGATACGGGCCTGAAACTTTTTGGAGAACCCAGGTGATTCTGCAAAGAAATGGAGAGGGTTATATATACTTATAACCATAATGTGACAACAACCCCTACGATGTTGGGTCCTATAGCATCTATAGGTAGGCAAGTTGGTTTCCAGGATTACTTTGGTTGAATTATGGTCGGTATGTCTATTGCTCATTCTTACCATAGACTCTAGTCACCCAAACCCTGGGCCCCTTGGTCCCTTGACCATTGCAGTTGGGCCCTTGAAGTCTCACTCATTTTGAGCCATACCATTCCCATTTGAAGCTCCCGGTCTGTCAACCCTCTGAAAAATACGCCAGTATCAAAGTCTACCAGATTCTACCAGGAACTACCAACCAGATTCATGAATTAACCCATAGTTAACATCCATTCACTACACCCCAACGCGGAAAACTTCCCCGGCGGCCAGCCTGCTGTGTTGTTGGAAGACCAACACCCCGGCATCGCGGTGCGCGTCTGCCAGCTCAGTCCATCCAGAACAAAGTTACTAGAAAAATGTACAACCATCCAAACGTGCAGCTATTACCCTTTAGGGGAGATATATAGTTGTAGAGTGGTTTAGCCATCCAAAAACATCCACATCCATAAACCAAATTGAAAAACTGCAAAGACGGTGAAGACCCATAAAGCTTTTGATGACTTCACTCACATCACCCTTTTTGTTGGTTACTACCACCATTGTTAGACTATGTTTAATTTTCCTTCATATTCTTACTCTTGTTTCTTATTTCTTTCACACTTTGGATGTGTGCAAACATCATGGACCCACTCTGGCAGCACATCGTGCACCATCGTGCCGCCTGCTGCCCAGTAATCGCCTACCTGCAGGGACTGCAGCGACTAGTTGCTACGGATCTCAGCAAGAAACCGGTGAAGTATACAATGAAATTTAGTGGTAGATTGGGATTGCAAACATTTAATGTCATGCTGGTGATAGGGATTGTCTTATATATATATACACACATACACATTTTACAGCATATTTCCAGAGATTCTGGGGATAATTCCAGGGTGTTCACGCCGCTGATCACGGCTACTCGCTGCGACATGCTGAGACCCAAGCACCACCAGCCCGGCTGTAGTTCCAGTACCCAAACATGACCTCAGCAACCCAGTTGAGGGCCAGGTATAAACATCAAGTAGGATGCCCCAAAAATGATGAACATTGGCTGTGGGTGGCTGTGGTTACAACTGCAGGACGTGAGTACCACATGACCCTTGCCACCTTTGTTGGTGATACCATATACAGATCTACAGTGGTTGGTTTCAGGGTTCATTCTCGGCGCCTGCTAATCTGTGGGGCCCCGGACTCCCAAAGACACGCCCACAAGGCCTCAGAGTTTGGTATTGCAAGGGAGAGCTAACCCAGGCGTGGTGGTTGTTAACCTTGCAAGGAAGGGAAAACGTTGAAGTATTGTAAACTGAGGACATCATGAAATATCACCCCACACAAATGGTATATTCAGCAAAATCGTTTTTGTCTCGGATGTTTTTGGTTGAGCCACTCACATCACCAATCCTGGAGTGTAACATAGTGTAACTAGGTCCAGTGGGTCCAGTGGGCAGGAGATATGCAGAAATATGTCGTGCACTATGCCCCAGAAGCACATGGCAAGGGTTGGTGGAACGGAAACTTTTTGAGTTGCAATTGTGGGGATACCCCGCCTCTACTTCCACTTTTGCTAGGGTCCTTTCCAAGTTTGCCTAATGTTTTCTTTGCCATCCGTTCATTTCTATCCAACTCTACCCATATCTACAGTACATTCTTATAATAAGATTAGATTGTACTCATAGGGAAATCTGGAGCTTTCCGGACCAACCTGGCAACCTGGGGGCTTTCCGGCGAAATTTTCCCTTAAACCAATCCATTGACATTACAATTTGGGCCTCAAGAAACCTCTCCCTTTGGCCGTTTCGGAGGTTTCGTTGAGCCAAGGAGCTCAGGACCACCACCAATCCATGCTTGCCCTGCGCCACCTTCGGTCTCAGCTGCATGGCCAGCAAGGTGCAAAGGCACATCAGCGTCCAGAGAACCAGTAGGAGGAGGACCAACGATGGCACGTGTTCGTAACCTGGGATGGGATTGATTGGGAAAATATGGGATAAAATATGGGATAGATTGGGAGAATGATGGGAGAGGCAATTGATTGGGAGAATTATTGGATACAATTCTTCATCTAATGTGAGAAATTATGGATGGGCAAATTGTGGGAGATTGGGAGAATCGTGTCGGAGATCTCTAGGATAATTTTGGAAGACTGTGTGAAATCATCGGATAAGAATGGACTATGGACCAGTATGGATAGTGGGAAATCATGTTCACAAATCATGGGTTTTTCGACCAATGATATATATATATATATATATTTGCAAAGTGTCTTGTTACACGGTGGATATATTATATGGCAAGTTTAAATGGCAATTTCAATTGGCGATGATAAATCCGGCAATTTGGTGCAAAAACCACCCGCTGATCCCGGGACGTGAAGATGGATGGTCCTCTGGTAGCCATCGATAGAAATACGTTGTGTTTCCAGGAGGTTACAGCGGTTACCCTCTGGTTATTTTCCTAACAGTTCGCCATGGTTTTTCGATGGCCCATAAATTTATAGATGGTAAACACCGTTCTTAATAGCATGGTGGATCTTTCCATGGCAAACTGTTAGGAAAATAACCAGATGGTAATACTTTAAGTACGTATCTCCATGTTTCCCACAAGTTCTATCTATTTTGGGGCTGCTATACATCAATTTTCTAGCTATTTGGTTATAGAAAAATCAGCCTCCTTGCAACAGGTCCAGGGGTTTTGCGTTTTGCTGGATCCACCCCCAGGGCCGTGGGATCACACAATCAAGCAATCGCCCAAACTCTGCTGGTTGGTGGTTGACCTACCCTTCTGAGAAATGTGAAAGTCAGTTGGGATTATGAACTTCCAAATGTATGGAAAAATAACAAATGTTCCAAACCACCAACCAGTCTGGTTTGAAACCACCCCTCAATTGTCAACATGTCTAACATGTCAAACAAAAATCGACTGAACCCAGCCTTCAACTTCAACATTTCAGGAACGGCTTGGCGGGTCGTTGATGTTCCTTTGATCAACTTTATAAATCATTGATGTTCCCCTATTCTTCACCCAAAATTTATGTACAAATGTACAGTATCTGCTGCTATTAGGCCTCTTTGATTCTCAACTCCGACGCCATACAGGAAACATTCACCGACGCCTAGCTGCAATAGAGGAAAAGCCAAGACGTTCCCAAGAAGGTGATCCAAGGCAACATGGAAATCCGCATCGCCTCCTGGAGGATTTCCATGGACCTTGCTGCACCAGGGCCTGTTGATTTTTTCATGGCCAAATGGGGGTGAAATCGAAAACCAGGGCCTGTTTCACGAATTTTGAAGGAAACACTGAAACACCCAAAAGCCAATGGTTTATCAGTCATGTCCATCCTTTTTGATCTTTTTGGACCTTCTTCAAGGGCTCATGCTTCTCAGACTTAGAGGCATCAGAATAGATCATGAGGATGTTTGAGTGCCTGTTGCAGTGATATCAAAATTGGATAAAATTGGCAGTTTGATGCAGTTTCTGGGTAAAAAAACACCCCATTTTCACACCCATGCAGCAAAGCACTGCTGGACCCCTCGGCCCGTCCTCCACCTTGCTTTCAGAGGTCAACATGGCCCTCGGCCGGAAAATGCCCAGCGGACCATCCAGCGGCATGAAGCAAAACTATTCGAAGCTGGGATGTCTATTGAAGAAATGAGGATGTCAATGGATAGATTTAAGGGAAAACTGATAGGAAACAATGTGTTTTTTTTACCTATTAAATACGATGTTTCCTGTAATGTTCCCTTCATACAATTCTGGGAGGATGTGTTGAGGCAACGAACATGCCACAGGGACACCAAACAAGTTTCAACAGAAGCACTATAGTGACGGACATGTACTTAGAACATCATTTTTCCAAAATTTCGAAACCTCCTCTTAGAACATCAAAATTACCATACTTAGAACATCAGAAATGTTTCTAAGTACGCACTTAGAACATCAG
>Ga0126342_10021108_pt1 | contig 10884 bp, 9 predicted proteins | sample Cyp1metagenome_FD_92528 | JGI IMG/M metagenome (GOLD analysis project Ga0126342, IMG submission 92528) | Coral microbial communities from Lord Howe Island, Old Settlement Bay, Australia - Cyphastrea 1 metagenome | ecosystem: Host-associated > Invertebrates > Cnidaria > Coral ... | reverse complement strand
ACCACAACCACAACCACAACCACAACCACAACCACAACCACAACAACAACCACCACAACCACAACCACAGCCACAACCACAACCCACAAGCAACACCCAACACCAACACCAATACCACCACCAATACCACCACCAATACCACCACCAATACCACCACTACCACCACCACCACCACCAGCACCACCAGCACCACCACCACCAGCACCACCACCACCACGACCAGCAGCAGCAGCAGCAGCAAGAACAACAAAAAGAAACAGAACCCGAGAAATAACAGGAACACAAAAAAATACAAGAACCATAATTATTATAAACAGAAACATAACAAGAAGAACAAGAAGAACAATCATAACAAGAACAAATACAGATAAACTACACACGACAAACACACTAACTCCGACCAAATCGATCTAGAACCTACCAGGACCTTCCTCCCCCACCCCCAAATTTCCCTCATCTGGGTGTCCCCCACTGGGCAGGAGCCGCGCTGGAGACCTGGGCGTGGGGGTATAACATGGTATAACTAACAGCAAGGGATGCTCAAATGATGATTCATTGTGTTTTTGATGGATATTCATGGTGTTTTTGATGGATCTTTCATGGACTATTCATGGATAACTACTTACAATCCCCTACAATACCCTTCATTTGGGCCCCCAAAATGAACAAAACACACACACAGAGTCCAAGGGGATGCTAGGAGCTGGGGGTATTATTGGAAACATAAGGATGTTCCAGCTGCGATTGCAGAACTCAGGCGGGGACAGGTTGAAGGAAAGCTGGACAACTTATTGTCCTGAAGCAAGGACAAGAACAGCCCAGAGCGGTTTCCTTTCCTTTGCGGGAAATCACTTCACTTGTCAAAACCCAACTTCAACACAACCAAATTAATAATGTGGTAAACCCAATGCCATAAACCATTCCCAAGTCATCACCCTTTTTGGTGGGATTCCAACCATCCCGAGTCGTGCTAGTTACTTATGGCATTTGGTTTTACAAACTGTGAACCTTCAAGACTTCGAGCACATACTTGCCACACTTGGTCTCACAAAATGAATCTCAATATCCACCTAGTTTCTTCCAGCCACTAGCCGTGGAACGTTTCCCAATTCTGTGGAGGGATCAAAACCATCCAAATACCCTATCCACGGGGATGAACATCCCATAACCAGCAGCTATTTTCCTGTAAGCAAACAAGTACCAGGCTCTGTGAATGGTTTTGATCCATGGCGTTCCATGGCGTTTTTTACTGGGTTTACCACAATAATCCACCTCAAACCATCTTCACACCGTCGCAAAACCATATGAATCGACATCAAACCACATGAAATCCACATTAAAAAATATTAAAAACGACATTAAACCATGTTTAACCACATTAAATCACATTAAGCGACATGAACCCTGGCAACTTTCCACATCCGTTCTTTTTTTGGTCACCGGCGCCTCCAGCCACAGCATGCGCAATTTGGTCAGCTCCGCCAACGATTCCGGCAGGACGTCCAAGCCGTTGTCCTCGCGCGTCAGATGCGGAGGAATGAGTATTTCATGGGGATCTAACAAATAATAAATGGGATAATGGTAGTATAATGGGTAATATCCAATCATCATGGGGATGATAATAATGATTCTAACCATATTTGAGATGATAATGGGACAATAAACAATAATAAATAAGATAATGGTAATATCGTGGGTAATATCCCAGTAATATCCAATAATATTGGGATTGGGATGATCATGGGAGGGGATCTAACATGATCTAACCATAATTTAACCATCATTTTCTTGGGGATGTTCTTGGGGTCTTAACCATCAAAGAGATATATATATATATATATATATATATATATGTGTGTTTTTGAATTTTTGAGTTTTCTTGGGCTTTTTCTCTTTTCACCAACATATGGGGATGCAAGCATCATTCAGGGATGTCACCATGATGGATAGGGGTGTTATGCTTCAAAAAAACATTTGAGAATAGTTTTGCAGCAATTTGAGAATAGTTTTGCAGCAATAATGATTTACATTTGGCATTTTAACAATATCTTCTTTGGGCGTTAACGATCAAACATATAAATGATAGATTATGGTTGATAGGTTGAATTTTGGGTACAGTTCAAATACCATCAAGTATGGATGTTTTCAAATGTGTTTAAAATGTTTTAATGGGGTACCATCACAATTTAGGGGCATTAAATGAGGTGATACGCACCAGAAAAACTTTGGAAGCCATTATCTAACTGGAACATCCTGGACCCAGCGATGTCTATATTGGGAGTTCAACCTCTAGTTGGGTGAAACTGCCCAGGGAAATGTCATTTGGCCCCCAGGCATTTGACCAAAACAAGAGATGAACTACATTCCCAAGTCATATGTCATATGATATGACAAAGACACAAAGACACTGGCATCGCTGTGGGGCTGCTACCGCCCGCTGTCCTGCAGGTATAAAACCTCCAAAGAACTCAAGAGTCCCAAGCCTCGGCTCTTAAAAACCAACTGATCTGAACGAGATGTGTAGGCTTTGTAGGCCAATTGTTGGGTTGGCAGACCCTGAGAGGGGTCGGGGAGCCCCTCGGGGCCGGTGAAGGAGAACAACCAAAATATACATAGATACTGTTATTACAAGGGAACCATAGGCTGTTGATATATGGAATGCGTCACTGATCATTGTCTCCGGACGAGGCTGCTTGCGGTGCAGGGTGTGTCAGTGCTGGCGCTGTAACATGCAATACTTCTGACTCTAACTTATTAGTAGTTATCTAGCTCTGGGAATTTTGGCCAGTGCAGGTGCCTCTTAAAATCACTGTTTGTGCACACAACCTCCAAGTCAATCCAAGTCAAACATATTTGTGGTTATGTTTTAAACCCTAGGAGACTGGAATGATTCATCACACAGCAAGCGCAGAAAACTCCAACGGCGCTCATCGAGGCGCTCTCTGGCAAGGACTGGAGTTTGTTGCTCTTCACACTCAACTCCTGCACCGTGGCGGTGGGATCTCATCACAGTTGGGAGCGAAGCGATTTTTAACAAACTCGTCCGAAAGCTAGAAAAATCTGGACACAAAAAACAAACTATCCAAATCTGGTCAATGAAATATATACAAGCATATGTATATATGTATATATGTATATATATATACATACATATATATAATTATATATATATGCAAATATTTAAATAGTCAGACTTTATGATACACATATTACATACATTGTTACACAGTGCTATTTATATATAAACCAAACAAAACAGATTTTTCCTGGATGAACCTGGCTCCCATCGTCCTTCAAGGCTTCCATCTGCAGTCCGGTCTGTGGAAACGAGCGCAAAGCCTGTGAAGTCACCGATATATCATGACGTGTAGAAAGTTATGTATATCTGCATGCATGCATGCATGCATGCATGGATGGATGGATGGATGGATGAATGGATGGATGGATGTATGGACGGATGTATGGATGCATGGATGGATGGATATAAGGATGGATGTATGGATGGATGGAGGGATGGATGGATGTATGGACGGATGTATGGACGGATGTATGGATGTATGGATGGAGGGATGGATGGATATGGATGGATGCCTGTTTGGATGTATGGATGGATGTATGGATGGATGGATGTATGGATGTGTGGATGGATGGATGGATGTATGCACGGATGGCTGGATGGATGGATGTAAGGATGGATGTATGGATGGATGGGTGTATGCATGGATGGATGCATGGATGGATGGATGTATGGACGGATGTATGGATGTACGGATGGATGTATAGATGGGTGGATGGAGGGATATATGAATGGATGTGTGGATGTATGGATGGATGGATGAATGGATGGATGGATGGATGTATGCACGGATGGCTGGATGGATGTATGCACGGATGTATGGATGTATGGACGGATGGATGTTTGGGTGGATGTATGGATGGATGTATGGATGTATGGGTGGATGGATGTATGGATGGATGGATGCATGCATGGATGGATCCATGGATGGATGCATGGATGCATGGATGCATGGACGGATGTATATGGATGTATGGATGGATGGATGTATGGATGGATGGATGGGTGGATGGGTGGATGAATGTATGCACGGATGCATGGATGGATGGATGGATGCATGGATGGATGGATGGAGGGATGTATGGATGTATTGGCGGCTGGATGTATGGATGGATGTATGGATGGATGGATGTATGGATGAATGTATGTATGGATGTATGGATGGATGTATGGATGGATAGATGGATGGATGGATGCATGGATGTATATCAGCATTATATGGATTGATAATGCTTGATATGGATCTAAACATGTGATCATAAAATTGCATGATCTATGGAATGCTTCCTCAACTGAGACCCAACTGAGACCCAAACATTGTTGCCAATCCACAACTTCTCCAGGCATTTGAGACCTGCTGCCGTTAGGGTCAAGTCCAATGGGGGTCCAAAAGAAAAAGCAAATGGTGTGCTATCAAAAATGACCAACCCAAAGCTGCAATTTCTATGCCCCATCCCCAAACACTGACTATATAGATGGCGATAGAACAGCATAAAGACTCTTGGTCCCGACTCCGTTAAAACGCCTTTTGACCAATACCAGTCATCCCAGACGCACCTAGGCATTCTGGAAACTCCGCGAAGCGGTTGCCTCAGTTCTGATGCTGTCAGCTTGGTGTTTACAATTACGATTGCAACTGAAAGAAAAAAACAAAGGGATTTTAAATTCGAACCACAACAGGGCCTATTTTGTGAGATTCTCACTCAGCGCAGGTATCTCCATTATTTTGGGATCAAAATGTATCAGAATATCAATAACATCGAATCCACGCGTCAACAAAATTGCTGCCTCTGATGCAGTTTCATACATGCTCAGTCCCCCCACTGTCCAGATTCAGGACCTGTTCTGGTAGAGTCAACAATTCGATGAGACTACTGTACTTGACAACTCGGTAAATTCCACAATTCGGTAGCCAGAAAAAAGTCTAAGCATTTTATGAACCCAGAACTGCTTGGCCAGTCCAAAACAACAAACATCACAAACAACACCGCTGCTTTCATGTTCACTGCATGATGCCCTCCGTCTGTCTCTAGCCACGTCAAAGCAGCCCAGCCTGCAGGCAGCTGAGCTGAGAAAAGGAGCACGGCAAAGTCTGCAGGAGGTTCTCCTGGATGTCTGGGCTGCTTCCCCAAGTTGAGACCAGCCTCGGTGCCTTGAATGCCTTGAATGCCTTGAATGCCTTGAATGCCTTGAATGCCTTGAATGCCTTGAATGCCTTGAATGCCTTGAATGCCTTGAATGCCTTGAATGCCTTGAATCTGCAGGTTTAATTGGTTAACACCTTTAGTTAAACATATCCGAAGGTACGGAACCATGAATTCCTAAGTAGTTGAATCTAATTGATCTAATCATGGCTGATCTCATATACACTGCCGCAAAAAAATAGCTGGCAGTTGGTTTAAGTTATATATCCACATTTATGGCAACAGATTCAGTTGTGTTAAAATACCCATCCAGCTGGTTCTTACGGGTAAAGTTAGGGATGGAGACAAACTCCATTGCTGGTGATATCCCTTTCTTTCCCATTGACTATCCCCATTGTATAACATATATATATATATTATATGCATTATGCAAATATTGCGTAATGTTATATACTATATTCTATTATATACTATATACATCTATATACATCTACATACAGTATATCTCCATGATATCCCCATGCCCTCCGTGCCTCCAAAGCCAGTTGCCTCAAGGCCTTGAGCTGCCCAAAGCTCTCGGGTAGTCGCAGCAGCCGGTTGCCCCCCAATCGGAGCCTGAGATTTCGAGGCAGTCCAGCAGTGGAAGGACATGGCGAAGATGGCCCGGTTGGGGGATCAACATCTTCACTATGATATAGGGGGGTCCATAAATGGGAGGTACCCCTAAATCCTCCATTTGAGATTTGGATTTTCCATGAAATAAACCATCCAGCTATTGAAGGATATTGAAGGTATCCCATTTGTGGAACCCCCCGTATAGACAAAACCTGATACTAGTAAAAAAGAAAAGAGCATGAAGTATATTTTTTGGGGCATACCAGCAGGATATCAGTATTGTATCAGTACCATACCTCCCCAAGTTTGTATATGGGTATGGGTCAAGATTATCAACCCACCAAAGGTGGATGGTTTAATGTGTCATGTTAATTCAGCAGTCTTGTAACGTAGGTGAATTGGTACCCTGATTTTGACCCTTTTTTTAGAGCCAAGAAGCGAGAAAACCACAAAACCAAGAGGCCACTTTAAAAGAGATAAGACACAAAACAAAACAAAGAAGCAACTGAAGCCACACAAGTTTGTTTTGGACATACTCTGGATTCACTGCTAGTCGCCCCCTAGCTGAACGTGAAATATGATATCGAGAAAGGGTACGCCAGTATTTTGTTTCAGGCGGCTGGGGCATGAGAATCTATACTACGAAATGGTCTATGACCTGGAAAAATGGTTCGGAATGAAGATAGATTTCAGCGAAAGTAGGGGACACAAGAGCACATCGTAAGTAACAAGATGCAAGAATATTGAAAGTACTCAATAAGATAAGTATAAGACCAACCATTTAAATTTAAATGTACATAGAGTCAACATGAGTCGACTGTCGAATGCTGATTGCGGATTCATAAACCATGGGCTGTTTCACCTTTGGTCCGACTGATGCGCTGGCCAGAAGTTGGGATGACTTGCAATGACCACACAGTGCCACCCAGCTCTCTTCGTGTCTTTGGCCAAGAAAAAACTATACCATCCATGTAAACCGAATTCCAACGAGCCATTTTGAAATTGCCTAATTTTGAATCTGGCAATTGAATGCAATTGATGCAAACATATGCAAACATGATTTACTGTGGATGGAAGAAATCCTCCACCCGTTCATAGGTGGTTTATCCCATTCTTCATAGGGTTTGAACCATCCAAGGTGGTGCAGGATTCTTCCGTCCACAGTAGGACAATCAAGTAGAACCATTTTGGAACAATATTCTTTGGGTCACCTTCACAGAAGAACCTGAGGCCCCTCGCTGTTGCAGCTTTGACAGACCTAGCAACCAAAGAATGGTTGACACATGTTGACACGCATTTCATTTATTGTCAAAAAAAACTTTTGAAGAGCTCAACTGCAAAGACAACATGAACGCCAGTTTATCCCTGGCCGCTTATGGTGAAGCATGGGTTGGTACCGAGTATGGACGACTATGGTTTAACATGGTTTACCAGGGATTCTCGAAATTCAATGTGGTTTTATCATGCTTTGTCTGAATGGGGTACCCCGAATTCCACGGGATGATCATCCACAAGTTCGACCTCCAAAGCTCTCTGGAAGATCTTGCAAGCGATTGCCGGTGAGCCACAGGTCCTACGGACTGGTGAGACTGATTATACATGGCTAACGGCTAACGGTGACATGCGGAAATGGTTCCGAAGTCTGCACCCATCAAGCTACTTTCGGTGGTTGCAAAAGCATGTCAAATCCCAATTCCTCCGCATAAAACCCGGCAGCCCAGGCCAGGCCTTTAAACTGCTGAGGCCTCCGAAGCTTTGCGGAAGACTTTCCAGCAGATTCTTTACTAGGCGGAGCCTCTGCGAAGGTTGGATCCAGATGGGACTAGGCTCTGCCACGCTCCCATTTCCACCAGCTGGAATCTCACATGTACAGCAAACCCAACCTGATTCGGGAGATCACGTTTACTACATGTGGAAGATGACAAAAACTTACAGTAGTACTCGACCATTTTTATATATTTTGATGCATTTTGGGTTTTCATGTGAAATTACCGGCGTGGCTGCTTCCCATGTCCCATAAAAATGAGAAAGAAAGCTGGGCGCCCCTGCTTCTGCAACGACCGCAGGCGACCAAAGTTTTCTGGCAGGCTGCGCCTTGGGTCGCAAAACCTAACCCACCAATGGCCTTGCACCTTGTGGGGCTAAGTTTGCCCGCGGGTTTCTTCAAAACTGGGGGATTGCCCAAATTTGCGGTTTTCAGTGGGGCCATAGTAGTAAGCAACAGTTCTTTTTCAAGCTACAGTATGGATATTGTATAACATTGTATATACATCATTATGTGTTCCCGAATAGAGTTGAAAATGTCAAAAACACACAAGCAACTGCAAAAGACAGACATCACTTTTGCTATGCAGTTGGCTTGTGCGGCTGGGTTTCTGTCAGATGCCAAACGCATCAATCGCAAAAACAGGTTTCCATCAGAAACCCCAAAAGACAGTGGTGGTGTCACGCATCTTATCCACCCAACCCGCTGGAGTTATCAGCTCGGGCAGAGAAGAATCCAGAAATGGGTTAAGGTGGGAAAACACCACTGGTAAAAGAAAGTCAGTCGCAGCCACCTGGCTCCAGTGGACCTTAGGTGGCTTAAAGATCGGTCTTACGACGCTTGCAATTTGTGCCAGAAGGCTTGGGGGCAATCGTCTGGTCATCCAGAAGAGCGAAGTTGTGCCGGAGTTTGATGTTGATCCCAACCTCACGAAGCAAACCCTCGACAACCAATTAGCAGAAATGGCGAAGATCATTTCTGCTAATTGGTTGTCGAGGGTTTGCTTCGTGAGGTTGGGATCAACGTCAAACTCCGGCACAACTTCGGCTGGCGCAGCCTCAGTTTCTGGCATTTCAATCAGCATGTAGTCTCCCCTTCTGCGACATCTCCCCACGAGGGAGAAAGAGGCGATTGTTCCCTGTTCGCACACCACTGGGCTCGAAGCAGCCATGGGCAAGAAAGAAGGCAGGGACTTTTTCGTGATGCTTTAGTCGCTAGGGGCAAGACTTGAGCCAAAATGGCATAGCCATTTTGGCAACTATATCGACAACACATTACTTGCTCTCCACAAGTTCCAAGCAAAGAAACAAACATCCTATTCTTACTTTGTTTTTAAACCCATACTATGTTAATTATGTTCCGGAATTTCTGATCGTTTAGGTGATCAGACTCGCAAGGACTCGCATGTTGCTTGGTCTCCAATGTCTGGGACGCTACCGAAGCTATGGCCGAAGGGTTGGCCTTTGACATCCTTTGTATTTTTCCATCAACTCCATAAGCAGAGCAGTGCACACAGAACGCAAACTTTACCAACCATTCAGCCAGTTTTTTAGGAGCATAAATAGCTTCATCCATGCTTTTGGAATTGGAGATTTGGCATGTCTCCCTCATCTCAAAGCCGCAGCTGGGATGCTGGCAGCAAGTTGAAGTCCAAGGATAAGCCTCAGTGAAGCTTGCGAGAGCATTGTTGGTTGGGGATCCCAATAAACAAGTTGGCTTTCTATGAAATGGTTTCCAAGATACAGGATATAGGTCTGTGTGGAATGTGCCCATGTGTAATTATACATAATTTATCATAATTCAACGCCAAAGCACGCTGTAACGCGGCCAGCTGGCCGAAGGTCTCTGGAAGAGCCTCCAGTCCGGCCAAGATCAGAAAAGAAACATCTTGGGATTCAGCAGTATGATGCAACATGGGTGTCATGTAAGAAATAGGGAGGCAAAGAACATAGAGCGTCATAGAGCATCATAGAATCATAGAGCTATTGTTCAAACCTTGCACAAATTCATGCAGAAGAATCGTCAGGTAACAACCTCTGGTTTGGTGGTAGCCTGTATTACACCACAACAAGAATGGATTCCAGAACAGAAACCGACAAGAATGTACTCTGGGTACTCTTGGTACATGTAGACATGTGGTTTGCACGACTTACAAAGACTTTAGATGACTTTAGTGTATTATAGGACATTTGAACACGAGGACGATCACAGCAATATATACGGTAGTATTGTATCTATAAATCTCAAGGGTCACAAGACAAATTTAGAATACACTAACGAAACTGCAAAACAAATAACAGAAGTATAGACACAGACTTTCCAAGGGCTCAACTCCGTTCCTGGTGAAGGCCTTTGGGGACATCTGGACCTTGTTGGGTATGAAGAAAATCTGCTGCTTGCAATCCATTGGATAACAATAAAAACACTCCTGTGACGGATATGACGCACTTCCAGGGAACTCCAATGATGGGACCCCCGTTCAGGGTAGCTTTTAATCCCACTCCCATCAATAAGTACCATCTGCGAGTACGATCCATTTCTGTGAGCTTATCGGAATGGGGTCAACTCAATTGGGGTCCCCCATTCCAATGCCACCAGCCGGGCTTGTCTGAAAATGAGCGTATTCCCATGAAATTTGGGGGGTTCATGGGCTTTCCCCGCACGGCATCGACGGAATAACCCCAACACCTCAAGTTGATTCTCTTCGAGCTGTAAGTCCGTCAGTGAACTGGGCGGAACTGGGCATCCACGTGATATGTTTGTGGCTATTGTGTGTATCTATGCATACGGTTGCATGCATACACAGTTGCAATTTGTGGCCATTAAATATATCTATAAATTTCTTATAGATATATTCATGAATAGTCATGCCATGTCATACCTACACTTTCACCAAACATCACGCGATGGATTATATCTCCGATGGCTCACCTGATCCATGGGCTTCCCAAAAGCCAGGCCTCAAAGAGGTGAAATCTGGCAAATGGGACAGACGGTTACCCTGGCGACGCTGCGAGAAAGCCAAAAGAAATGAAGTTGAGCACACTTTTATATATACATTATACATGCATAATTATGTATATACATGTTTCATTCATGTTTCATTAATGGTTCATTCATGTTTCGCAAGCATGAAATAGGCGTAGAGACATACCTGGATGTTCGAAAGGATACAAATAAGTGTCCGTTTCCAAGATTTCTGCCCTTAGGGCGGATTTCTTGTGAAGGAGCTGGAAATGGTCACTTTTTGATTATTGTGGTTAATTTTGGATTTCGTGCCTTTT
>Ga0126342_10021107_pt1 | contig 10885 bp, 11 predicted proteins | sample Cyp1metagenome_FD_92528 | JGI IMG/M metagenome (GOLD analysis project Ga0126342, IMG submission 92528) | Coral microbial communities from Lord Howe Island, Old Settlement Bay, Australia - Cyphastrea 1 metagenome | ecosystem: Host-associated > Invertebrates > Cnidaria > Coral ... | reverse complement strand
TTCATCAGAGAGATGCAGGGTGCTGATTTCCTGAGAGGGGTTGCATTTTGGAGCATCAGATCTGTAGGTTTGCTAAGATGATTTTGCGTGACAGGTGCAGCACTTCGTATGACCCGGTATCACGTAGTTTAGACAGGTGGAGTCGAAAAATCGCAAAACGCATTGGTACGAGGCCGTCAGCTCTGCACTCAACTTTCCATTTTTGAAGGACGTCTCGCAGAATTGTTTCGTTTTTGATGTTGTCAACTTCGAAAAATTAGGAAGTCTCGCAGAATTGCATCGTTTTTGACGTTATCAAGTTCAAAAATTGAGGACGTCTCGCAGAATTGCTTCGTTTTTGATGTTGTCCAAAAATGAAGACGTCTCGCAGAATTGCTTCGTTTTTGACGTTGTCAAGTTCAAACATTGAAGGAAGCCTCGCAGAATTGCTGCGTTTTTGATGTCGAGTTCAAAAGCTGAGGAAGTCTCGCAGAATTGCTTCGTTTTTGACGTTGTCAAGTTCAAAAATAGAGGGGGTCTCGGAGAATTGCTCCGTTTTCAAGCTTGCAGATAGGACAGGTAGGTAGGTAGATAGATAGATAGATGGATAGATAGATAGGTAGATAGATAGATAGATATACATAATGATACATAGATAGGTAGGTAGGTAGTCAGAGAAAGAAAGAGAAAGAGAGGAGACTTCAAGCACCTTTCGGTCCATCAGTGGCTTCGCTCTGCCATCCCTGATTCACAAGAACCAAGCGCTCCTATAGGTTTCCTATTTTTGAAACTTCCGCCACCGCCTTGTGCGGTACTACTGGTGTATATATATATATATTTATATTCAATATATTTCGTACCCCCTGAGATCTACCTGGAAAACTTTTGCATAGATGCACATATACATATACATATATAACATTAGATTTAAAGATAGGAGTTTGAACAGCTGTCAGACTTGGGATCTCAAGTCTGGACAGCTGTCAGACTTGGGATCCCAGGGCACACGGATCCAAGATCCAAGATTTTCAAAAAACTTCTCTTGGATCCGGGGCTGAAAGATTTTCAATTTTTTCTTGGATCTTGGATCTTGGATCGGATCCAGATCCGAAATTTCAGCCCTGGCCCTGGACCCAAGAAAAGTTTTTGGAACATCTTGGATCTTGGATCTGGATATGGTTAGTTGAAAAACGAAAATAAATCCACCGTCTCATTAATGGATGTCTCTTTAATTTTGGGTCCGCCTGACTTTGGCTGAAGGGCCACTGGCTGTCGAATTGTCAAAAGAGGCGCTAGTGTTGCCAGTGTCTTCCACCCAGCAATAGCGCATATTAACTTGCAGCGCTGGCTGTTCTTCGAGTTAATTATGTGGGAGTTTGAACCCTTTTCAGACTTGAGATTCTCAAGTCTGGGTCTTGTCAGGCTTGAATCAGCACATCTCCAGAAATGTCGTGCAAACAGCCAACAGCCTTGCTGTAACCTTCTGACACTTGCTTCTATCTCAGAGCTGCGCCTAGCCATCTTTGTTCACAGCAGCAGCATCTTGATCTGCACTCTACTTTGAAATCATGGCAATTCCAGTGTCGGGCAGCGTCTCCGTGGAAGGAAATCAGGCTGTAGTGGTGTTGGAAGTGGCTGGGGAGCGAGGTGGATCGGCTGCTCGACCAGTGCCACCACTACAAGCATTCGTGGACAAAGTCTTGGAGGGCAAGTTCCCCATCTACGAATCCCGACGACCAATCCTCAAGAAGCATGTTGCCGCAATGGTCTGCAATGTGCAATGTGGCCTGCGGCTTGAACCTGTGGGTCCTTTTAGGGCCTGGTCCGATGCTGCAGAGCAGCAAGTACTCCGCTCACTGCAACGACCGAAATTGATGCGGTCAAAGCAGACAGCGCCATTGGCTTTGCCATCCCCTCCACGAGCCACTTGGTTGCATGCGAGTAGAAAGTCTTTGATCATTGCAGTTCCTAGTTCATGCAGTCTGTGTCATCCCATGCCATGGATATCTAAGATGTGGGTTTGAAGGATGCACCACCGACAGCACCTGTATCTTGGTAGAAGAATTACATGGCTTTGTGGAAACGAAGCCCTCACATGTCTTGGCCCCAAGCATGGGGGGTTAACATGACGGACTACCTCACAAAGCTGTACTTCGAGTACAACATGTCCATGCAGCATATGACATCCCATGCCCTGGATATCTAAGGTGTTGGCATCGAGGGATGCTGCAGCCAAATCGTTATCCTCGTCGATGTCGAGTTCTTCGGATTCTTCGACCTACTCCTCGTCTGACTCCGAAGATGCAGCAGTCGAGGAAGTGCAAGGGGTCCCCAATCCACCCTTAGGGGTCCAGCAAGAAGATGCAAGTGATGCTGATGGTGAGTACATCCCCAACCCGTCATTGAACGTGGGTCCGCCTTCGCCTGATGCTGATTCTGATATGGAACGCCCACCAAAGGTTCAGCGCTGCCCCTTGTGCTCTGACTTTGATCACCTCCTGGAACAGCATCTTTCCTTGGCTGATGGGCTGGAGAAGTCCGAGAAGAAAGTAGCAGAGCTGCAGGGCCTCGTGCACTTGCTGGCATGAAGTTGGGGATCTATATGGCACTATTATTATTATCGCTGCTGGTGGGATTTTGAGCTTGAGCCAAGATCGGACACGGAGAAAAGTGTGTGAAATGCTTGTTGGCATCCGCGCAGAATTTTTGCAGACATGTGTAACATTTCGAGCTTTCTGCGTCATATGTGTTACACAGAGACATGTGTCACACTTAGAGTTTCTGCATCATATGTGTCACACAGATCGGCACATGTGGTTCCTGTCTATGTCTGTCTTTGATATACTGGCTTATTGTCTGGCACTGGTGTTGCTTGTGTCTTCCACCCAGCAATAGTGCACATGCACTTGCAGGGTTGGCTGCAATCCATGGCCAATTGCTTCATTGACGGGGCGATGCAGACCTACGGCTGGCTGGAGACAGTGGAGATTCGAAAGTCGTACTCTTCCTTGTTGCGAAGTCAAGACTTCAGGTGACATGGAAAGGCTCCTAACAATGCAAGACTTCCCGTCCTGCTGCCGCCAGCCTAGTGGTGTGAAGACAACTATCATGATCGTGGATGTGCAGCTAGCCGTGGGTCATTGTGGGTCTCTCCATGATGTCGCTTTGGCATTGAAGGAGGAAAGGGTTGCAAGCCTGCCAGCCGCCTTGCATTTTGCAGAAGCACCGCCAGCCGGTTCGAAAGTTGGAGGCGTTGTCATGGACAAAGGCAATGGGCAGCTGGATGTGATCAAGTATGTTACCTTCAATGACAAGGTGTCAACACGAGAGGCCTCCAAGCTCATTGCCGGATCTGCATATGTCCCTTTCTCTCGCCCAGGTCCATGGGCAGTGAAGAAAGCTATTCCAATCCTTGCTGGACAAGCTGCCTGGACACCATGTGCATTGGGGCACAGTGACCAAATGGGAGGCACCAGCAAAGAATGGATCGAGCTCTCCACTTGGGCCCCGGACAACGAAACTCTCCTCCAGGGCGTCTCTTTCATCAACGACTACACGCCAGAAACGGAGGCAAACAATGAGCAGCACACATGGATTGTGATGAACATCAAAGAAGACTCTGACAGCCCCATTGCAGGATGGCCAGAGGCGAAAGTGAGGGTCATGGCGCAGAACAAGTCCAAAGCTTCCACTGGTGTTACCCTGCAAAGAGGATTTCCTTTGACTGACTACTTCTTCGTTGAACCCCTTCTTGGCTGACAAGTTGTTACCCCTCTTGTACCCGCTCTTCGCTGTTACGGGGTCATAGCTTTGGGATGGCCAGGGGCCAGGGATTGGAAAGACTCCTGCCCTGATCACAGTGATCCTTGCCATGGGAAGATATCACATCCATAGGCCATAGGCCCCAAGAAGATTGCCAGGATGGAGAAGAGCCAAGTCGCTCGACAACTTCCGACACCAAGTGGCCAACGTTTATGAAGGTATCTTTCTCGATGACCCCAACCGTGAGAACATTTCCATTGCGGACCTCAAATCCTTCTTGACCGTCAAACAAACCGCATCTGGTCGTTACAACCACGCAAAGCTCACACTAGGAATTGTATGAGAGCTTTGCGCCCAATGACTTGGACCATGAAGACGCCGACGATTCCCGCACTTCCATCACAAGCGAGGAGTTCATGAAGATTACCAGGCGCTTGTTTGCAGGCCATAAGCTGGCTGATGTCCTCGCCTGCATGAAACGCTCTGTTGTTCTTCTTGTGGGGCAACGTGCTGTCTACCTTCGGCTCCCCGACCAGGATCTTGCAGCCAAGGTGCATCGAATCAAAGCGGATGACCTGCACAAGGACCTCCTGGCCGAAAAGGACAAGCCACTGTACTCCACCAATGGGAGGAGGAAACTCGAGAAGGAGTCCGTGTAATCTCCGCTGGCATGGAAAAGTTTGCAGCAGGAAGGCCAGAGGCTTACATCAAGTATGCCAATGACGAGATTGAAGCCCAGCTCTACGCGGCTCTCCCCCCAGTCTGTCTGCTTGACAATCAAAGGGGGTAGGGAGCCTTCCTCAGAGGAAACACGGCTCCTCCCACCCCGGCCGGTCATGAACCCGCCCAATCCAGCTTTGAGGTGCAACCGTCTTGGACACTTCCGCTATCCGCCATCCAAGCGTCACAGGTCAAAAAGCAAGCCAGAAGAAGCTCCTGGAGTTCATTCCGAAAGGATTCCAGGTGAGCTGGAATCTGGAAGATGCAGAGATGGCTGCGACAGAGGCTGCGACAGAGGCTGCGACAAAAGCTGCATGAAGCACCCACATCATGACCATCCTCTGTTTGTCAATCGCTGGGGATCTTCATCTACGCCACTGGCTATCCCAGCAGCCCTGCTTCTGCTTATATTCAATTGCATTCCTCACGCGACAATTCATCGTCTTCTACATGTCAACCACAAAGCCATTGAAGATATGAGCAAGAGGTTGGGCCAGCTGCGGGAATCGTGGGTTGTGACGACTGAGAAGAAGATCCAGCTTGGCACAGGCGAAAAGTGGGCTGATGCCGAAGCTGACGAAGTCGAAGCTGACGAAGCCACCTTCGACAAGACAAGCGTGAATGGCAAACTCCACTGGGAGCAATGGTGCGGGATCCTACAACGAGGAAGGCCGCATACGCTTGTCCTTCATCGCCTCAAACCTCTTGCGTCAAAGCTCCGAGCACCTGGGCCTGCTGTTCGCAAAGTGGAATGGAAACCACTGGCAGCAAAGTGGCTTCAGGATCGGCAAGTCATCCTTCACACAGACTCTGCCAAGCGCTATGCCTCCAAGGTCTCCAGCGTACTCCACGATCGAATTGTTCACAAAAAAAGCGGGTCGAGATCAACGGGAAGTTCAAGTGGATGGCCCGACCTATGTCCAGATCCAGACGCACAAGATCCCTGGCACCAAGCGGACTCTGAGTCAAATCGGGCACTCAAATTGTAGATCGATGCTGGCGGTACCTGAAGGATCGGTTTAATATCAATCAGCGTTCCAAGTTGGTAGCCGTTTGTTGCGCATCCAATCGCGTTCTGCTCAGTATGAGTACTGGCTGCGGGGCCAAGACCTTTCGAACTGCCACTGGTTCACTGGCCCGATGGTTCATGGCAAAGTCCTAGGGGCCTGATCTGAGCAACAAACGGCATGGTCTAAAATGTGCGTGTATGTCTGCTGTGCCTATTCAAGTTGGTTCTCTCAGTAACAGGCAGCTATCTTTGTATCCTTTGAACTGATCCACCGACATCTGCTTACAAAACTGTGCATGACCAAAGTCCCTGCATAGACAATTGACGTATGCAGTGACTTTGATCGTGCATGTCTCTACGCATCATGGTCACTTCATTCCCAGCGTAGGTCTTCTACATTAGTCTCCTTGCATCAAAGTATGATGCTGCCACATGCAAACGCACTTGCGCATTCCAATGACAATTGCCGACATCTGTTTACAAAACTTTGCATGACCAAAGTCACTGCATACTTAATTGAAGTATGCAGTGGCTTTGATCATGCATGTCTCTGGAAGAGCATGAAAGGTAGATCTTAGGACGGGGTCAAGCATGTATATATATATATATGATAAAACAATACAATATATTATAATATAATATATATAATAAATGCATACATACACTCACACCAACTACCAAACAAGCAGTATATTATTGCATATTGTGCCAACCCGGTCGAAACTGCTGCCATGGGAGCCCATGGAGAAGGTCCCAACCACCAAATTCTTTACCCGACTGCGAGACCTGATTTGGAGAGCACTGACCCCCACCTGGGTTTCTCTGAGCAGGGGAAAACCATGGGGAAAATCATGGTTTTGACTTTTGACCCTCTAAATCCACTGGTTAATCATCATTTTTCCTATTAAAAGATCTTAAAAGTACCATGACTGGACGGTATACACTATTTTCAGGCCCATGTGACACCTGACACATCATGACACCACACACGAAAATGCATTGCCGACATTGCCAAACTCTTTCATAATGCCGGCAAAGCGCATTCCCATAGCCGCCACGACCATCATGACCTGAAACAAACCGCGTCAAAAATCATCAAAATAGCACTGGATAGTACTGGTATCCCTCTGTTGAAATCACACCCCGTGGAGTGCAGACATTTTCCACAAAGTCCATGCCAAGAATCGGCGGAAAGAACACCCATAACCTCTGGGGTCATAAGGTGACAATTCAAAGAATGCTTCTCTGATCTGTCCGGCATTTGATAGAAATGAAAACACATGCTGCACTAGATTAACTAAGACATCAATAGAATTCAGCCTTCAATATCCTTCAATATCTTCATTCATCTATCGGTAGACATGAGGATTGTGTTATGATTTTGTAGATGGGTCAGCATCAGTAGCAGTCGGAACAAACCACGCCAATGTCATAATCTCGCAATGGGCAATTCCTCTAAGGCGATGACATAAAGGCCCTCAGTTTGCGCTGTTTCGGTTTCCTGGCGCAATGCAGTCGTTTCTTGGTCGACTGCTTGGGCATGACCATGGCATGGTAAACAGCTGGAGATCGGTTAGGGATGGTTAGGGTAGATTTCAGCATGGCAACTAATGGAACCACCAACCGACCACGACCCAGCACGACTCATGACGACTCACGACGACCCACCACCACCCTGTCCTGCAACAGCAGCAGCCAACAACAACGACTACGACGACGACGATGACAATGATGTCCATGTCCATGATGGTGGTGGTGGTGATGATGATGAAAACGAGAAGAAGGAAAAGAAGAAGAAGAAGAAGAAGAAGAAGAAAAAGAAGAAGAAGAAGAGGAAGAAGAAGGAGGAGGAGGAAAAGAAGAAGAAGAGGAGGGAGAGAGAGAGAGGAGGCAGAAGGGGCAGAAGGGGCAGAAGGGGCAGAAGGGGCAGAAGGGGCAGAGGGTGTAGCCCAATCATCCGGGCAGCAGGGGCAGAAGGGGCAGAGCGAGGCAAAGGGAGGCAAAGGGAGGCAAAAGAGGAAGAAGGAGCAGAAGAAGCAGCTGGGGAACAGTAAAAAATTAGGAGACGAATGATGGTGGGCCATCCAAGGCTTGCCTGATGGGAATGCTAATCTCCTCCTTCGACGGAAAATGCTTTTCTTGCAGATGCGTGGGCAAAATGTCTTGGTACACAAACAAGCCTCCCCTAAACTATTCACACGCATGGTAGATTCCTGCCTGCTTGTGGTAGAGTCCGAGTTTGGATGGTAGAGTTCCTGGTGGGATGGGTGGAAAGTTCAAACGAATACACGCACACACACACACATATATGTATATATATATATGTACACCCACAGACATATATATATACACGCATATGTAAATATGTATATACACACATATATATATATGTACACACACATATATATATACAAATACATATATAATATACATATACAAATACATACAATATATGTATTTATGTATATATAAACAATTATATACATGTAGGTTGGTGGTGGCCCCTACCTGTCCAGTACAAGAACTCCCCTCTTCAAAGGAAACCTGGCAATCTACATATATCATGATTCTGATGGACTTTCCCACATATCTGATGCATTCTCTATGCCGGCTTCGCTTACTACTGTAGCGACGGGAAAGTAAGCAGAATATGCCCAATAATAGCAATTTTGCAACCAGTCAACAGGTGGGTTTTGACCAAAATTCTTTCATCCTGAAATAGCAATCCTAATACAAATTCATACAAATATATATATATATATATACGTTATATACGTATATATATATATTTGTATAATATTGTATAATATTGTATAATCATTCTTCGCCACAAAAATCATTGGCCATCTTTAACCAGGTTTTTGCAAATCACGCACCCATAAATCCTGCTTGGGGGTTCAGCTCCTGTGCCAGCGGCAATATAATGTGGGGACGACATATATGACGACTGTCCAACTAGCAATAAAGCTTTCGCCATGTCTTTGGCAGAACAATGGCGAAATCAAACGAATACTTTCGAGAGGGATGATGTTGGAACAATCGTGGGCATCATGTACAATCCCCACAACCTTCAGATAAACTCCTGGGTGGGAAATCATGAATCCACGCTACTTGCTTTCCGAAAACAGTTGCGCTAGGGAAAAATTGGCAGTCTTGTACGCAGCTTTCAGCTGGAAGCAATTGCATTGATTATAGACAGCGCACTCGGAAAGGTACAAAACTGATCAAAACCGTTGGTGCCTTTTCTCTTTGTCAGCTGTCAGTCAATCGACTTTATGGTTTCTTGGTCATGCCCCACTTTAATCCCTGGCCCTACAAGTAGCTGCTTCCCACTTGTCCGCGGTAAATGATATGCAGTTTTCAGGTGAAGGCTTGCGAAACTAATGCGATGCGCCGTGCATCGCAATAGAGTCGCACCCCACATGGTTTCTACATGGTTTCTACGATCAAATCTTCCAATATCTTCCAATCCCAACTTTCCAGCCTGTGATCGTAAAGCGCATGGATTGAACCATCCTGATGCAGTGATCCGATGCACACCCTGAAACTCAGACCTGCCTCTCCATGCCTCTCCCTTCCCCCCACATCAGTTTGTCATTCAGTCGCATTTTCTCATATTTCTCATTATCCCAAAGAACAATCAAAATAGATCAAACATATCATAAAGATTCACAAAGCATTTCTGGAGTACGGATGGTGTGGGGCAGTTCAACATAGTTCAACCAAGTTTCATGAAGGACACGGCTAAGCAAATGATATCATCTTCAGCCTTGTGCCGGTGCCATCATGACACGGCGATACTTTTTTTTCCGCGGCTTCGCAATGCAGGCGCCTCAATGCTCCCCTCAACGAACAACGCCTTGGACTCAGATCCACGGTGTCTTGCATAAAGTAATTCAGAAAGGCCTGGGCCGTGACCATCTGTTTCAAATGAACGTCCGGGCCAATACCAATTGGATCCAATTGGATGGCATGACCAACACTCGTGGCTTGATGGATTTGGAATGCTTTCGAATGTTGGCATAATATGTTGACCTGTTCCCAGAATTGATAAATTCATGGTCAGTGAGGAACGGATTTTATGGATTTTTGCTGGCCAAAGACTGCACTGCACATAATCAAATTCAATGTCACAAAGCAGGCAGGGATCAATAGCAAAGCTCCCCAACACAGCACTGTGCATGGGCCGGTACTTAGATCGAGTTGCTGAAAATGCCAATCAGGAAGAAGATGCAAACCAGAATTGCCAACCAGCCTTGGCAGTGGATCCGCAAGCATCCGCAAGCCAAACATCGCCACCCACTACCACCACATCCAAAACAGGCCAGGCCACTGGTAGCTGGCTGGTCAGAGAAGAAGGGGGCATTCTGTAGATCGCCCCCAGCACCTTACATGTCACCACAACCTGCTGCCTGTGTTGATCAAATGGTTCCTAGAACCTGCAAAACTCCTTTCAAATCTTCCAAACACTTCCTGGTAGCCTGTACTGGAACATCTATCACCTTATTGACTTCTTGATGTTGGCGCCTCGAATGGCTCATCTGCGTACGTCTTATATGCATATCAATGGCGCCAACGAAGCCATCAGTTTTCACGCATGTTTTGAACAATGTTTTGGCCGTTTGACATGGCCCGTTCTGTCCCACAACACCCGTACCATCCCGTACCCTTTCAACTACACTACAACATCTGGTCAAAGCTGATCCACATCTTCAGCGCCCCAAAGAAAGGAACGGTTCATCTCATGGTTTTCGAGGCGCTGATCATCGCAAATCCGGCCATGTGGGCGAAGAGCGTTGACCAGCACTTGGTCCTTGTTTCATAGCTCTCATGGACCACAGCACGGCTCGCCACGAAGACCTCCAACTTTTTTTCAAGGAGTCACGAAATGTCACGAATATGAAGGAGATTGAAGGAGTCAATCACCAAAGTCATGAAGTAAAATCATGTAAAATCCACATCATTTTACCGTATGGAAACCAATGGGTTTTAAATTCAGAAATGTGAGCCATTCCTCACGTTCGGATGAGTAGATAGGTGATCTTGCATGTCAAATGTTCAGGCATACCTCCAAACGGCAAGAAGCAAGACTTCGCTTGTTTTGTTCGTTGGCCCCATTTTCCGACGTAGTTTGGCAGACTCCGCGCCATTCAATCGTACTTAAGAAAAGAAACAAAACAAAACAACTCAAGGTTTTAAATGTTTTAAGGCAAGGACATTTTAAGGCATGCAATTTATCAACTGTGCACCTTTGGGGTTCATCGTTGTTCTAGGTTTGCCAAACGCCCACTCCAAAACAAGATGAAGCCCACGAACCCGAATGCTCACACGTATGTTAATGGTACAGATGTCAAAACACATGGATATGCAGTCACGCACAACACTTTTCTGCAATAGTTTATTTGAACTGTCTTG
>Ga0126342_10021106_pt1 | contig 10885 bp, 10 predicted proteins | sample Cyp1metagenome_FD_92528 | JGI IMG/M metagenome (GOLD analysis project Ga0126342, IMG submission 92528) | Coral microbial communities from Lord Howe Island, Old Settlement Bay, Australia - Cyphastrea 1 metagenome | ecosystem: Host-associated > Invertebrates > Cnidaria > Coral ... | reverse complement strand
GCAGTGCCCACTGCGTGCGGAAGTTGGCGAAGAGCTTGGCGAAGAGTTGGCAAGGCGGAAGTGAACATGGAAGTGGAGGCAGAGGTGGTGGAGGAGAAGGAGGAGGAGGAGAAGAAGGAGAAGGAGAAGAACAACTCTGATAAAATCTAACAACCCTCACCTGGCAGGTGGGGAAATATCAGATTATGACTATTGGAGGAGTACCCCCAAATTAATAAACCATTGTTTATTTATGCGGGGTTGACATTACAAGATAAGGCCCTTAAACGATAGCTACGTTGGTTTATAATTCTAAAAGCTATGTTTAGGACCAGCAGATGACTTTGGCCATGGAGGCACCAAGGCTGCGCTTGCTGCCCTCTCAAAGAGCCTGGAACGCTTTGGTTTGGCCCTCGGTGACAGCGGACATTTTTCCAACAGAGAGATGCACCCGCTGGCTCAGCGCGCCCTCAGAGAGGAGGTGAAGGGGGCGGCACTGGCCCGTGGCCTCAGGAAAATAGTGGATTTATTCGAATCTTTCTCTCCAACTGCATCTATTCTAGGCTCGCTTTCCCTTCGAGCCTTGACAGATCAGAGCCCAGCAGACGAGACTGTGGTGACAGCGGCTCGCGAACAAGCCAAGGCTTCGGCCTCAAAAGTAGCCATAGCAGCTGCGGTGCGGGCAGCGCTATATCCAACAGCTGCATCCGCAATAGATCCAATTGTGGAATTCGCTGCTGCTTCGTCAACCACGGAGGGCAAGGTTGACCTTGGCAAGGCTCAGGCAGTTGCTCAGGCGATTGCCTCGCTTGTGGCCTTCTACCCTCTCAGGCGTTTCAGCCTCGCAAGAGAGGTTGGAACAATTGGAAAAGCTCGCATGGAGTGGAGAAGGGCAGGAACAAGCCCCAGTGCCACCTGGCAATCAAGAGGGAGGTGAGGACGTTTGTCCAGGAGTTGGGCATCAGGGAGCTCCCCTCTGACATCGATGCTTGGAGGCATTTGTACACGGAGATGGGCAAGTTCCTGGCGGCTCAATCGTTCCTCACCCACACTCCTCCCTGCGTGATGGAACTCCCTCCAGCGGACATCCGCGATTCCAAGTCCCACGTGCGGGAACGGGCAATCTGCGATGAGATAATCAGCCTCCCATTGAGTGCCTTCCGGGAGCTGGACACGTTTTAGGGGATGCATTAGCACCACGAAAACTGAAATTCTTAAGGAGTGTTTATGAGTCACCCCTTGGAGTTCATGGAGATAGCACACCAGAAAAGCATGATTTCCAATGTCAAGTCATTTTTTTTGACAATGGTCCCGTAGGCAACCAAGGCTTTACCGAAAAAAAACATGACCTTTGTTTCCTCAGGAAATGCCAGTGTAGGATGTCTCAAGGTAGAATTTGCTCAGGTTTTGAAACTCATCGAAATCGACGCGGGATGACACAAAAAAAAGGTGGTGTCCCAATAGCACCCGACACGTTTTTAAGGAACGCTTAGTAACTGAGTAGGCACCCCTTTGGCGAAGACCACCGCTTGAATGACACGCATTGACCCGCGTACGTTGCGCACCGGTTGCAGGTTGATAAAAATGTCATGGCAGAAAAACAGGAAAAACAGATCTGGTTGGTGGTTTGGAACATGGGAATTTTGATCCCAACTGACGAACTCATATTTTTCAGAAGGGTAGGTATACCACCAAGCAGACATGTTGCCAATTTTGCCCATCTAAGGTCTGGATTTTTTTTCGGTGGGCCCCCCGTTTGCGATAGATCAGTTGGTTGAACTAACTTAGTTAAACTTAGATGGGCCGGATAGGATTATACACCAACAAAAAATCGTGACCGGACCACCCTTAATTTTCCCTGAAATAATTTGCCACCCGTCAAATTAACATAGACCCTGCCCAATAGGGGGTTGAACGCTTAGGTTCCACTAAAAATTAGATATTTTCTTAGGTCTATGTTAATCTGGGTAAGTTGTTGGAGACTGCATCTTCAGATGAGCTTATGTACTTTAGATTCTGTAGATGGAACATCATGGATTATACTGAAATTAAAACGGACATAGTTTGACATTTACCAACAGTTAATGGACATACAACATGCATGTAAGAGGCAATTCATGGACATATCTTTGTATTTATCAAACGCATTTGGATCTTATGACCATCCACCCAACTTAGATGGACCTTAAAAACTTCTCATGACAAGAGGATTATTTGTTCGATAAAGCTTCCTTTTGAATCAAATTGTGTTTCTCTCATCCTTAGCAGGGTGATGTGTCCCCAGTGAAAGGGGTTAAAAGCCACATAGAAAAAGTGTTTTACGCGGGCCAATGCTCCAAGCCATTCTAAGTAGATGCGCGCATTCGGCATTTCACATCTTTGTCTACTTTTTATTGCCCCCCCTTTGAAGCTAGGGTGTTGGGAGTAACCCCGAAAAAACCAAAAAGCGTTTAACTTATGTGACCTCTCCACGGGTGGTTTTTTCAACCTTGAACCGCTTGAGGAATGTTGTTTGGTTTGGCTGCAGCTTGCTTTTGCCGCTGGATTCATGCTGCTGTTCGCTTTCCCCTACATCCACATTGGCCTCCCGTTTCAAAAAAGGAAGGCTGCGAGCAGAATGGGACGGCCATAGCTGGATACTGATAGTCACTGATAGTCCCTTCAAAGGTGATCTATGTAGATGACACATGGAGGTTTCCCAAAATGGGGGGTCCACAAAACCATAGGTTTCAATACATCAAATGGACCTATTTTGGATGTTTTGGGGATATCCCCATTTTAGGAAGGCTCGACATGTAAAGGAAGGAATTCTGTGTCTCCAAATCTGAGTTTGTACTGCCGAAAATTTGAGTGAACACACTGGCATTTTCTATTGGCAAAGAAAAGTATATAGACAATATACAGTCGGGACAGTTAAGTAATGAATCTGATCTTTCGAAAGATGTGAGTATACCCTGTTTTTTCCAATCTTACAGCCAAGATTTTGCTGACTTTGGGAATGCGAAAGCGATGATTGGGTCTCAAGCGTTTTAAGACATTTAGACACAGAGATGCAATATTTGCAACATCACCATCAATGTATTGCCCTTTGTTTTTATTCGAAAACTAGGGTGGCAAATCCAGAACAATCCCCAATATTGGGGTTGGTGATTGAGTTTACTACACTCACCATTTTGGCCGGGTGGTGTATGGACTAGTATGGACAATTCGAGATCAGTATTGGGAGAATCTGGTCAGCGGTATATACACACTGTGGTGCCTTTGGTGCCCCATAGTTAGCTAAGTTGGTTTATAACTAAGTTAACCAGGGTTTTTTAGGTGCGACTAGCATAAGCCCTGGTGACTAGCATACATCCCACCTTTAGACCAGCAGTGATTCTTAAAAGTTCCTCACGTGGGGAGGGTGTTTTACCCTGTCCAACAGGTGACTGGCAAACCCTGCAGGCCCCACCTGGATTCCAGCCCAAGCTATATCCAATGTAAAACAGCTGGGCAGTGGCTGCTGAACCCCGGTTGATTGATTATTATGATACTGGGTAGTTATGTAGTTATACTGCTATACTATTCAAACAAATGTCCTTATCACAATCCACTTTGGAAACATCTATTGACCAAGCAGCAACTTTAGGGATGACGCCTGGCTGTGAACATGCTCTGAGGTTCCTTAAAGGACTTGCTTAGATGGTGCACAGTGGTGCCTTTCTACTGTGGCATGTTGCTGACTTCAATTCTGGCGCCTTTACTGTCGACTGGTGACCCACAGCAAGGAGCCATATCTTCCATAGATGGGCTCCCTGGATAGCTAAGTTGGTTTACAACTTGGTTAACTAAGGTGTTTGGTAGTTGTTGTTCGATGCGATTACAACACAACTTTGAACTTGAGGGAACCACATTGAAATACAATACCGTGTTGTTGAATTTGTGTATAGGATGTATATATATATATAGATATACAAACCAGCTTGCCTCCGTTGATGTCTGGGAAATGTCGAAACAACTTAAATAGCCCACTCATTGATTAATCTGTTCGTGGGTTATTTCTGTTTGTTTCCGCTGCAATTTTAATGGTCGGGCAGGTCAGCCAGCTTAAACGTGGGGAGCCCCACTTTGTGGGTTATTGGTTGTCACTACCGCAGAAGGCGTTGACTTTAGAGTCACTTGGGAGGCGGCGATAGTCTTTACCTTTGCTGTTTTCTTGGGGGGATAGAATATCGGGAATAACATTCTCAGCAGGTAGAAAAATGCACGGTATCCAAGACTCAGACAGTAACAAGACAAGGCGTTCCCATTAGATGTAGGCAGATATTAAGCTACTCTCTGAGTCTTAACCAGTGTCTCTGAGAAGGCATGACAAGTTAAGCATTGTATGTTTGATGGTCAAATGCTTCCTTTAGCACAATTTGTCCATTAGTTATATCCAAAAAATGTGTATGCCGTGTTTATCCCCTAATATCCCTTGTTTTTGTTGCTGACTAAATCCCCATGTTCCACATTTTTTCATGTTTAAAAACCCTATTGTTGAGGTATAAATTCCATTAGCTGAATTAGCCCATTGATTACTTCAGTAGTTAAGTCCCTATTTATGGTTAAAATCTTAAGCCCCTGCTATTATTTCATCAGTTAATTTCCTATCTTTATTTGTACTTGAGTTCCTACTATTGATGATTATTCCGTGAGTGAAGTCAGTCCTGCGAGTATCATCTATTATTGATGATTATGGGATCTAATTATTATCTCATTTGCTATCTCATTTTTTCATTAACCGTTTTCCCAGTGGATGTATCCCATGATTATATAAAATTGCCTATTTTATCAGATTGACTATTTAAACCCCGTTGTTTAATTGTATTATCCCAGCTATCCTATATTAATGAGTTATCCCATTATTTGTTCATTGTTAAAACTCCTGATGTTGGCATAAATTTCTTTACTTAAATTACCCACTTGGTTATTCCGATATTCCATTAAATAAGTCCCAAACACAAATCCCAATCATCATTCCTGCAGATATGGCCATTTATGAGTTATAACTGGTTATAAATGGGATTATACATTCTGTAAATGGGGTTATAAGTACTTATAACTCGTAAAGGGCCATAACTGTGATGATTAAAGTTGTTGATGGTTCATTTTCACACCCCCGGTCCATTAGCCAATTCATAGTTAAGTCCCTACTATTGATGATGATTCCATTTGTTAAGTCCCTTATCTATTTTTCTTTATAGGGACTTAACGAATGGAGTATTTTGATGGGACTTGACTAATGGGACTTAAACTCCCTAATGAAAAAATGTTGCTTGTATCATGATGCTTCAGGTTGAAATTCAATTGGTGAAGTCTTTAAATCTCCATGTTCCACCATGAAAATCATGGTTACCCTAACCCATTTTGTAGTTGATTTTACCTATTGAAAGATTGTGATTTTCCATCGTTTCTTGTATGTTTACCAAAAGAGGGTAGAGCTTCCTTTTTTTATGGTGAAAGATGGTGCACCCAAGGCCCTGAAGCACGCCCCAATGTCTCTGGTCATCGTCATGCGCAACGCCTCTCCCTTAGTGGCGCTCATGATGGAACGCTTCTATCCGGAACCCATCCGGATCTCACGCGCCATGGTGGCGGCCATTGTGACGCTGGGATTGTCTTTTGTTAGTGGGGGGATTTCATGGTGTTTCATTGGATTTTTGTTAGGAATTTCATGGTGATTTCATTTGACCTGTTTTGATTTCATGAAAAAAATCATTGGATTTTATAGGAATTATTTGGAGATTGAATGGTAGGATTCAATGGGTATATAACTATACAACCAACAAAAATATGTAGGACTCAGTGGCTGCTAAAACCCGTCTTAATTCAAAATTCTATGGACTTATAGATTGGTTTATGTTAAGCACTGCTCATGTTGAAATTTTCTGGGTTTGATGTTAACCCATGATGGTCGCATGAAAAACTTCGTGGGAATCAAAGAAACGATAGTTTTTTTTCGGCAGAACAGCCACACGGATCCATGTTTGGGTTGTGATGTATCTATAACTATGGTTTATAACTCCAATAACTATGGTTTATAGGTGATATATCTATACTTACTATGGTTTATAAACCAACTTATAACTGGGGGGCACAACCTTGTATCAGGTTTATCAAAGAATTTAATCTGGTTTTGTCTGAAAATAGGGGATCCATGGGGATTCCATCTGTAAATGCCACTGCGGTAGCCCATTTGAAACAGACACCCAGGGTGTAATGGCCGAATGTGATCTTGAAGACATCATGGTGTTGGTGGTTATTTCTTGGTTCCACACAGGGTGTAAAGAGATGGACGGACAAAAAATGCTGCCAGGATGGTAGTGAACTATGATGATTCCCCGATATTTTCCTATTTTTCGGCATCTATATATTTGCATTGCACATGTTCATGTCGATTGTAAATCAGTAGATTGATATATATATATTGATTGACAATATTGAGATATATTGAGATATGTTGAGATATATTGAGATATATTGAGATATATTGAGATATTCACTTTGGAAATTAAGTAGACCGAATGATGAATATATTGAGGCATCCATTGTGGTTCTGGATGTGGAGATAGGAAGAACACAATTCACCTGTTTGGGAAGCTATTTGATTTATTAGGGAGTTACAACCATGAATGATGACATGTGGGAGAAACCGAATTGCAGAGCATTTTTCATATTTTTCATGGGGGGTTGACATACAACCCACGTTTTTTTTGGATATCCTGGGTATTCACGTGGCTGGAGGGTGTTTTGAGATGTCCCAGAGAGAAGTTGTGCCAGGGCAAGGTTCGCCCTTGTGACAGATGTCGTCTGGTAATCTCTGGTAAACGTTTACAGTCTGGTTGGTGGTGTCAATCATTTTTTATTTTCCATAATATATGGGATAATCTTTCCATTGATTTTCATATTTTTCAAGATACACCACCAACAAGCAGACTGCGAACTGGAAAATCACCATGGTTACGGTTAATGGATACATCAACGAACTTTCTATGGCCATTTTCAAGTTCGCAAACTGTTAAAGTACCAGAGTGTAAACCATCATCCAGCAGAGCATCATCCAGACAGTGACGAGTCTCTGAAGATGACATGAAAGAGAAGAACTGAAAGACGCACTAGGCTCGGTGCAAGGCATCGTAAGTGATACGACTGTGGGACGCCCAAGCCATGAAATGTCGGTGTTTTTGTTATCCCATCGAACACTAGTTATAACTGCGATTACAACTCTGGATAACCAAGTTATAAACCAATTTAGGCAAACTCATGGGCGCACCACATATTTCAAGTGGGATACCCAAGTAGTTCACGGAAGATGTATTGGTAACATCTAAATAATACCTGGTTGGTGGTTTGGAACATGAAAATTATTTTCCATTCAGTTGGGAATGTCATCATCCCAACTGACGAACTCATATTTTTCAGAGGGGTAGGTATACCACCAACCAGAATTCCATCCAACTATATTTGGATTATGTTAGATGATTCCCACGTGCAGTCATTCTTCTTACCTTACAATGTGATGTTTGTCGATGTACATGGCTATGTTAAATAACCAGAGGGTAACTTTGGTTATATCTACCATGAACCAGTCAATTCACCCCCAAGACGTCACTCTTTGGACAGGATCAACAAATGCTTACCTTACAATGTACAATCCCACCAACCAGATATAGCCAGATGGCATATCTCAACCGTTTCTTCTCCGTCCGGGACGCTTTGTGAAATTGTCTGAAGTTGTTCTCCGTCTTCCGGGTCAACCGGACACATCCCATGATGGGACTATCCCATGATTGTTTGGTTAAGTCCCTTAAGGGAAAAAACAACCTGATGAAACATCATGATGGTTTTCCAGGTCCAAAGCCAAGTTGTATGTATGTGTATATATATATGGGTCCCTTGATTATCACCATGATCCAACATTGTGAAAACAGGTCACAACGCCTATTGTTGATGGTTCATTTCCACTCAAAGTTAAAACCCTTTGCCAGTTATAGATGTTACTTTAAGTTATATATGGGTTGATAATCCATCAAGGTCAAGATCCGCAAAGGTTACCGTTGACACTTAAACTGGTTGGTGATTTCAAACCATCTTTTTTCAATAATATATGGGATAACCCTTCCCATTGACTAATATTTTTCAAGATGGTTAACACCACCAACAAGTAAAGTTGATAAATGTTACTTTAAGTTATATATGGGTTGATAATCCAATATCCATAAAGCTTACAGTTGACACTTAAAGTTGATGAATGTTTTACTGTATGGCTTGAGTTTCTCCCTTCTTTCATGTCAACCTGGCGGGATTTCAGCGCGGCTGCAGCGCAGATCCGAGGATGATGGTCTTAGGCGCTCTGATGTATGTGTCCAGGCTCTCTGGTAACCACTGGCAGGTGCGCTGAGAGCTACATCTGAAGGGGGCCCCATAACGGGGGCCACAGAGCTACAGTAACTGCTGGCATAAATGGTAGTTATAGCAAATTATTGGCAACTACTTGGGTGGTTTATAAATGATATACCAACAAACTGGTTAAACTGGTTTTGCCCATATTATATGAATACCATGGAACATCCCATGGAAAATCCATCTACGCGAATCTGCTCAAAAAAAGTACGTACGTACAAACTGTATGTGGACAAGGTGTGATTTACATTACATTATATTTCATTACAAATAAATGGCAGTGTGTCAAAACCTTGTACCCCTGGTGAACATCAAAATAGCTGGTAAATGGATGTTCATTCGCCTAAAAACGGTATTAATAGGTATTGATCCATACCCCAATTACAATTACATGACAATGACATTACATGACATTACATTACATCACATTACACTACATACATACATCATGTTTGAAGACACATGACATTTAACCAGCCAGAAACATGGATTTATCCAAAAGATTTGGATTTAGTCAACATCAATGATGTTGCTGAACCTCTTAACTGGCGAAAAGATCCTGTTAAATGAGAGGTAAACCAACTGATGAATGGTTGCTGGTTGGTGTTTTGGAACATTTGGATTATGTTTCCACATATTAATGAACTAATGGAGTATATTATACCACCAACCAGGTTGTTAAACATGGATTTTTGTTCCATGAAAGAAACTGTTTCTGGGCACAGCGAGGTCATGGTAAAATGGCGATCAGGACATTGGATATGTCAAAGATATGCTCTGGACATAGGAATTAGCCTCTGGTAAACTTACAAAAAACTATTTAAAATGGCGGGTGCAATGGGATTTATCCTCTGGTAAACAAACATAGCTATTGAACATGGCCATAGAAATCGTTGATTTACCAGAGGGCATCATCATTTGCCCATGAAAGAACTTGTAAGTCAGCTCGATATGTTCCTGTTGGAAGCATGGATTTTGAATCGTGGCGTTATTACTTGCTGGTTACCCAAAAAACTGCCTTTAGCAGGAGTTCCCTTTGGCGGGGTAACTTTTGATTTTTATCAGCCATCCAAATGATTGAGAGTCAACAAAACAAAAATGGGGCTCCCTAGATAGATTAGTTGGTTTAACACTAGATTGACCAAGGTCTGTGGTACTGGTAGTTGTAGTTATCGTTAGATAGGATTATAAAACAATTCATAGTTAGGGGCTCCACATTGTATGTGTTGACCATCAACATTCCAGTGTATCTCTCAAGTTCTTACTTGTAACAGGACATACAGAACTTGCTTCAAAACAGAACTTGCTTAACCACATGAAAAAGCCCTACATTGCGTTTGCCGCTACATTTGTTCCAGCCCCAAGCCCTCTTGCTGGTGAGATCAGCCTTGGGTTAAATCTCCATCGTTGATGGACCAAAAATGACATGGCTTCATAAATTGTTCTCCTGAAAGGTGGCCATCATTTGGGAAGCCACTTGTTGTACAATGTGAGGCCCCCAAGATAGCGTTCAGTTGGTTCAAATAACTCCAATAACTATGGTTTATGGTACTTATAACTATAGTATTCCTGGGGCTTATAAACCAACTAACTTCACTGGGGGGGCCTCACATTGTAGACATGATTTTGCTTGGAAAATCATAATGTGTTCCATACAAATCCACGAAAATGCCATAAATACACGGTAAATCCTCACTTGGGGGTTTCTTAAAATGGGGCTACCCCTTTATCGCTGGATGGTTTCATGGAAAATCCCAATCTCAAATGGATGATGACTGGGGGTAGCCCTATTTCAGGAAACTTCTATATCTATATGGATAACTGGCTATCATAACCATCATTAACCATTAATTATCAACAATCATTAACTATTAATGGTTACTAACCCAATTAAGCATCATTAACATAGTAATAATCACCAGTAATAATCACTAATTAGTAATAATCACTAGTAATAATCACATGATCCATAATCACATGATCCATAATCACTAGAAATCATCCCATTCCCCCAGTTCCATCCATTCCCTACGTAAAACGCACCATTTTCTCCCAGAGCTTCAGGGAGTTGGATGGGTCTTCCTGAACAGCGCCATTGCAGTGGCGGATCGGCTGCTGCAACGGTTGCTTTTGTCCAAGGATCAGAAGCGGCTCAGTGGCAGCCAAAAGGTGGTGATGTTAATGTTGTTTTCATATGTTTTAATGTTGTGTTAATGGTGTTTTAATGATATTTAAGGGTGTTTTAATGGTATTTAATGGTGTTTTAATGGTGTGTTAATGGTGTTTTAATGGTATTTAGTGGTGTTTTAATGGTATTTAATGGTGTTTTTAATGGTATTTAATGTTTTTTTTTTAATGGTATACCGCCGGACTGAAAGTTAGAATGACCCACCTGCCACCAAAAAAAATCCATTGAAAGTTAGAATGCCCCCCCGAAAATTGTCTTAAAAATTCTACTAAAATTCTACCTTTCAGTCCGTAT
>Ga0126342_10021105_pt1 | contig 10885 bp, 11 predicted proteins | sample Cyp1metagenome_FD_92528 | JGI IMG/M metagenome (GOLD analysis project Ga0126342, IMG submission 92528) | Coral microbial communities from Lord Howe Island, Old Settlement Bay, Australia - Cyphastrea 1 metagenome | ecosystem: Host-associated > Invertebrates > Cnidaria > Coral ... | reverse complement strand
TCCCACAAAAGAGGGGTCCCAATTACCTGTCTTACCTCCACATAGAAGCCAGACTGCGGAGCGAGTGACACCTTTCACACTATCCAAGGAAGCCAAAGGGTTGCTCCTATATATATATATGAATTATGCAAAAAATTGCAAAAGTATGCAAAGGCAGTATATCACCCAATAAGATGATTACAGCAGTAAAAACAGTAGTGTGGGAAATGATAACGGCACCCGAGATGCCAGCCTCCTCTTGCAAGTAACGCGTGAAGAGGTTTCGAACCTTGGCACAGAGGGGTCAAAGGGCAACTCTAATAGAATCAAAGACTTCCCATCATCAAACGTGGTAAGGGGAAAAAGTGCCAAGTGAAATCAGAAACCAACAAAACGGCTTTCCCATGGTTTCCTTCAATCTCCACTAGAAACCAGCCTGGGTGATTTAACCCCATCTTGCTGGACAGACTTTTGACATTCTACCATTGATTGGGAACGATCATGACCCATCACTGTAACCCAATGGCCAATGATTGATATGATGGGTCCAGTGATACATAACTACCCTCAGGATACTTAATTATTTACCATTCAGCTAATTAACTGAGGGAACACCCAAGCACTCCCCTGCGGCACTCAAAAGATGCCAAAATGCCCCTCTGTACTGCTTTGCTGCATAAGGCTGGCACTTTCAATGGCTTGAAGTGATACTCAGAGTGATACAAGAGTGATACAAAATGAATCAACATGATAAAATCATACAACGCATTCAAAGTGAGCAAATCGCTTGGGATGATTCACCCGAGCGTCAATCGCCATCAATCATCATTTATGGTGCGGTAGCAGTGAGGTGACGTTGCCGCCGAAGGACGTAATTCACCAATGCAGGCGCCGCGGTACCTACACCATCCTACACCAATGGGATAGTCCTAGCATTTCGAGCTCATAGGAATGAGGGCCTCATATCTAGTGAATCGTTTGTAAAGAACGATAAGAACGTACTTTCATGGCTACAACAACTGTACAACACCTTGAGAAAACGTGCAACTGCCACAGAATCCTGATAGCAGTTCTGGTTCGGCACCAACTATTTGTCGCCACTTTGGCAAAATTTTCTGAGCGATCTGCAACTTGAACCACTCGGTGTCATTCGGTTTCTGTCCAGGGACACATCCCCTTTGGTATCGGCTTCGCCGGGAGGTTTTGGTTGAGGCTTCCAATAATTTGCCATTGAGTGACTTCCGAACGCTTGGCCAGGGACCACTGGCATCACAGGTGCATGAGTTCAAAGTGCCATGATGCAAATGTAAACAATAGCACCGTCTTACCCGTGTAATTATCATTGGTTTACATTCTCGAAGTTTGTGATGGTTTCTGCATTCTCCATGATTGTCCCCACAAACCTTTCTGCTGCATACAGCAACTTGCGGGGCACTCAACAGGGCTTTCCGTGTGGGAATTCGAGCGACCTGTAGGCAGCCGTGCCAGATGAAGTACCAAGACCCAAAGCCAAGTACCCAAAATAGATGTGCAAATATGGATGAAAGCGCATGGTCCGCGAAGCCTATCATTCATCACCTACACCTCGAGATCATTCTAAATCAAGAGCCAACTATCCTTGTACGTAATGAAGCATTAATGAAACCTGCCATGATTGGCTCGTGAAAGCCTACAAATCATTAGAAGTTTTGATTAGAATCTTGAAACTTGAGAGAGCCAATAACTAGTATTAACTAGTAGATTTTCACTATGCTTCTGATGCTACTCATTGGTGGATGCTTAGATATAATTGGCTATTAATTAGCAACCTTACTCGCAGAGCATTCCTGAGCCCACCACTGGAGCTTGAAGTCCTTTGGCCGCAGCCGAGGCCACCTGGGTCTTTACCCAGGGTGAAACACCCTGCAATCACAGAACATTTTTTTTTTGGGAGTGATGACTCAGGGAATGATTTATTGATGTGTTTGTTGAAGTTGTGAAACGATGCACGACAAGCCTTCTACCTCCTATCCTCCATTCTTTCCATAGATGGCTGTACTTTTAGTCATACAGGCTTTTTCACCTGGAGATCGAAAGGTACACCAAACCAAGCCAAGATAATGAAGCATCTCCGTCGCACCATTTAAATCCATCCATGTCCACCTTTTCTGGCGAAACTGTAGACTGAATTTCTGCAACAACACCGAAACCAACCATTTTCAACCCATCCCATCAAATGCCAGCGGAAAAAAAAATCCCATCCGAAATTTGGGACAACGAACACTCAGCTTGGCATCTTCGCTATCCTCACTCGGCTCAGGCGCCTGAGCCGCCTGCCGGCTCGACCAATTAGCCGCTACTGTGCTTAAATTTCAAATCTGGTAGCCCCTATGTTGGACATGGATGGGTGGGGTATATATTTCTAAATAAATAAATGCACACACACATATATATATATAATATGTATAAACATGCACACACACACATATATATATGCATATGCATATGTATATATATATGCACACACACATATATATAAATATATATATAAATACATAAATAATTATATATACGTAATTATATACATACATACATATTTATTTATTTGTGTGTAGTCATTACAGTATAGTTCTGAGTTCTGACCCCTATCCTGAAGCAAAGGGCCGTTTCACATTACCTATGAGACGGGCGTCATCCCAATCCACCCCACCCGACCTCAGTCTCACAAAGTGCGAAAAAATGCCTGAGAAAATAGACCAGAAACCGCGAACGACATACCCAAACATGTCCTCGCAGAAGAATCTGATCTGTTTGAGATGTTGTGCATCATGCAGCTGACTTTTTGCAAGGTTGCTGCGGCATGCTGCGGGTCAATATTTGCATCTCACCCAAAGGTTGGTGACTTTGAATAACCGACCATCATGTTTGGGTACCCGTAGAGATCAACCCCTTCCCCAAAAATCAAACAGAAATCAATCAGTCACACCCTACTAGTCAATAGTCACTTAAAATAGATCAAATTTCTGGTTTGTTGCTATCTTTTTCTGGGTGAAACATGGTGAAACTAATCATTGGTTCTCCGACCTCAGGCTGGGCGATCCCATCCCGTCACCTCAAGTGGTGATGTCGCCATTAAAATAGGCTCCCCAAACGACTCAACGACCTTTTGTTGAGGAAAATCATGGAAAAATCATGGAAAAATCATGGAAACATCATGGAAACATCATGGAAAATCAGCGAAGTCCATGTTTGACATCGTTTGACTATTCTGTTTGATATTGTTTGATTTCCCTGTGATGGTTCGATGATGTTCGATGGTTCGGGATTGTGCTGCAAGTCAATACCTGTCAGTGTTTATCTTCCCAAATCAACGAACGCCAGAATGATTCACCCCCCAAAAAACATGTTACACACATTAACTCCATACCATACCACCCATGAAATCAAATGGTTGGAGCCTAACCCTCATTTTCCACACTAGATTCACAGCCGGGATTCCCGTTTTTCTAGGTTTCATATGTTTCATCTCAAATTAAATGATTGAGGTGTTGTGACATATCATATCATATAATATCAACAAACGCACATGGTACAATAAAAAACAATATACATGTATATATGCAGGTGCATTTATACACAGATTATATACATATGTCAATGCGTGTGTATGTGTGTCTAAGCCAATGCTGGAAGCCGGATCTGAGCTCCGGACGAACCAACACCTCCGCTGGCCACCCAAAAAGACATTCGTTTTGCAAGTCTAGAACAACGTGGGGATGGATCAGAATCCGTCATAAACCATTTCAATCCATACTTGGGGGAATGAACATGGATTATCAATGATTCTCATCCATTTGCCAGCGATCTTGATGTGAGATGGACCCTAGAATGCACAGGGGCCACCTCTCTATGGCCGACGGGCTTGCCGAACACAATTAAATAGAAGGAATGCATCACGCTTGGCCATTCCGAAGTTGCAACCATTTGCAAAATTAAAGGGCCGGATAACCCCACAAGTCAACTTCTTCCTAAAATTACAAACAGTGGTTGAAGCGGTGCGGGAAAGGCAGGAAATACAAAGGAGATGGTGGAAGATCGATTGGTTTTGAAGAGGTGTATGTGAAAACGTTGTATGGCAAGCCGTAGAAAAAAATCACGATCCCGGCCTGGAGCAAGCCTACCGCTCGCTCCGCCATGGCAATAGGCGTCTTGGTGCACACCAAGAGCCTAAGGGTTTCGCGCGCCCATTGGAACAAGGGGGGTCTCCAGAGTCCACTCAGCCGGTTGGTAGTTTCTACCCATCCCAGGCGTTTTTGTCGTCAGACTTTGCCTTTCTGGAAGTTAAAGGCGCCCCAAAAGGGCCGACCGAACCGTTGAACCCTAAACCCTGACAGCTCCGCCCACCTTTGCATCAACAAGTTGGAAAAAACCTCGCATGCTGTGGCAGTGATTTGGGTATGGATCAATAGCTATTAATACCATTTTTAGGGGGATGAACATCCATAAATCCCAGCTATTTTGATGTGAACTACAGGGGGATAGGGTTTTGACCCATCCCCATTTGAACAGTTGACTGACTGCCATCACTTTGATCTTTGCAGGTTGTGCCTGCGACAAAAGGCCAGCATCGTCATCCGCTGTCCTGAGTGCTTGGGGTATCTTGGGGTGCCATTGGTTAAGTGATTTGGGCTTGCCTGGAAATCGGGTATTATATACCTCACACATATATTGGAATAGAGAAACTGATAATCAACCATCACTTATTATGATGCTGCATGCAGGAGAAACGTTCGCGTGCTGGTCTGTCACAACCAAAGGATGTGCCTTCCCACTCTGACCATTTTCCATTGTCTCTGTTTTGTTGAGGAATTCTGTAGGCTTTGACAGTATAGCCCATCAAATGATGGGACTTACCATTCATATTCCAAGATATTTGATGACTACATGTTTTGGCTCAGTATAGCATTCACGATTTCAAGGAACTTGGATGCCTAGTTAGGCCTAGTTCTTCCCCAAGCCGGAATTCACTCCACATTCGATCTACCAGGGCCCCAAGCAGTCTGAGCACATCAGCCACCTGGGATGATCGGGCAGGCTGTCAGTACCCAAAAAAAGTTGGAGTTGTTGCCTGACTTTATGTAGCCTCTGGTTATGTCAAAATAATTCAAAATAGCTATTGAAAATGACCATTTATAGTGGATTTTCCCATTAATCATGGTGATTTTCCATAGCTATGTTAAATTACCAGAGGGTACTTTTCTCACCCCCCCAAAAAAAAGATCTGTTTTGGAGGAGCGCATTTCGGAGGGTGACGTCGAACCTCTCCAAACATCAACAAAAAAGTGAAAAGACAAACAATGCGCACACACACTGCCATATGATCATATACAACACACTGACTAATTGTGGCTGATGAAGGAATTTCGCAGGACAACAGGTTGGGCTCGCAGCTTACGTGGCCTCACCATGCCCACCCACCATCAGTGGCCTTTGACAAAGAGCTGGCCAAAGCGTCCCAATATCTATCGTCAACCTGGTCCAAGGATGCAGGCCTAGTTCTCCTGAAGGGTTAAACGTCAGCAATTTTTCCACCACAAAAAAATATGTGACCTGCAATGCAAACTGCAGCAAACAAAGAGATAGCTCTATATATATATATATATTTATTTATTATGATATAGACATAGACATAGATGTATAAGCATTATACACATTAGTATCATTAGTTATGCCAAAAGAATCCAAAAGACATGTGTGGAATGCTCGGTTTTTTATCAATGATAGAATGGTTTGAAGTGCTGCTCCACCTCACACTGCTCCAGGCAGGTGAGACTATCCTCTACCTGGGCAGCGCTTTAGAGCAATGCTCTGGGAGGCCGAAGAGGCCATGTGGAAGAAAATCATTCGGTTCAACAGCTTCTTTCCTTGGACATGTTTTTTTGGTTGCGAGTTTCTTTGGCTATACTGTACCTTATGTACCTTCCTAAATGATCCTAATCCACCAATTGCATCTTATTTTGAGTGCCAAGTCCATCTGTGCCACTCCTTCTTGCATGGGCTCAGAGTACCAGGAAGTACCCTGGCAAGGGGCAAACATGCCCAAACATGATGTGTGAAATCTTTCACTCCAGTAAAGCTTTTTAACATTCCGAATCCCGTGCATTGCCGTAGATTGAGTCGGTGGTCACCATCAGGCTCCACCAGTTTATCTAAGGTCAAACTCTGCCATGTCAGCTTCGACGAACCCAACAGTCAAGGCTCAGGCGATGTAGAAGAGTGCCTGCATCAGTTGTCTTGCTGCACTTCCCAGTTGTAACATCTTGTGACCCAGCTGGGCAATGCTCAAAACCCTCACAAAAATCTCTGTTTAGATTGTTTAGTGGTTGATGGTTCTATTTTTTTGGAGGGTGCCATCGAATGATTAGAAAAAATGGCACCAGTTCCTCAACTGCTCTGGTGAGAACCCGCACCTCTAAGGCCAACTTCCAAAGGCAGGTATGATGCAGGTTCAGCTGGCCTGGCTTTGGAGGGTGCAGCAAATCGCCAGAAAGCAGGCTAAATGATCCAATCCCTGGAAACATTCCGAAAGTGCAAGGTGCAAACCTGTGAGTGTTCTAGCTGATGGATGCCGATGGAATCTTTCTGGCTTACTGCTGATTGCCGGCAATTCCTGCTTGCAGCATTTGGGTTACCATTTTCTAGTTCTCGTTCTGGTCATTAGGTGGGCAAGTCGCGGAAAATGCCACATGTTGTGGGCTGCATACATCAACATGCGGCCAGCTCAAAGTTCCAATTCAAGGCCTGATCCACCCATTTGGGTGAATGTTTGGCCATCACCAGCACTCATCCAGCTCTCCATCAAGTGGTGCCAAAGGATCAGCCTCATCCATGACCCCTGCAGCTGCCAAGTCATCCATCTCGCCATGGTCATCAACAATGCCCAGGTGAGATAGATCTTCAGGTTCATCAGGATCAGCTTCCATAATTCCCAAATCTGCCAATTCATCAGTCCCCAGCGTAGCTTTCTCAGGTTCCCTCTCCGGTTCCGCCACCAGCGCCCTGGGCGATGTCTTGGGCACATGGGCCGGTGGCCCTGCCGTGGTCCGTGGGGTCAGCTCTGCCGCGGTGGTCACGGCGGCCGTGGCCACCGCGGCGGCGGCGGCAAGGGCAGCCACGGTGTCACCGCGGTCCATGGTTTGGGAACGGCCACGCATCTTCTGGAGCCTCTCAAGGCTATCCAGACCAGCATACATTGACTCCAAGCTTGGTTCGGTATAGTCGCCTACCAGGGTTGACATGGAAGGTAGTTGCTGTGCTTCTGGGCTGGCGGCTGGAGCTGCTCGCTTGGGAGGCGAGTGTGAGGGACTGTTGGCAACTTCAAAGAAGTCGAAGGCATGGGCAGTTGGGACGCTAGGTAAACTCTTGGCACTGGTAGCTACGGGGCTGTTCCTACCATCGTTGCGAGCGCTACCCAAGCTCTTCAAGCTACCACTGCGAGGTGAGCGTCCTAGCCGTCCCTTGTTCTGGCTGCTCTGGATGCTATGTGTTGGGCTGGGTGTTCTGGTGCTACGGACAGGGATGGGAGCGGGAATGGGTGCAGGGACGCCTGACATCTTGGCGTAGGTCTTGGCATTGATGCCATGAACATCCTTCAGCTCACACAATGTTTGGCTGACCCTCGATGACAACCAGGCCAGCACTTCATGGAGCCCAGCCCTGCCAGCCATGTGTAGAGCAGACTGGCCACGACGGTTCAGGACATTCACATCGGATTTCCTTTCAATCAGCAGCTTGCAGACCTCTTTGTTTGGAGCAAAGAACAGGGGAGTTTGCCCATGACGATCACAAGCATCTACATCTGCACGAGCCAAGGTCAACACCTTGCACACGTCCAGGTGTCCATCAAAAGCTGCTAAATGCAAAGCAGTCACGCCCTTGTCATCACGTTCATTGGGATCTGCCCGTACCTTCAGAAGGATCTTCACGGCATCCAACTTGTTGCCGCGAACTGCTGCACTGAGAGCAGATGCCCCGGGGCTCTTGGCATCCACATACTCATGGAAGGCACCCGGGTCGTGGCGCAGCAAGGATTGCAGGGAACGTAGGGCTTGATGTTCGGCGGTGGGAGATCCTTCAGATTTTTGTGCTGGGATCGAGGCTCGTCTTCCATGATGCTCTCTATCAACAGTGCCAAGACTGATGTGGCATATGCTTGCATCAGCAAGGAAACTAGTTATATTATACATGATGATGTTTGCAAACAAACTTCAACAATTAGCTTAGCACCCCATGTATCCTCTATGCTTTCCTGTTCACAAAAGGGTTTCCAGCACCTGTCCTTCTTCAAGCACTGACTGGAAGACGTTCTGAAAGTCGCAGCTACTCTTGGGCGCAGGGCATTTCACCTCCTCCACTTCCAATGGCACGGATGGTAAATCACTCACCTGAAGGTCCAAGGCGTGGATTCTTCTCATTTTTTCCAAGATCATGATCCAAGATGATCCAAGATGATCCAATATGATCTAAGGTCCTGTAATATAGATTCTAGATGATATAGTGTTAGTAAAGCAATAAGAACCACTCATTTTCTGATGGTGTTTTTTGAACCCAATTGTGGTAAACATAAGGGGACTATTGCTTTACTAACTAGCATTGGTGATGTAACATGGGTGCATCATTTCATCTCTATATAAAGTCATCTCATACCTGGTCTTATTTGGGCATAGTCCTAAAGTTTAAAGTGGACACAATAGATAAACCATCCCGTTTTTTTTTTGAGGGGTATATACCCGATTTCAACCCAATTGCATCCAACTGCCGTATAGCAAAATGTAGTAATTGTCCGTTTCTTGGGATTGAAATGTTTGTGGGCAAAATCACCGTTTGTGAGGGTCTAGTCCGATTTTTTTCATGGTGAACAATCCCAGGTTCTAATCTTTTGCCTCCAATGTATAAGTCCCAATTGTTGATGGTTTCATCGTTGTTTAAGCTCTTTTGATGCTTCATTGATACCAAGCCCCTATTAGTAATTCTTGAGATGCTCTACACACATCTTCAGACCATCCCCCATCATTTCACTCGATCCACCTGTGGTGAGTCTGCTGGTGGTGGAGGACTTCTTCCCCTGAACTCTCGTGGTCGTGGAGATCGACCCTGTCGTGTCAAACTGCGTGGCGTGGGCGTGGTGGGACCCGAGGCAGGCGTGGTTGGTGCCGGGGTCTCAGGCGTCTTGGACGGAGCAACCTGGGAACACCGGGAACACGGCAAACATGGAATGCATTGGAATGCCAAACGAGGCATTTTCGGACATGGAAGGATTGTTCACCATTTTCAATAGGTAAATAATGGTACATCATTAAACTTAAAGGACCATGTTCATCGTTTTCCTTGTTCTTCATCATCATCAGCCTGGTGGATATTTGAGTTCACCAACACCAAACCCAGCAGCAATGCCTGAAAAAAAACTTGAACACAACCACGGATTTGGCCCGTAATGTTGACCCACACCAAATAAGAGTGTTGCACCATCAAAGCAGATTTCAGGGATATCAACCAACGTAATCTGGTTGGTGGTTTCAATCCCTCTGAAAAATATTAGTCAGTTGGAATGATTATTCCCAATATATGGAAAAATAAAAAATGTTCCAAACCACCAACCAACATTCAAACAAGAGTGAAGAAAAAAACAGTTGACTGTGTCTTGGGACATTCTCTTGCTCCAACCAATCCATCGCAATCCAATATCCAAATTCCCAGTACATCCCAGTACAACATATTGATGCATTTTGATCCATCTTCAGCTCAACCACAACTAAAAACACCACTGGAACAAACCAGAAGGTGGAATCGTCAGTGCCTAGATCCCCACATCCCCCAAGTATTCATAGCTCTCAAGGATTCAACAACCACACTTCACTATTTTTTTTCCTAAGCATCCCTCCAAACAAAAAACAATCTCAGCAACCATGTCTCTCCAATTTTCCCGAACATGTCCGAGTCATAGCCATGTTTTTAACCTGTGTTTTTTATCCCTTCCACCTAATATTTTCAACACCTCCTAGAAACCATGGTTTACTGGGGAATTTCCACATGGGGATGGGTCAAAACCCTGGTACCTAGTGAACCCCAAAATAGCTGGTAAATGGATGTTCATCCCACTAAAAATGTATCTATAGGTATTGACCCATACCCACATCATTGGGAGCATTCACATCATACACTGGGGCTGTTGATGAACGGATGGGATTCAAAAACGTTGCCCAGGTGCTCCCACCGACTCCACCAGGCCGTTTCGCTGGAGCTCGGCGTCCAGTTCCGCCGAGGGCAACACACCGCTCTTGTCCAAACAACGTCGCCTAAGTCATGGAGAACTCAAGTCCAACCACCATTGAAGTATCCATTGGGAGATCGATAGATAGATTAGATTAGATTAAGATTAAGATTAAGATTCGATTAAGATAAGATAAGATAGATAGATAGAGAGATAGAGAGATAGAGAGAGAGAGAGAGACAGACAGTCAGACAGATAGACAGATAGCTAGATAGCTAGATAGATAGATAACTAGATAGCTAGCTAGCTAGCTAGCTAGATAGATAGATAGATAGATAGATAGATAGATAGATAGAACGATAGAAGGATAGGAAAGAATAGGAAAGGATAGGAAAGGATAGGAAAAGATAGGAGAGGATAGGAAAGGATAGGATAGGATCGGATAGATCAGATAGATCAGATAGATCGGATGGATTAGATTAGATTAGATTAGATAGATTAGATAGATTAGATAGATAGATAGATAGATAGATAGATAGATAGATAGATGGATAGATAGATAGATGGATAGATGGATAGATGGATAGATGGATAGATGGATAGATGGATAGATGGATAGATGGATAGATGGATAGATGGATAGATGGATAGATGGAT